>OGGW01002918.1_pt1 | contig 10046 bp, 8 predicted proteins | sample 1571291 | NCBI WGS metagenome assembly OGGW01 (sample SAMEA2582028, study PRJEB24529) | metagenome | biome: Human gut stool | place: China | collected 2011 | reverse complement strand
GTGGCTCCTCCGCCGCGTATGATGACCACTACATCCCATCTTTCTGCCTCGTCGGCAATGGCTTGCAGGGCTGCCGAAACAGTCTCCTCCACCCGTGCTCCTTGCATGACGGCAGGGAAGAGGCGGGTGGTGAAGGCAAGCCCATAGTCGTTGCCGGCCAACTGGTTGCAGAAGTCGCCGTAGCCGGCAGCGCCTGCGGCCGACACCACAGCTATACGCTTGAGCAGGCGGGGCAGTTTGAGTGTCTGGTTGTCATGCAGTATGCCGTCGCGCTCCAGTTGCTCCAGAATCTCGCGCCGGCGCTTTGCCATGTCGCCCAGAGTGAAGTTGGAGTCGGCATCCAGCATGTTGAGTGCATACCCGTATTGCTCGTGGAAGGTGACTCTGACCAGCAGTCGCACCTTCATGCCGGCATGTAGCGTCTGCCCCGTATCGCGCTGGAAGCGCAGGCTGAGCAGATTGTAGGTACGTGCCCAACAGGTCACTCTGGCGCGGGCAAGTATCCTCTTGCCGTCCTCCTCCTTCTCGATGAGTTCGCCATAGAAGTGTCCGCCGTAGCCCTGGGTGGCATCACTCAGTTCGCCCACCACCCAGTACTCCTCGTCGAGACTGGATTCAAGCACCGAGCGCACCATCCTGTTGAGCTCATACAGCGTGTAGTCATTGCCTGTCATGTGTGCTGGCTTTGGGGTGGAAAGGTCAGTTGCGGGCGTTCTCCAGTTTGCTGATATAGTAGGCTCTGAGGTCTTCCCAGCGGTAGTAGGGGAACTTCACAGGCTTCACGGGCAGCGTCATCTCGTGCTCCTGCAGCAGAGCCTTTACCAGGATATCGCCCTGGCGTCCCTTCTTGGGGCGGTAGAAGATGAGCTGGATGTTGCCTGCCATGGGGAAGATGTTGGAACCCACCCACACACGGTCCAGCGTATCCAGGTTCTCCACCGTCTCTCCTGTATTGCCCAGTTCCATCAGCGTGGCCAGTGGCATGAGGAACACTTCGTGTCCGAAGCGCAGAGTGGCTCCGTGATAATCCTTCTGGTTCACAATGGTATCGGCAGTCTCGATGACGTTGCGGAGCAGAGTCTCCACCTTGAAAGGTGCTTTCTTGCGCGTATAGTTAGAGGCTCCAAACTCGGCGTAGAACCTCATGTTGTACAGTTTCCACAGGTCGTAGGCTTCATCCTCGGGGAAGTAATGCCACAGGTCAGGTGCTCCGTAGTGGCTCTGCATGTTGCCGCACACCTCGAACACCCGTCTCATCAGGCGCTCGCAGTTGACTTCGTCGCGTGCGTAAGCCTCGTCGTTGAACAGGAGTTTGCTGAAGCGCTCGGGATGCACCAGCTCTTTGCGCCACTTCTGCTCCAGTCCCTTGCGGCCTTCTTCTGCTTCCTTCACGTAGTCGGGTGTGTTGGGTGCCAGATACCACTGGTATGTGGTGCTCACGTCATTGTGCATGAGCAGGTTGGGGAAGTGGCGTGTCAGCTCCTCACACTCGGCTTCCATGCTCAGGATGCAGCGTATGACCACGGTGCTTCGTGCATCCACCCGCGAGTTCTTGGCGTTGAACACCTGGGAGAAGTTCCTGGCCATGCGTCTGCCTATGCCGTGATGCTGGTCTTCACCCTTGGTGGTGAGTTCGCCTATGCGGCCTTTGGCGCCCTTGTAAAATTCCTCCACTGCGCTGAGCAGTTGCTCTCCCTCGGCGGTCAGTTTGCCCTTCTCGCGTGCTGCCTGCAGGGGTTTCATCACATCCTGGTACTGCCAATCGCCACACAGCCAGCGGCTTCCGTGGCGGGCATAATTGGTGAGATAAAAGGGTTCGTAGCCTTTGGGAGCCGGTGTGAGCTTCTCGGTGGGAGTGGGGTAGGCGGTGTAATTGCTTCCGCACAGGTTTCTGTCGCGGTGGATAGCCTTGCGTGCTTCTGTCCAATTGTCGCTCTGGGCAGAAACAACGCTGGCAGCCCCTATGGCTGCCAGCATTATGAATGTATAGAGTCTGTTGCTCTGCATGTGTCTTTTGTTTGATTGGGTCGGCCTTTGGGCTTTCTCCTTATTTATATTATAGGTGCTTCAATAGAGGGTTCTGTGCGGTGCGGCAGTTCTTCCTGTTTGCTTCAAAAGGCTTTCCTGTATCGTCCGTCAGTACTCTCTGTCTGCTTCCATGTAGTCCGGTGTGCTCTGTCTTAGCCCAGGAAGCTGAGCAGGATACCTGCTGCAACAGCCGAACCAATCACGCCTGCCACGTTGGGACCCATAGCGTGCATAAGCAGGAAGTTGTGGGGATCTGACTTCTGTCCCTCTACCTGGCTTACGCGGGCTGCCATGGGAACGGCACTCACGCCGGCCGAACCGATAAGCGGATTGATCTTCTCCTTCATGAAGAGGTTCATCAGCTTGGCCAGCAATACGCCGCCGGCAGTTCCCACGCTGAATGCCACGATGCCTACACACAGGATGCTGAGTGTCTGCCAGTTGAGGAAAGCCTCTGCAGTGGCTGTAGCACCCACGGTGGTACCCAGGAAGATGACCACTATGTTGTTCAACTCATTCTGTGCAGCCTTGCTCAGACGCTCCACTACACCGCTCTCCTTCATCAGGTTGCCCAGCATGAGGCAGCCAATCAGAGTGGCGGCAGAAGGCAGTATGAGTGACACCAGAATAGCCACTACGATGGGGAAGATGATCTTTTCCTTCTTGCTCACAGTACGCAGCTGCTTCATGCGAATCATGCGCTCCTTCTTGGTGGTGAGCATTCGCATGATGGGCGGCTGTATCACAGGCACGAGTGCCATATAGCTGTAAGCGGCCACAGCGATGGGACCCAGCAAGTGGGGAGCCAGCTTGGTGGTGAGGAAGATGGCAGTGGGACCGTCGGCACCACCGATAATACCGATAGAAGCAGCCTCCTGGGCGTTGAAACCGAAGAAGTCAAGCTGTGTAACGATAAAGGTGGCAAAGATGCCCAACTGTGCTGCTGCACCCAGGAGAAGGCTCTTGGGGTTGGCAATCAGCGGACCGAAATCGGTCATGGCACCTACTCCCAGGAATATCAGACAGGGATAGATGCCTGCCTTCACTCCTATGTAGAGCACATCGAGCAGTCCTCCCTCGGCCATCACATGACGATAGCTGTGGTAGTAGGGGCTGTCTGGGTTGAGGAACTCATCATTCCACATCTCGGTGTGGAACAGGCCTGCACCGGGCAGGTTGGTGAGTATCATACCAAAGGCAATGGGGAGCAGGAGCAGAGGTTCATACTCTTTCTTGATAGCCAGATAGAGCAGCACGCAGCCGACGGCCAGCATGACCAGGTTCTTCCAGCCTGTTCCGATGAAGAAGGATGTGAATCCCATCTCGCTGTAGAACTTCTCAAGGGCGGTGCCCAAGTTGAAGTCTCCGGCCATCATAGGAGTGGCCACCAGCAAAAACAATGCCATGAGGCACATGGCGCGCAGATGTTTCTTCATGTCTTCAAGCCATTTCTATCAGTACGTCACCGCCCTGTACCTGGGCACCTTTCTGAACTCTTACGGCCTTCACAGTGCCGGCGCTTTCGGCTGTGATGCAGTTCTCCATCTTCATGGCTTCGAGTTTGAGTACGTTCTGACCAGCACTTACCTTGTCGCCCACCTTCACTAACACCTCGGTGACAGTACCTGGCAGAGGAGCCACTACGCAGTTGGCACCTGCAGCAGGCTGGGGTGCCGGTGCGGGAGCAGCAGCAGGAGCGGGTGCAGGAGCTGCGGTAGCAGGCTGTGCATCGGCTACGAACTCTATCAGAATCATACCCTGGTTGACGCTCTGTCCCTGGCTCACGCACACGTTCTTGATGGTTCCGTCGGCCTCGGCGGTAATGTCATTGGCCATCTTCATGGCCTCCATTACCAGCAGCACATCGCCCTTCTTCACCTTCTGGCCCTTCTTCACCTTCACGCTGGTGATGGTGCCGGGCAGGGGAGCCACTACATTACCGGGTGCAGCAGCTGCCGGACGTGCCACTGCAGGTGCACCTGCTGCGGCTGATACTGCTGGTCTCACCATGGGACGAGTGCAGTGGTGTGCCTTTTCGGGCAACTCCACCTGGTAGGTTTTGCCATTGACGGTCACGTTGAGAGTGCCGTTGTCCTGCTCTTCCACGCTGGCGGCATAGTCCTGACCATTGATCTTGAACTTATAGTCTTTCATCTTTTGTCGAATCGTTTGGTTGTTTGATAATGTTTAGAGAGAGGGGTTCAGCTCGCTGTGCCAGGCAGTCTCTGTGGGATGCCAGGTGAGTACTCCGCTCTCGTAGTCATGCAGATCATTCTGGTACAGATGTACTGCGGTGGCCACTGCAGCCAGGTCGGCCTCTGAAGCCTCTGCCTCGCCACAGCCGCAGGGGCAGCCGTCGGCAGCGGCCTGAGCCTTCGTGCTGCCCATGGTGCGTACGTTGATGTTGCCCATGAACTTCAGTATGAGCACCAGGATAATCAGTATGCAGAAGACTATGCCTACGCCCATGCCGGTCATCAACCATACAGTGGGCCAGTTTGTAAGTAATGTCATAATGCTTCCTTATATTATATGTGAGCGATTACAGAGGAATGTTTCCGTGCTTCTTGGCGGGATTCTGCTGCTTCTTGCCAGCCAGCTGCTCCAGTGCGCGTATGATGCGGAAACGTGTGTTGCGTGGCTCGATCACATCATCGATATAGCCGTACTTGGCGGCCTGGTAATGTGTGGCGAAGAGCTTGGTGTACTCCTCCTCCTTCTCCTTGATGAATGCCTTTGCCTCCTCGGCCTTTCCCTCTTCCTTGAGAGCCTTTGCCTCCTTGGCATAGAGCACGCTGGCAGCGCCGCTGGCACCCATCACAGCGATTTCGGCAGAAGGCCAAGCATAGTTGAGGTCGCCGCGAAGTTGCTTACAGCTCATCACAATGTGGCTACCGCCATAAGACTTACGCAGGGTGACTGTCACCTTGGGTACAGTAGCCTCTCCGTATGCGTAGAGCAACTTGGCACCGTGCAGAATCACGGCATTGTACTCCTGAGCGGTACCGGGAAGGAATCCGGGTACATCCACAAGAGTCACGATGGGGATGTTGAATGCGTCGCAGAAGCGCACGAAGCGTGCAGCCTTGCGGCTTGAATTGCAGTCCAGTACGCCTGCCAGCTGCTTGGGCTGGTTGGCCACGATACCCACGCTCTCGCCGTTGAAGCGTGCAAAGCCCACGATGATGTTCTTTGCGAAGTTGGGCTGAACCTCGAAGAACTCGCCGTTATCCACGATACCGCCGATTACCTCATACATATCATAAGGCATGTTGGGGTTCTCGGGGATGATTTCATTGAGGCTGTCCTCCAGACGGTCAATGGGGTCGGTGCATTCCACACGGGGAGTCTTCTCCAGGTTGTTCTGAGGTATGTAGGTCATCAGCTGCTTGATCATAGCGATGCACTCCTCCTCGGTAGTGGCTGTGAAGTGTGTTACGCCCGACTTGCTGCCGTGCACACTTGCACCACCCAGCTGCTCCTGTGTGACCACCTCACCCAGCACTGCCTTCACGGGACCAGGTCCTGTGAGGAACATGTAAGAGGAGTTCTCCACCATGAAAGTGAAGTCGGTGAGTGCGGGGCTATATACTGCACCGCCTGCGCAGGGGCCCATGATGGCACTGATCTGAGGTATCACGCCGCTTGACATGATGTTGCGCTGGAAGATTTCGGCATATCCTGCCAGAGCGTTGATGCCCTCCTGCAGTCGTGCACCACCCGAGTCGTTGAGTCCGATGACAGGTGCACCCACGCGCATGGCGATATCCATCACCTTGCATATCTTGCTTGCCAGCATCTCGCTCAGTGAGCCGGCGCTCACGGTGAAGTCCTGTGCGAAGACATACACGAGGCGTCCGCCGATGGTTCCGCTACCTGTGACAACGCCGTCACCCAGGTAGTGCTTCTTTTCCATACCGAAGTTGGTGCAGCGGTGCTGTACGAACATGTCCATCTCTTCGAACGAACCTTCGTCCAGCAACATGGCAATGCGCTCGCGCGCTGTGTACTTGCCCTTTGCATGCTGCTTGTCGATGGCCTTCTCGCCACCGCCCATGCGGGCTTTGGCACGGAGCTCAACCAGCTCCTTGATCTTTTCTGCTTGTGTACTCATTGTGTACTATTGTATGTTTAGAGTTTACGTATTTCCTTGCAAAGTTAGCCAATTTATATTAGCCATGCGTCCTTTTTTCTCCTTTTTTTATTATAGAGTGCTTTTCGTGGGCTTATGTCTGGTGGCGGGAAATAGCCTCCCGGATGCCGCTCTGCCTATTGCCAGCCTGCCTTCAGCCTACGTGCAAGGGGCTATAGGCAGGCTTCTCGCTTGGTTGGATAGTGCTGCGGGGGCAATCCCAGCGTGCTGCAACGGGCTGGTCAGCGCGCTGGAAACGGGAATGCAGCGTGCTGCCTCTTGGGGGCAAAGGAATCGGGCGGAGAGCCGGATTGGTTTTCTTTGGAAAAAGAAAGAAGCCTGAGCGTTGGCACTCAGACTCCTATGTCATTTCTCCTGCTTCCCTGCATGCGCTTGGCATGTGCGGTGGGGGAGGGCGGTCAGCGTACTGTGATGTGGAAACAACCCTGCTTGCGCTCGTGCTTCACGTAGCAGGCGCTGTCGGCGCGGAGATCTCTCAGCACCTGGCTGAGCACCCATTTCAGCGTGTCGTTCCTGACTGCACGGCATTCGGGACCGTCTGGATGCGAAACCGTAGAGTATCGGTTGTAGGCGATGTCGAAGGTGGTGCCGTAGCGGTGGCAGCTTTGCTCGCTGGCGTTGCCGTTGCGCCTTCTGAGCCTCTGCACGTCATCTTCGGTGCGCAGGATGCTTGATACGATGATGCGGTGCAGGGGAATTCCCTTCACATACAGGCTGTCCAGGAAGTTGCGGCCTATGTCGCTCAGCAAGTCATGTGCTCTGGGCACCAGATAGGGTATGCTGTGCGTCATGTTCTTATCTATACAGAAGTAAGGGTCAGCACCCACATACACCAGTTCGTTCTTCCTCCTTTCGGCCTCCTCCCGGTTTGCCACAGGCGTTACGCCGTGCTGCTGGGCTGCCAGAATCTGCACATCCTGCAGGTCGGGGAAGCAAGCCTGGTAGCTGTGCACTCCTCCCAGTTTGTGCCACGGTATGCTGTCGCCGTCGGGATAGCATATTGTGGAACTGGTGCGGTTGCTTGGCTGCACAACAGGAAGCGCTGCGATGGTGTCGGCCATTGCAACGCTTTCGCTCTCAGGCTCTTCTTCGCTGGTGGGGGAAGTGGGCATTACCGATGGATGGCACATTCTCACCACTCCGAGTGTGCCCACGATGGAGCCACACAGAGCCAAATAAATTCGTTTCTTCAGTCTTCTCATCTCGTTTCGGGAACAAAGTTATGCATTTATGCCGTAAAACTCAAATTTGTGTAGTAAATTTGCAGGAGAATAAGAGAAATTGGATGATAGAGAAGCATATAGTCGTTGAGGACATCGACCCAGTGGCATTGTATGGGGTGAACAATGCAAACATGCAGATAATAAAAGCCTTGTACCCCAAATTGCGTATCGTAGCACGCGGCAATGTCATACATGTTATGGGTGATGAGCTGGAGATGTGTGCGCTGGAGGAGAATATCCAAAGGCTTCAGGAACATATACATAAGTACAACACGCTCAGCGAGGAGGATGTGCTGCACATCCTGCGTGGTGAGCAAACCAACCGCCAGGGTGGCGGCGATGTGATAGTCTTCAGTGTGACGGGCAAGCCCATTGCTCCGCGCACACCAGGACAGAAGGAGTTGCTCGATGCCTATGAGCAAAACGATATGGTGTTTGCTGTGGGACCAGCCGGAACGGGAAAGACCTATACGGCCATTGCGCTTGCGGTAAGGGCGCTGAAGAACAAGCATGTGCGCCGCATCATACTCTCCCGTCCGGCTGTAGAAGCCGGCGAGAAGCTGGGATTCCTGCCTGGCGACATGAAGGAGAAGATTGACCCCTATCTGCAACCCCTCTATGATGCGCTCGAGGATATGATTCCCCCTGTGCGTCTAAGGGAGATGATGGAGCAGAACATCATACAGATAGCACCATTGGCATTCATGCGCGGACGCACGCTCAACGATGCTGTGGTCATTCTGGACGAGGCTCAGAACACCACAGTGGCACAGTTGAAGATGTTCCTCACCCGTATGGGTATGAGCACCAAGATGATTGTCACAGGTGATATGACGCAGGTCGATTTGCCACGCAACGTGCGCTCTGGTCTGGCAGATGCCCTTGAGGTGCTGCACGGAGTGAAGGGAATAGGCTTTGTGCAGCTGACCCAGAAGGACATCGTGAGGCACAAACTGGTGACTCGCATCGTGGAGGCTTATCGCAGCAGGGATGCTGAGGCCGACCGCAAAGCCAGACAACAATTAGACATTAACTTATAAAACTAAATGATAATGAGAAGAACTTTACTCACATTGGCTATCCTGATAGCAGCTGCAACAGCGCTGCAGGCAGCCGACAAGTATGTCAAGCGCGAGGTGCGAGGTGTATGGCTCGCCACAGTCTATAACATCGACTGGCCAACTACAACAGGTACCTCTTTGGCCGTCAGGCGCAATCAGCAGGCCGAGATGAAGAAGTATCTCGATATCCTGCAGGCTTCGGGACTCAACGCAATCTATTTCCAGACCCGTCCCATGGCGGATGCGCTCTACAAGTCAAGTTATGAACCCGTCTCGCATTACTTTACCGGCACACGAGGCTCCAGGCTGCCTTGGGATCCCTTGCAGTTTATGGTGGAAGAGTGTCATAAGCGCGGCATGGAATGTCACGCATGGGTCAACCCCTACCGATGGAAGAAGAAGAGCGATCCAGAGTGGAACACCAGGCAGGACAATGAACTCAAGAAAAACAATATGCTCATCTCTCACAACGGTGAGGTTATCTTCAATCCTGCACTCAAGGCCACTCGTGAGCGTATAGTCAACGTTTGCCGCGAGATGATAGAGGGTTATGATATCGATGGCATCATCTTTGACGACTACTTCTATCCCAGTGGCATGCCCACCACAGAGGCTGCCGAGGACTACAACGACTGGAAGAACTCGGGCACCTCATTGTCCTTCGGCGACTGGCGCAGAGAGAATATCAATGCCATGGTGGCTGAAGTATATAATATGATACAGGAACTGGATCCCAGCATCAAGTTCGGTATCTCGCCTGCAGGAGCAGCTTGCTCCGACCCCGCTGTGGCCAAGAAGCACGGGGTGGATCCCATTCCCAAGGGCAGCGACTGGCAGTACAACGGCATCTTCTCTGACCCCGTAGCCTGGCTCAAGGCCGGTACTGTGGATTACATATCGCCTCAGCTCTATTGGAAGACCAATCATAAGACCAATCCCTTCGGCCCTATGACGCTCTGGTGGTCGAAGATAGCCAAGCAGTTTGGCCGTCATCATTATGCCAGCCATTCACTTACGTTCCTCCAGTCAAGCAATACGCTCGACGACTGGAAGGAGGTGGGCAACCAGTTGCAGTACTCTCGTGCCTATACCAAGACAGCTGCTCCCGGCGCCATCTATTACTCAGCTTGCGATATCGACGGCAAGAAGGTGAAGGGACTCGGCGATTGGCTCAAGCAGAACAGGTATGTCCATCCTGCTCTCACCCCAGCCATCAGCTGGAAGGAGCACGCCGAGATGGGTACTGTAGATAGTCTGGTGTCCGACGGAAAGCAGCTTATGTGGAAGGCCGAAGACCGTATGCGTTACACCGTCTATGCCATTCCTGCCGAACTCACAGCTACCGATGTGGAGAAGAGCACTACGGGTGGCATTCTGGCCGAATAACTTCTGGGTATGACTTATACAAACTCCTATGAGATTCCCGCCGAGTATGCCGAGGGCTATCAGTTCGCTGTGTGCATCCTCGACCGCTATGGCAACGAGTTCCAGCCCATGTATATCGACATAGCCAATGCCATCGACGTGATAGGGGAGGATGCTGTGACCATCGGGTTCGACGGCTGGCATATCACCACCACC
>OGGW01002916.1_pt1 | contig 10058 bp, 8 predicted proteins | sample 1571291 | NCBI WGS metagenome assembly OGGW01 (sample SAMEA2582028, study PRJEB24529) | metagenome | biome: Human gut stool | place: China | collected 2011 | reverse complement strand
GGGTGCAGCGAGGGAAATTATGCTTCTTTTAATTGCACCGGATATTGTGGGGATGCCGGTATCTATTATCAGAACAATCGTTTCCATATTGAGGCGGAATACCTGGATAAAATGGGTGGGCATAATGCGTTTAAAGATGTTCATGCAGTTAACAGCTTTGTCAATTATGACTTGCCGCTGAAGAAGGTTTTTAATAAAATATCTTTCCTGGCCCGTTATGATATGATGACGGACCATAGCAATGGTACGATTGACGAGACAACAAAAACGTTGATTATAAATGACTATGCCCGTCACCGTGTGACAGGCGGGATTACGCTTAGTCTCTCCAAGGCTTTTATTGCCGATCTCCGTCTCAACTTTGAGAAGTATTTCTATCAGAAGTCCGGAGTTCCCAAAGAGTCGGAGCGTGATAAAATCGTTATTGAGTTTATGACGAGATTTTGATTTTTAATTATCTTTGTGCTATGGCACAAGAAATAGAACGTAAATTTTTAGTTTCCGGTGATTTTAAATCCTTTGCTTTTGCGCAGAGCCGGATTATGCAGGGATATATTTGCAGCGCCCGTGGTCGGACGGTGCGGGTTCGTATTCGTGACGATAAAGGTTATCTCACTATCAAAGGTGCTTCCAATGAATCGGGTACCAGTCGCTATGAGTGGGAAAAGGAACTTCCCTTGTCCGAAGCGGAAGAACTGATGAAACTTTGCGAACCGGGAATGATTGATAAGACCCGTTATCTGGTACGTAGTGGCAATCATATCTTCGAAGTAGACGAGTTCTACGGTGAGAATGAAGGACTTATTGTGGCTGAAGTAGAGCTGGGCACGGAAGATGAGGCGTTTGTCAAGCCCGGGTTTATTGGCGAAGAAGTGACCGGGGATATACGCTACTATAACTCTCACCTGATGAAAAAACCGTATAAAACGTGGTGAATGTTAACAAATAAGCTGTATATTTGTTCCTAGTACTAAAAGAGCAGTATATGGAACAGTTGTACAATTATCTACCGAGAGAACTGATAACTTTCGTTCTGGTTACTTTATTTTCTTTACTTATCGGACTGTCACAACGACGGATCAGTCTGAAGCGTGAAGGGGAAACAACTCTCTTCGGGACTGATCGTACATTTACTTTCATTGGTATTCTAGGCTATTTGCTCTATATACTCGATCCTACGGATATGCGTCTGTTTATGGGTGGTGGTGCTGTGCTCGGTTTATTGCTGGGCTTGAACTATTACGTCAAGCAGTCTCAATTCCATGTTTTTGGTGTAACGACCATTATTATTGCACTGATTACTTATTGTCTGGCTCCTATTGTTTCTACCCAGCCTTCCTGGTTTTATGTCATGGTGATTGTGACGGTGCTTTTATTGACAGAGCTTAAACATACCTTTACGGAGTTTGCCCAGCGGATGAAGAACGATGAGATGATTACATTGGCAAAGTTCTTGGCTATCAGTGGTATCATATTGCCTATGTTACCGCACAAGAACCTGATTCCGGATATTAATCTCACTCCTTATTCTATTTGGCTGGCGACGGTTGTTGTCTCCGGTATCTCGTATTTGTCTTACTTACTGAAACGCTATGTGTTTCATGAATCGGGAGTATTGGTTTCCGGCATTATCGGTGGATTATATAGTAGTACTGCCACAATTTCGGTATTGGCCCGTAAAAGCAGAAAGGCTTCCGAGCAGGAGGCGAACGAATATGTAGCTGCTATGCTGCTTGCGGTCAGCATGATGTTTCTGCGTTTTATGATATTGATTCTGATCTTTAGCAGGGAGATATTTACATCTATCTATCCTTATCTTTTGATTATGTCTGTGGTAGCTGCCGTTGTTGCGTGGTTTATCCATTCCCGTCATCGACGCTCCAAGGATATGACCGATGAGTCGGAAGATGAGGACAGCAGTAACCCGCTCGAATTTAAAGTTGCTCTGATTTTTGCCACTCTCTTCGTTGTGTTTACAGTGCTGACGCACTATACTTTGGTTTATGCGGGTACAGGCGGATTGAATCTGCTTTCTTTTGTATCCGGACTTAGTGACATTACTCCTTTTATCTTGAACCTTTTGCAGAATACAGGGAGCGTAGCTGTACTGGTTGTTGTGGCTTGCAGTATGCAGGCTATTATCAGTAATATTCTGGTGCATATGTTTTATGCTTTATTTTTTGCAGGGAAAGGTAGTAAGTTACGTCCCTGGATTTTGGGAGGATTCGGGACGGTGATCGGGGTAAATCTTGTGTTGCTTCTGTTCTTCTATTTGTAGAAAAGGGGGGCATCCTTTTTGTTGCCGAATACACTCAATAGAACTGGCTTATATTTTGTTTTTTTGAATAAAGAAACTATCTTTGTATTTAGATATAATAGTATCTGAATAGTGCTATTTTTTAATTAATTGAATACAATTGTATGCCTTTACTTTATAATTTTGATGTAGAGAGACCCGAAGAGTTGCTGGCAATTCTGGCTCAGAATCTGCAGAAACGCAGGCTTGAGAAAGGACTTTCCCGAGAAGCTCTTACCGAACTTAGCGGAGTTCCGACGCCTACTATTGCCAAGTTCGAACAAAAGCATACTATTTCATTAGCATCCTATGTGGCATTAGCAAAAGCGTTGGGTTATTCCAAAGCTATCAAGGAACTTTTATCTGAACCGCTGTTTAGTACAATGGAGGAGTTGGAAATGATTAATAAGAATAAAAACAGAAAGAAGGGGCGTAATGAAATCAGTAAATAAACTGATAGTAACCTATCATAGTAGAAGTGTTGGAACTCTCAGTATGACACCTGATAATCGGCTATGCGCATTTCAGTATGATAGAGAGTGGTTGGCTAATGGGTTTTCTATCTCTCCGCTTGACTTGCCTTTAAAACCTGATTTGTTTATTGCTAAGCCACAACCTTTTTGGGGAAACTTTGGTATTTTTGAAGACAGTCTCCCTGATGGATATGGGCGTTATTTACTTCATCGTTTACTCAAAAAACAAGGGGTGAATGATAGCGAGCTAACTCCCTTGCAACGGTTGAGTATAGTCGGGACATCAGGGATGGGAGCTCTTTGCTATATACCGGAGACATACATTGGCGAAGAAAAATCTCTTCCGACACTGGATTGCCTTCAGCAAATGGCATTGGACATACTGTCAGAGAAGTCATATGAGGATGAAGAGGTACTTTACTTTAATAGTGGCAACTCAGGTGGATGCCGCCCTAAATGTTTACTTCACGATACAGAAGGAGCTTGGTTGGTGAAGTTCAGGCATACATATGATCCGAAAGATATGGGAGCGATGGAGTATCGTTATAATGAAGTCGCTCGTAAATGTGGCATAACAGTACCGGACTTTAAATTGATGGACGGAAAGTATTTTGCTACCAAACGTTTTGATATTGAAAATGGTATTAGGTATCATATTGCTACGGCAGGGGCACTACTTAATGAATCTATTATGCAACCCAGATTGGATTATAAGACTTTACTGCACTTGGTTGGTTATCTTACCCAAGACCCTAAACAGGTAGATGAAATGTTCCGGCGTATGGTGTTCAATGTCTTAACGGATAATAAAGATGACCATGCCAAAAACTTTAGTTTCATTTATAAAGAGGGGAACTGGGCGTTAGCTCCGGCTTATGACTTGACCCGATGCAATAACGGATATAATGGAGAACATGCTACCTCTGTTAATAATCATGGTAATCCTACTATAGAAGATATGCTGATTGTTGGAGAGAGCATTCGTATTCCTCGGAAAAAGGGAAAAGAGATGATATTGACTATTGCAGAAGGGTGTGCTGAGTTATTATCTAAAAAAGGCATCTGAGAAACAGATGCCTTTTTTAATGAAGTTATTTAGAAATCAATATCGTTCATGCTATTAACCAATAACTGATATTTAATATATCCTCCACTTTTAGAAGAATATTTGGTATAAATAGCGGTGATATTACCTTTGGCACCATGTGCAGGCAGAGGCTGAAGTGCGAAGTTTGAATATCCGCTGACACGCAGGATATAGTTGCCACCTGTAGATGTCGTATTGTCATAAGCAAACCAGGAAGAACCATAATAGCGATTACCTCCATAGCTGTAAGCATAGGTTGGAGTCAATCCTTCTTCTGCATAATATTTGTTTTCATATACAGCGGTGGTTGAACCGTTCGGGTAAGTTGTTTCTAGATATTGAGGATACTTGTCGCCGTCGTATGTGCCTTCTTTGTAAGTCAGTCCTTCGAAACGTACCAAACGTCCTAATGCATCATCATTCAATTCTGTTTTATAATTATTTTCATTGATAACCAATATGTCGTCTTCTGTCAGACTGCCGAGTTCACCTTTGAATACATGTTGATCTACAAATAAGGTATTCTCGAGATTACGGTTTGCATAACCTTTGGAAATGTCTTCTGCTGTCGGCATTCCACCTACACTTAACATATAACGATAGCTACCGATAGCCAGACCTTTGGTTTTAACAAAGAGAGTCTGCCCTACATGAAAATAAACATAGTTGCTAACCATCAATTTCAGTTCAATGGCTGATTTGGATGATTCATCATAGATGTATACTGATTTGTATACATTACCGGCTTGGTCGCTTGAGATGACTTTTCCGCTGATGACATAGTCTTCTGTGATTTCCAGAGTTTTTCCCAGACTGGCTGCACCGTTTCCGTATTCTTTATAGAAAAGTTGCTTAAAGTCCTTGATGGAGATTAGTTTGCTATTTGAGAAGTCTTCTTTTGTCCAGACTTTGGCTGGAGCAGGCTCTTCAAATTCGTTGTAGCAGCTACTGAAACCGAGCACTACTACCGCAAGCATAAATAATTTAAATATTTTGTTCATAACTGTTCTTTTTACTTATGATGTCCTTAGAAACGGAAATAAATGTTCATGTAATAGGTTGTACCGAACATATAGAAATATTTCGAATCAAACGGTTGGTAAGTTTGATAACTTTCATCCTTGTTCTTCAGCAGACGAACTTGTTCATAACCGCCGGTCTTGATATTCTGGTTGTTGAGCAGGTTCTTTACCTCCAGGCTGAAACCAAGAGTATAGGCACGGTTAATGTACCAGTTCTTACCAACACTTGCATTTAAAACGCAAGCAGAGTTGAATTTCTCCTGATTACGTAACGTTGCGATATCTTCTTCAGTCATTCCCGGTGTCAGTACGGCATCTGTACGATAGAGCGGACTCATAGATAAGTACATATTATTATAATAGTTCATATCTAATGACGCAAATATGTTTTTAGGACCACGGTAAGACAAGCCTACGTTCAGTGCTGTTTGCGGAGTGCTTTCTACACGGAAGTTCTTCCAGTATACTTTACCCTGGTTTTTGATTTCTCCACTATTATCCTGAATCTGTACATAATCCGGGTTATTGTCATAAGTGAATTGTCCCCAGCTGATGGCTGCATTCAGAGAAAGTCCTGCATAGATAGGTACAGAAGCTGCTGCTTCAAGTCCGAAGTGACGTTTGTTGATACCGCTCATTGCAAAGTTGGAGAAGGTAGCTTCTACGTCATCATAATAAGAGAGAACTTTGGACTGATCCATAAACTTCGTATAGTATCCGGAGATACGTGCTTTAACATCCCCCCAACGCAAGTTATAAGAGGCGTCTACACCAAATACCTTCTCGCTTGAAATACCCGGAGTCGCAGAGTTACGGGTACGGGGAGAAACAAATGAAGCCTGGAAGGCAGGAGCATCCTGCATATAGATGATGTTGGCATCAATAGAATGAGCAGCAGAGAACTTATAGCTGAAGTTGGCTTTCAGTTTATAAGTCAGGTAATTCTGCTTCTTAGAGTCTCCTTGAGAATTGTCAAGGAACAACCCTTTTTTCCAAATACCATGACGCCACAGAGTAGTATGTCCGAGTTCTCCACCCAGATTGACTCCAAAGTTGCCGAAGTTTCTGCTATATTGTGCCCAAGCGCGTGCGTTGATAATATTTCCGTAGTAGTCGTAGCTGTATTTATCACCCTTCTTGACAGCTTGGGCATGACCGTACTTATCATAGTACTCCATGTTGTTCTGGTAAAGGATTGGGTTCATACCACCCATGTCACGTTCGGCAAACTTGTCTACGTCTACCCAGTAATCACCACCCAGCAAATCTTTCACTTCGCTATAATATTCTGTGCGATTACGACGCAAGTTCAATCCACCGTTAATTTTAGAATTGTCACGGAAGATATGAGAAAATTGTGTGTAGAGATTCCAGTCTATCTGATCGGCATGGCGTTCTTCAATCATGTTGATGGCACGATGACCGGCTCCATAGGTCGGGTTCTCTTCCTGGCTTTGGTTGATATGATACAAGTTGTCCCAGTTGATGTGGCGGATGTTATTAGTATTTCCCATCCATGCTTCATACAGTTGTGCTCCGACGTAAGTGTTGTTATAGAAACTCGGTAAATAACGGTAATAGTCGGGACGTGGGTCGGGACCACCGTACCAAGTCAGCGCAGAGTAACCGTTCTGTCCGAAACGTACAGAGGTTGCAACGTTTAATTGTGAACGGTCATTGATGTCGAATGTATAATTCAACATCGTAATAGGTTCATGATAGCTGCGCACACGTGCGTTGACACGCTTTCCATTCAGCCAACCCCAGTTTGGATTGTAGTAGTTGTTGCCTACTAAGTCGTAGACTTCCTGAGTAGAAGCTTGTTGTGCACCACGTTCTGTGGGAGCACCCAGGATGCTTAATGCCAAGCGGTGTTGTGAATTGAATTGCTTTTCTACAGCGGCAAAATATCCGAAGGCATTGTAGTACACACCGTTTACATAAGAGTTTCCTCCCTGGCGGGTTGATACGGAGAAGGCATAAGACCAGCCGTTATCCTGTAATCCGGATGCATAGGTCAGCATACCACGGAAGCGGTACATGGAGTTACCGTTAACTACGCTGGCGCGAAGGCCTTTGCGCATCTGTGAAGGACGGGTATTGATATTTGTTGTACCTGCGATACCACCGATGCCCATATCCCCCATGTTCAGCGCAGATGTGACTTCCTGATTACGAGTCGCATCATTCAAGCCGCTCCACAAAGACCAGGGAGTATATCCTGTCATTGCGTCATTCAGTTGAATACCGTTCATATAAACGTCGGAGTATTGAGAATCATAACCACGTACATTGAAACGCATTTCACTGAATTTGTAGGAAGCAATGTTATTGAATACGTCTTTTGATGCGGACAGAGACGAGGGAAGTGATTGTGCATCCTCCAGCGTTTCTGTGTCAAATTCGGCAAAGATAGCATCGTCCATCGTAGGAGCAACGTTTTCAGGGATCAAAATGACGTTATTGATATCTCTGATCAACTTATCCACACGGACAGCCAGAGTTAAAGGTTCGAACTCTGCAGCTTCGAAAGACAGCGTGTATTCTCCTTTTGCCAGGTTTTCGATGACGAAGTTACCCGACGCATCAGTCTTGGTTGTTACATCTCCCGGGGTTAATGTCACTTTTACGCCGTCTATGGCCGCACGTGTCGTACGGGAAACGACTTTACCTTTGACTCCACCATTGTTTTGTGCAAAAACAGTGAATGACATCAAAGATAATACCATGAATAGGATTGTTTTGATTTTCATATAAACTTATTTTTTTATTTACCTATATAGATATATACGGGGAAGTGGTCACTGTAACCTCCCTGGAAGTTATTACCTACGTATGTGCGCAATGGATATCCTTTGTATTGTCCTTCTTTCTGCACCATGTAAAGTTGCTTGAAGATATTTCCATAGAATTTAGATCCGGGAGCTTGCTGCAATTTCAGCTTTCCTGTCGATCCTTTTGCTAAATTCTCGGATACTACAATATTATCAAAGATATTCCAGGCATCTCCGTAGGCTAGTGTTCCGTATCCTGCTTTGAGCATATCGGCATAAGGAGCGAAGAAGTCGCCTTCCTTCAAATCTTTCAGTTTGAATTTGGCTCCTAACCCTTGTGCTATACTTTTGTCGGTCGGATCATCATTGAAGTCTCCCATCATAACCACTTTCGTGTTAGGATTGGCCTTCATTACAGAGTCTGCAATGCTGCGCATCTGTTCGCCTACAGCGATACGTTTAAATTCTGAAGCTTCTTTTCCTCCCAGGCGTGAAGGCCAGTGTGCTACCATAAAGAAGAAGGGTTCGTTTTCAATCGTTCCCCAAAGCGTCAGGATATCACGGGTCTTGAAGTCCGGAAGTGAAGGGATGACTGTTCTTACAGCTTTTTCTCCTTCTATTTTAAACACATCGGGACGATACAGAAAAGCAACGTCTACACCGCGGGCTTCAGGAGAGTCGAAATGTGAAATCCGATAGTTTGCCGGAGCCAGTTTGCGGGTTGCGATAATATCTTCCAGTACACTGCGGTTTTCTACTTCCGATACACCGATAATTACCGGATAATCCTTGTTGATAGCTGCAATATCGAAGAATACACGTTCTGTGTTAGCCAACTTCTTATTGTACTTGGCTGAGTTCCACTTCTTAGGTCCTTCGGGAGTAAATTCATCATCGTGAACTTCCGGATCATTGATTGTATCGAAGAAGTTCTCAAGATTGTAAAATACAACCTTATACGGTTTCTGCGCAAAGCTGAACGATATCAGCAGCGCAAAGAGCGCGGTTACTAATAACAGTTTTTTCATAAGCTAGCTTATTAGTTAATCCCCCATTGAGTGGGATTATTTTGTTGTTTTACACTGTTGGATACTTGTGGAAAGAAGGTAAATCCTGTCATCTTTTCGATGTCTGCTACAGAAGTACAGATAGACTTAGGAGGTTCAATGTTTCCATATGATTTGTGATCTACCCAAAATCCGATTGATATCAGTTCACTGTCTGAACAATCTTTGATGTTCTTTCCTGTTTTTCCACTCTTCGTACGCAGAAGTACTTTAAAATAGTTTGTAGGAACCGGAACTGTATTCCTTGCTCCATCTGTAGTGGTGGTTGCACCTGCCCCAAAATATGCGCCGGTAACTACATACAAGGTATCAGAACAGTTATTTGCCCGAACTTTTGTTTCAAGTTTAGCCCACATATCCTGATTCAAACGATTAAGCTGTGGGGTCATATTGGACATATAGAAGGTTTGAGCATTCATTTCGTCTGTTCCTAAGCGATCGGCTGATGGAAGCTGGTGACCACGGTCATAAGATCCTCCATAAGATCTTAATGTACAATCAGCCTGATAACTTTGAGGAATGATAGGATCGAAGGCCCAACGGTCTGTACGTTCTCCTGAACCTTTGAGGTATGCGTTATGTATTGGATAAGCTACCCACAAAGCTGCTTTCTTAGTCTTATCAAAACAAATGGAATAATTACGTATTGTCTTGTTATTTAAAAGAGCATAATGAGTTACATACTGATAATTAGCATTTTCCTTGAAATCAGGTACTTCAGCCCACAGGTTAAAAGCAGGTAGGTTCTGCTGTGATTCAGATAATTGTACTAAATCAAAGACTTTCGCCTCTTGGTCTGCAAACTGGAGTGAAATTTTAGCTACACGTTGTTCTTTACCTGTATTGCTATTATAATACACGTATAAAACATTGAGTCCGTCTTTTATTTCTCCGGATTTAGAGGATAAGGTCAGATCATTGCTACTGAAAGAACACCATGTTGTGCCCTCAGTGATTTCTGCATTCCATATTGTCCCAGGAGTACCTGTGATGATTATGGCAGACGATCCGGATGCTGATTTTACAGTGGAGGAAATTTTCCAGTAGGCATCACCTGTTTGTGACGAGCCTCCACCGTTGGAGTCATCGTTGCTACATGCTGTCATTAATAAAATGAGCACTGATAGCAATAATGATGTATAGTATTTGGTAAATGATATCATTTTAAGATATATATTTAGAGACAAGTAACTCTTGGCAAGTATTACCTGCCAAGAGTTTACTAATTTCTATCAGATTTTAATATAATTGGAATCCACACATTACACCTCGAGCTTTGGCTCCATTCCCATCAAAATTAGCATCAGTTGCAATTGTGATTGTTGACTCAGGTGTTAAG
>OGGW01002909.1_pt1 | contig 10076 bp, 6 predicted proteins | sample 1571291 | NCBI WGS metagenome assembly OGGW01 (sample SAMEA2582028, study PRJEB24529) | metagenome | biome: Human gut stool | place: China | collected 2011 | reverse complement strand
GGTCGCGGGGTGGGGGCAATGGCTATTTCGGGGCTGGCACTTACGTTTCCGCTGATGAACCTTGCAGCGGCTTTCGGTTCGCTGGTAGGTGTGGGAGCGGCTACACTGGTATCGGTGAAGCTGGGACAGAAAGATTATGATACGGCACAACGGGTACTTGGCAATGTGCTGGTATTAAATATTATCATCGGACTGGCTTTTACGGTTCTTACCCTGATCTTCCTCGATCCGATTCTTTACTTCTTCGGGGGAAGTGAGGCGACTGTCGGCTATGCCCGCGACTATATGGTGGTTATCCTCTGGGGAAATGTCATCACCCATCTTTACCTGGGCCTGAATGCGGTACTTCGTTCCGCAGGGCATCCACAGAAGGCGATGTATGCTACGATTGCTACCGTGGTCATTAATACGATACTCGATCCTATTTTTATTTACGGCTTTGGCTGGGGAATACAGGGTGCGGCTATCGCTACGATTACCGCACAGGTCATCGCACTTCTCTGGCAGTTCAAGCTGTTTAGTAATAAGGACGAACTCCTGCATTTTCATAAAGGCATTTTCCGACTGAAAAAGAAGATTGTTTTTGATTCTCTGGCCATTGGTATGGCTCCCTTTCTGATGAATCTTGCCGCCTGCTTTATCGTCATCCTTATTAATAAGGGGCTGAAACAGCACGGAGGGGATCTGGCTATCGGAGCTTTCGGCATTGTCAACCGTCTGGTATTCCTCTTCGTTATGATTGTGATGGGTTTGAATCAGGGAATGCAGCCCATTGCCGGCTATAACTTCGGCGCCAAACAGTATCCGCGCGTGACGCAAGTGCTGAAAATAACGATTTATGCCGCGACCATTGTTACAACCATCGGTTTTCTGATGGGAATGTTTATTCCGCAACTGGCTGTTTCTATCTTTACGACGCACGAAGAATTGGTGAATATCTCGGCAAAGGGCTTACGGATTGTTGTGATGTTTTTCCCGATTGTCGGTTTTCAGATGGTGACTTCCAACTTCTTCCAGAGTATCGGTATGGCGAGCAAGGCTATCTTTCTCTCTATTTCCCGTCAGGTGCTTGTACTGATTCCTTGCCTGTTGATTCTTCCCCGGTTTTACGGGCAGCTCGGCGTGTGGATCAGTATGCCTATCTCTGATTTGATAGCCAGTCTGATTGCAGGAGGGATGCTTTGGTGGCAGTTCCGTCAGTTCAGAAAGGCAACTGCCTGATCTGTTTATTCCGATACTCTTTCGGAGAGACACCTACGTATTGCTTGAAATACTTACCGAAGAAAGACTGAGTCGGGAAATTCAGCTTTGTTGCAATTTCCTTGATGGTGAGATCGGAGTTTTCGAGCAGTTGTTTGGCTTCGGTAATTACCATTTGTACAATCCATTGCAGGGCGGTACTACCGGATTTTTCTTTAATGACAGCAGAAAAGTACCGGGAAGAAAGGTACTGTTTACTGGCATAGAAGGTAACGTCCCGTTCCTGCTGATAATAGCGGAAGAGGGTAATGACGAAGTTCTGAAAGATTTTATCCTTTTTGTCTTGCGATAAAGGTTTGAGAGGCTGGTTGGTAAAATAAACGTTCAGCAATTCATAGCATAAGGTTTGCCCCCATGATTTGATGAGCTCGGATATCAGGTGCTGTCTTTGCAGCGGGATGTCATGTGCTTTTATATCCATTCGCTGTTGTAGGGCTTTGATTAATTGTTCCAGATAGTTGTATTGATATTCTGTAATTGAGAAACAGGGATTTTCCCGTAGATAGAGCAGGTTTTCTGAATTGACTATCTTATTAACGATCGGAATAATATAATTCAAATCCACCTCCAGCATAATTCCTTTAATTATTAAATACGACTTGTCATTCAGGGCAACTTCCACTTCTCCTTTCTGGCAAAAAAAGAAACCACACTTGTCTATGGTAGATATCATATAGCCTTCTTTTTCCGTAGCATTCTCCGGAGATATTATAACATAACATAAAGGTATCTGTTGTTCCATTTCCTCTTTTCTTTTGGGGTGGTTTCTGTTGCAAAGAAACGTATAAATAAATACAAATAGCAAAGTATTTGAGGATTTTATCTCCGATAACCTCCAAATAGAACAATATTTCGTCTATATCAACCTTTCCCCACTTGTTTGCTTGGGATACTTTTGTAATAACTAAATAACAAATGAAAATATGAAACGATTCAACTTTTTATTAACAGGAATTTTAGTCGTTTTGTTGGCATCTTGCAGCCAACGTACACAGATTACAGATAGCAAACCTACAGTGAAGATTGATACTGTACTTTCTGCCGGTGGACAGACGGCTTTGCAATTTCCCGGACGGGTGAAGGCGGCGCAGGATATAAGTTTATCATTCCGTGTAAGCGGAACTATATTGCGTATGTACGTCAACGACGGAACGTATGTGCGCAAAGGACAGCTGCTTGCCGAACTGGACACTGCTGATTATCAGATTCAGCTGGATGCTGCGGAAGCGGAGTATCAAAGTGTGAAGGCGGAGGCGGAGCGTGTGATGGCACTTTATAAGGAGAATGTAACGACTCCCGACGCCAATGATAAAGCGATGTACGGGTTGAAACAGATAACCGCCAAGTACAATCATGCGAAAGATCAGCTGGAATATACCCGTTTGTATGCTCCTTTCAGCGGATATGTACAGAAACGTCTTTTTGATTCCCATGAGACTATTGCGGCCGGTATGCCCGTTGTCTCCATTATCAGCGAGGGGACACCGGAGGTGGAAATTAATCTTCCGGCAGTAGAATATATCCGTCGCCAACAGTTCACCGGTTACACTTGTACGTTCGACATTTATCCCGGTCAGGAGTATGCGCTCGATCTGATAAATGTCACCCCTAAAGCGAATGCCAATCAACTGTATACGATGCGTTTGCAGTTGAAGAAAGGTGAAGCGCAGGCGCTTCCTTCCCCCGGAATGAATACAATGGTCACTATAGAATGTACCGAAGGGGAAGTGCGTCATCTGTCCGTTCCTACGGGTGCGGTTCTTCGTGATAAGGGGATGGCGAGTGTTTTCCTTTATGATGCTTCCAGCCGGACCATCCGTCGTTGTGATGTGACAGTCACCCGTCTGCTGGGCAGCGGCAGGTGCCTGGTGACTGCGGAGGGCTTGAAGCCCGGTGACTTGATTGTTGCTTCGGGAGTACATCATGTGAAAGATGGGGAACAGGTAGAACCCCTTTTGCCTGCTTCTAAAACCAATGTGGGAGGATTGCTATGATCGATATAAGTAAATGGGCATTTGAAAATAAGAAGTTAATTTACTTCTTGATTGCGGTGCTGATAGTCGGAGGAGCTTATTCCAGCTATGAAATGAGTAAGTTGGAAGACCCGGAAGTAACGGTGAAAGTCGCCATGGTAGTGACTACCTATCCCGGAGCGTCCGCACATCAGGTGGAACTGGAAGTGACGGATGTACTTGAAAAGAATATCCGTACAATGGGGAATATAGATAATGTAGAAAGTTATTCTTACAATGATCTCTCCCTGATTCAGGTGGAACTGAAAACGACCGTCAAGGAGGCAGATGTGGAACAATGCTGGGATTTGTTGCGGCGTAAGGTAGCGAATGCACAGGCGGAACTTCCCGAAGGCGCTGCTACTCCCCTTGTGAAAGATGATTTCGGAAATGTGTACGGTATGTTTTATGCGCTGACAGGAGACGGATTGCAGGACAGGGAACTGTCTGATTATGCCGAACTGATAAAGCGGGAAGTCAGCGAACTGGACGGAGTGGAACGGGTTGACTTGTATGGAAAGCGTGAGGAATGCATCAACATCTCTTTACTGCAGGACCGGATGGCGAATCTGGGCGTGAAACCTGCCGAAGTTCTCGCTACCTTGAACGGACAGAATAAAACCACTTATACCGGATACTACGATAATGGCGATAATCGTATTCGGGTAACGGTGAGTGACAAGTTCAAGACGGTAGAAGATATCGGACGTATGCTGATTCAGGGGCACGATGATGACCAGTTACGTTTGAGTGACATCGCCCGAATTGAGAAAGATTATGAGAATCCTACCCGCAATGAACTCTTTTATGACCGGCAGCGTGCCATGGGAATACTGATTGCGGCTTCTTCCGGTTCGGATATCATCAAGATTGGCAAACGGGTAGAACAGAAACTGGACGAATTGAAAGCGGAGCGGCTTCCGACAGGAGTGGAGTGTCATAAAGTATTCTACCAGCCGGAACGTGTATCCGGTTCGTTGGGAACATTCATTCTTAATCTGATCGAATCGGTCATTATCGTAGTTGTCATTCTGATGATAACGATGGGATTCAAGAGTGGAGTTATTATGGGAATCAGTCTGGTGGTAACGGTGTTCGGCTCCTTTCTGTTCCTGTATTTTGTGGATGGCACGATGCAACGGGTTTCGCTGGCGTCATTTGTGCTTGCTATGGGGATGCTGGTTGATAATGCGATTGTTATTATTGACGGTATACTGGTCGATCTGAAAGCCGGCAAGAGCCGTATGGAGGCAATGACCGCTATCGGGCGGCAGACTGCGATGCCTTTGCTCGGAGCCACTTTGATTGCTATCATTGCTTTCCTGCCTATCTTCATGTCTCCCGATACTGCAGGGGTGTATACGCGCGACTTATTTATCGTGCTGGCGGTTTCGTTACTGCTTAGCTGGGTACTGGCTCTGGTGCACGTACCGTTGATGGCCAACCGAATTTTGCATCCCGAAGTTTCGAAAGAAGCGTCAACTACCGGAAAACGGGTGTATGAAGGAAAGATTTATGCCGTCCTACGTTCCTTGCTGCGGTTTAGTCTGGCTCATCGCTGGAGTTTTGTCTTTGCGATGGTAGCGTTGGTTGCTCTTTCAGCTTTCAGCTATCGGTTCATGAAACAGGGTTTCTTTCCGGATATGGTGTACGATCAGCTTTATATGGAATATAAATTGCCGGAAGGAACAAATTATACCCGTGTCACACGTGACTTGGAAGAGATTGAAGCCTATCTGAAAACTCGTCCGGAAGTGACCCATGTCACAGCTTCCGTCGGTGGTACCCCCGGTCGTTATAATTTGGTGCGTAACATAGCCAATCCTTCTTTGGCATACGGTGAATTGATTATAGACTTTACTTCTCCCGATGCATTGGTGGATAATATGCCCGAGATTCAGCAATATCTTTCGTCTCGTTACCCCGATGCCTACGTGAAACTGAACCGCTATAACCTGATGTTCAAGAAATATCCGATCGAGGCACAGTTTACGGGGCCGGACCCGGTTGTTTTGCATCAATTGGCAGACAGTGCCCGCAGCATTATGGAAAGCTGTCCGGATGTATATCTGATAACTACGGACTGGGAGCCGCAGATTCCCGTGCTGACCATTGAATATGACCAGCCGACTGCCCGCGCTATCGGACTGAGCCGTAATGATGTAAGCCTCTCGTTGCTTTCGGCCACCAGTGGCATTCCCATCGGTTCTTTCCACGAAGGAATCCATCGGGACAATATCTATCTGCGCTGCCTTGACGAACAGGGAAGACCGATTGAGGATTTGGATAACACACAAATATTTTCTTCTCTTCCTTCTTTGAATGGCTTGTTGACGCAGGAGATGATGATGAAACTGAAAACGGGAACGCTTTCGAAAGACGAACTGGTAGAAACCTTGATGGGAACTACTCCGTTGAAACAGATCAGCAAGCGGATCGATGTACAGTGGGAAGATCCCGTCGTCCCCCGCTATAACGGGCAGCGTAGCCAGCGTGTACAGTGTTCGCCTGTTCCGGGAATAGAAACAGAGAAGGCACGCCAGTCCATTGCCGCACAGATAGAGCAGATCCCATTGCCCGACGGTTATAAACTGCAATGGCAGGGTGAAAGGAATGCCAGTACGAAATCTATGCAGTATTTGTTCAAGAACTTCCCGTTTGCCATTATTCTGATGATCTCGATACTGATTATGCTGTTTAAAGACTATCGTAAGCCGATTATCATTTTCTGCTGCATACCGTTGGTTTTTGTCGGTGTAGTCGCCGTGATGTTGCTGACCGGGAAGACATTCAATTTTGTGGCGATTGTCGGCACATTGGGATTGATCGGTATGATTATAAAGAACGGAATTGTGCTGATGGATGAAATTACGTTGCAGATCAGCCAGGGAGTAGAACCGGTCACTGCGTTGATCGATAGCTCCCAGAGTCGTCTCCGTCCGGTGATGATGGCTTCGCTGACCACTATTCTTGGAATGATTCCGCTGTTGCCCGATGCTATGTTCGGTTCGTTGGCAGCTTCTATCATGGGAGGATTGCTGTTTGGCACGCTCATCACGTTGCTCTTTATCCCGATTCTGTATGCATTATTCTTTCATATCAAAAAGACAGACAAATGAAAAAAGAATTTCTCGTAGCTGTTAGTGTTTTGTTTGGAATGGCGGCTTCTCTTTCTGTTTCGGCACAAGAGAAGCTCAGCCTGAAACAATGCCGTGAAATGGCTCTAAAATATAACAAGGAAATGGCTGCTGCCGATAAACAGACGGAGGCAGCCCGGCTGCTGTCTCTCAGCTATAAAGCTAACTTCTTCCCCAATTTTACAGCAAGCGGAACCGGACTGTATAGTACGGCAGACGGCAGCTTGGGCATTCGGGGAGGAAATCTGCCGGTATTCCTGCCCGATCCCGTTACTGGAGAGTTGGCAACAAGCGGTTACGCTTATTTCCCCGGATTGAATCTGGACTATAAAGTCGGGACCGTCTATACAGGCGGAGTACAAGTGGAACAACCGCTTTATATGGGCGGAAAGATTCGCGCCGCCTATAAAATGTCATTGCTCGGCAAGGAAATGGCACATCTGAATGAGGAACTGACTGCATCCGGAGTGATTCTGAATACAGACAAGGCTTATGTGCAACTAGTGAAAGCCAAAGAAATGAAGAAAGTAGCGGAGAAATATCATGTGTTGCTCAATGAGCTGTTTCGGAATGTGAAGAGTGCCCACCAGCATGGCATGAAACCTCAGAATGATGTGTTGAAGGTACAAGTGAAACTTAATGAGAGTGAGCTGGCATTGCGCAAGGCGGATAATGCGCTCCGTCTTGCCGGCATGAATCTTTGCCACTATATCGGTCGGCCTCTGACAGCGGGGATTGATATCTCGGATGAATTTCCGGAAGTGGAGCAAGAGTGGAAGACACAGGTTGCCGATATCAGTGCCCGTCCCGAATATGGTATTTTGAATAAACAGATCGCCATGGCCGAGCAGCAGGTAAAGCTGAATCGGAGTGAACTGCTGCCACGTGTGGGAGTGAAGGGAAGTTATGACTATTTCCATGGATTGGAAATCAATGACGAAACTTTGATGAAAAAAGGATCATTCTCCGTCTTTCTGAATGTTTCAGTACCTCTGTTTCATTTTGGCGAACGTATGAATAAGGTGCGCTCTGCCAAGGTAAAACTGGAACAGACTCGTCTTGAACAGGAAAATGCCAATGAAAAGATGTTGCTTGAATTGACGCAGGCCACTAATAATTTGGATGAGGCCCGACTGGAATGCGAGCTTTCAGAACGTTCGCTGGAACAGGCGGAAGAGAATATGAAAGTCAGCGGCAAACAGTATGAGGTGGGATTGGAAACTCTTTCGGATTATCTGGAAGCGCAAGTTATGTGGCAACAGGCGTATCAGACGAAAGTGGATGCCCATTTTCAGTTGTATGTAAACTATGTGGCTTACTTGAAAGCGGCGGGGCAACTGCAATAAAGTTCTCAAACTATTCTCATCGGCTTGCGAAAAAATTCTCACCACAGTGAGAAAAAATACTCATGCCTATGAGAATATTTTCTCAAAGGGGTGAGAATAATTCTGCTTCTACCAATCGTATTTCTCGATGTATATATCGAAGGTCGGTTCGTATTTTATTCCGTGTTTTATGAAGATAGCGGCAATCTCTTTTTGATATAAAGAAATATAGAGAAGATATAGTGAGTGTATTTGAGACATATATGTCTCGAAGATAAATTCCTGGTTACTTGCACTTCCCGATTTATTAGGTTACTTTTGTAGCGTATTAAATGAAGAAAGGAGATAGGTGAGTATGGCAAGACCGATTAAAGAAACTCCGATACTTTTCGGAGAAGATGCACGGCGGTTTGAAGAGCGGATGAAAGAAAAACGCAGGGAGACCTCCGAGCAGCGGGCAAAAAGATTGAAAGACTACGAACTGGCAATGAAAATATTTAAAAAATAGATATGGATCGTCAGTTAATAGAGACAACGTATGAGATGCGTAAACTAGATACCTCAGAAAAAATAGAATCGTTCGATTGCGGAGATACCGACTTGAACGATTTTATTTTGAATGAATCTTTCCTGTATCGGGAAGCTTTGCTGGCTGTCAGTTATGTACTTGAGAATAAAGTTAATCAGCGATCGGTTGCTTATTTCAGTCTTGCCAATGACAGGATCTCTTTGTCTGATTTTGAAAATAAAACTGAATTCAATCGTTTCCGCAAACATCGGTTTGTGAATGAGAAGCGTTTAAAAAGCTATCCTGCTGCAAAGATTTGTCGTTTGGGTGTTGACTTGTCTGTAAAAGGTCAATCAATAGGCTCATTCCTATTGAATTTTATTAAAAGTTATTTTATTATTGAGAATAAAACAGGTTGCCGTTTTTTAACTGTTGATGCGTATGCGGCTGCTGTGCCTTTTTATATGAAAAACGGTTTTGTCCCATTGAATGATGAAGATGTGGATTCTGCTACACGTTTGCTCTACTTTGATCTGAATGATATTGTGAAATAATTCAGATTCTGTTCTACTTTTATATAATATAAAATGATGGATTGGTAATGTTAATTGTTACAACATAGTCTTTTGAATTTATATAATAGTGACGATTGCTTTGTTTCTAATTTTCCCCAAACATTTATTAGCCTCTTTTGTTATTTTCCGAAAACTATTTGTAACTTTGTCATCGGAACGTAGCATACCGTTTAAAGGTGTGCGATTGCGCGTTTCCTCGGCTAATAGGAAATTGTAACGGATTTTTTTGATGTATGCCGGGAAGACGCCTGTACTTCTATGACTTCTCATAGGGTACGGGCTGTCTGCCCGTATACATCAGGTAGCCGTTACTACCTCCTATTAGCGGGATGTGACAGCTCCGTACTCTTTTATAATATAAAAGGTACGGAACTAGGTAAGAGTATTAACTTAGTTCCGTTTTTTTATGTCCTATTGGCTCACAACAAAACAAATGTCTGAAAGACATGGCGTTCAGGAAGCAACTCTGCGAAACTGGGCGAATCTCGGTTACATTACCAGTTGCCGGATGGGCAACCAACTGTTCTTGGATGACGAAAGTCTGACTGCCTATCTCGAAGCTCACAAAAGGCTTGGATTGCAAGCGGATTATCTGGCAAAGATTGTGGAAGAGAAAAAGCTGGAACGCGACTTTATTATTTCCAGATATGATGATCTGCTATATGTATTGCGAACACAGAAAACGTGTAAACCTCTATATGAAATTATTATTCGTGAACTTTCCCAATTGATTGTTCATCCCGGAGCCCGTGATATTTTCTACTCCATCTCTATGGGGGAGTCAATAGAGAAAGTTGCCGGTCGGCATCGAATTACTTATGACAGGGCGTTACAGATTTATAATTCTCATCTCAGAGGACTGAAAGTGAGAAAGAATGTGTTGGCTACTTATCGGAAACATATCATAGATGCCCGTTTTCAGTCTTTGGCGGATAAAAGCAAGAATATAAATTTGAATCAGGAAGAAAGGGTACTCCAATTGTCTGTCGGCAAAGTGGCCGATACGAGGCTGACTAATGTCTTGTATAAAGAAGAAATCCGGACGGTAGGGCAACTGCTGGAATTAGTATCGGGAAAGGGATGGAGATGGCTGCTGAAAATGGAAGGAGTAGGGAGGATTTCTTATGACCGCTTGCTGTCCAATCTTCAGTTGGCGGGAGTGGTCGATGAAAGTTTGGAGCAGATACTTTCCGGTCGTTCTGACAGATGATGAGGGGCAAAAGTCAATAGTATTAGGAGAGTTGCTACTGACTTTTGAC
>OGGW01002897.1_pt1 | contig 10116 bp, 6 predicted proteins | sample 1571291 | NCBI WGS metagenome assembly OGGW01 (sample SAMEA2582028, study PRJEB24529) | metagenome | biome: Human gut stool | place: China | collected 2011 | reverse complement strand
TAAACCTAATTAGTTAATCGCATCCAATTCTGTCAACTAATTTTAGGAATAGTCATCAGATGCATATTCCAAATTGCCTTGTTTGGTTAGAAATTGCAATCTTGACAAATAACAATCGTCTATTTCATCAAATATATTATGATTAAGATTGCTTTCAAACAAGAAACGAGTTACTTCTATACTATTTTCTTTTGTAATATAGTCGCTTTTACAGATAACATTTTGAATGAATGTAATGTCTGAAAGCTCTTCTACTCCAAGTTGTGAAACCCAATTAAACTCCTGTTTATTACTCTCAAGGTGTTCATTTACGATATTGTGTAAAAAGATGGCATCTTCAGCCAATTCATTACGTTCTTTGTATTGTGAAGGGAAGAACAAGTCATGAGGACAACTCAGATTTCCTTCTTCATCGAGTAAAAAACGAGTGTCTTGCAGAACTGTAATCAGTTCCTCTTGCTCACTACGGTTTTGTAAATAATACTCAAATAAGAAATCTATAAGTTTAACATCAATACATGGTTCAATGTTATCGAATGCTTTTTCATCTTCAAAAAGTGCTTTCAATTTTTGTTTGTCAAAGATAAAAACTCCGTAGTCCTCCAACAATTTAAAGCCTTTCCATACAGGATTGATGAAGTCTTTTTCGGAAAAATCTTTATTGTAGGTTCTATTTATATGGGTTGTAAGCAATTTCTTTGAAATGGCTTCAGACATTCCCATTTTATCCATGACAGCAGATGATGCAAGAACTTTCGATTTAGCATTATTCGCTCTTGGAATAAAAGCAATATCGTTGATAGCTTTTACCATTTCAGTAGCAAATGTTTCTTCTAATGCATTGTTGCTACCATAAGATTTCTTTGGCAATACTTCGTAATAGTTACTGAAGGTGGATGATATTTCTTTCATCCAATTCAAATATTCAGAAGGTATTTTTGAAAATATTAGTTTGTTCCATTCTGAATCTTTATGTAATTGTTGACGACCAGCATCTGTAATGAAATTAGCATTCACCAAGAAAGGGAAACCTTCATTTCCAAATTTAAATGAAGTAGGAAGATATGTATAGATAACAGCATCATCTTTATCCAAACTCTTTATTTTACTATTATTGTCTATTTGAATAGCAAAAGAAAGGTCGAATGTTTTTGCATTTTTCAGTTTCTGAGGAGTATTTATATCTGCTTTGATATCACTGTTAAGTTCTTTTGGAACCTCTACTTCAGGATTCGTGTATGTTAGCCATCTACTATCTTCTTTTCCGTTAGAAGAAAGTATAACAATGTTGTCATTACATTTTTTATTTACATTTGCTAAAAAAACGTTATTAGAAACAAATGTCATTTGAATGTTTTTACATCTAAGAAAAAGTAAAAACTGACTATTCGAAAGAAGTTTTACAATCTTCTTTTCCAGTGATGATGTGTTTGTTATCTTTATATATGTAATGACATTATAATTAGATGTATCAAGAGATATAGGTTCATTTGCTTCTATTGGAATAATTTGCCATGGCATCAGATATACCTTTTCATCACTTTTTATGCCATATTCTTTTTTCCAGTTGCGCTCCCAAAAGCCCTCCCAATATTGTTTATCGAACATAAAACAATACTCGCCAGTCTTTATTGTCACACAAGTAGAACGCATAAAAACGGACTTAAAGCCAATACCTTTATACCCTATCTTCTTCGTGTCTTTTGCCTTGTTTCCGTTACCGATATCGCAAATACCTTCAATATCTCTTGGTGAAAAACTTGCTCCATTATGCATAAAGACTAAATAATCACCTTCTATCATAATTTTGATAGTTAAGGTATCATTTGTCATTTCATCGTATGAATCTACGGCATTTTGTAATAGCTCAAAAATAAAGCGTTCTTCTTCCGTATAAATACCAGATGACAATTGCATAAGCCCTTGCTCAACTGTTGTTGCTACATCTGGGTTGGTATTTAATGTGTAGCGTTCCGCTAATTTCTTTAATAGTATATTTGACATTATATTGAATGTAGTTATTTATATTTTTCCATCGCATCATTCGGCATATACGCCGTAGCTACCAAGCACCAATCAAACAACTCAACTACCACACGCTGTTGCCCGGCAATTCTTGCCACTCTGCCATGAACACCCTTGAATTCACCTTCGGTAACAACAACCATATCACCCAGTTTGAACTGGATGTTGTTAGAAGTAACATGAATGATGTGCGAGTTCTTGATGGAGGTGAGGCGGATGAAGTTGTTCATGGCTTCATCTCCGATTATGAGTGGCGGATTCCGGTTGGGATTGTCTTGAAGATGGATGGTATGGTCAAAGTAGTAGCTGAGTAAGGGGCTGTTTTCATTTGCCATTACCTTGTTGTCGTGGAGTAAGGCTTCTACTTGCTCAGCTGCTGCATGGACGAATATTAAGGAGGGGAGGAGTGGGGTGGTGAGGATTCGCTTCTTGCCTTGCTTCCTTACCTCTTTATATTGCAAAGGAACATAACACTCCATTCCTTTTGCCTTTACAAAGGTCTTTGCTTTGTCAATGCGTCCATATGAAACTCTTAGCACGAACCACCGCTTGTTTCCGGCAGGCACATTTTCTACCGACACCCCATATCTGACATCATCAGAAATGGAGGGCGTGCGGGAGGTAAATCCTACACTTGGACACGATAAGCCAGTGTCGGATGGCTGCCCATTATACAATGAAGCGTCTGCCTTTGGAGACAGGTTGGTAGTATCTTCCAATGTTGTTCAGAGGTTAGATTAAAACCAATAGACTTATTCTTGATGGAATTGTCATAATGTGACTACAAAGATATGAAAACTAAACAAGAATGGAAAAAGAAAGCAAGGAAAATATTTGTGTTGTGGAGTTCTTTAATTTATTAGGGCTGTTGGTGGCTGACTGATAGCGATGCATCTGCCAGACCATATACGAAACATCAAACGGTTTTTGGCATAGTTGCCAATAGTAAGAATCTTATAGGTATGCGAACCTATACCTATAGGCGGAGTGCCTTTATAAATATTGCTGACCGCTGGAATGTGTACCTTTGTTCATGGTTGCTTTAATTGGTATTTGCAATAAACAAGGGTAACTAAAAAGGCTGGATTCTTCGTGATAGAATCCAGCCCTAATTATTTTTGCTCAAAATATCTTAGCGTACGGCAATAAAAAGTTTTGCTTGACAGCAATATCCTTTTATATACTGTAGACTGCAGAATGTAAGTTATATACTGCAGAATGTAAATATTGTTTGTCTTCTTACATCCTCATTATTCTTCCCTTATTACCACTGTCACGCCGCGTGCAGCCTGCGCTCCCATTACCAGCGCCTGCTCTATGTCGGCAGTCTTTGATGGTCCTGAGATGAATGTGCCGAGTCCGGTTTCTGGCATGCAGATGCGGTCGTATGCCTCGTGCATGTTGTTCACGATGCCGCTCTTCGGGAGGACGATGACCAGATATTCGCTGATGAAGCAGACTGCTTTCTCCTTCATTTCCTGCGGAATCCAGACGCAACCATTCTCCGCCACTCCAATCTGTCCGTACACCACTCCTACGTCGGTGCCGTTAAGGTCCTGCGCCTCTGCCACGGTGTCGGGATTGATGGTGGCGATGGTGAGTTCGGCGATGTTAGAGGCGATGGTCTTTGCTTGCGGATAGGCGTTTCTTACGATGTCGTCGAGCTTTTCGTTCGGCTTAGCCATCACCACCTTGCTGCCCACCGACATGCTCATATCCACAAACTGCTTTACCGTGTCGTCGTACGATATGCCGTCTATCGGTGTGTCGGGCATCGAATACTGTTCGTGTGTGTTGCGTCGCAACTTCTCCAATAGTTCGTCTTTGTATGTCATTGTTCTTTCTGTTCGTTTTGGTTCAGTTTTCCTTTCTTCCACATTGTCTGGAACGATTCGTTCGCAAATTTCGGCATTGCGTGTCCCACGCCCCATGGATTGAGTGAGCGTATGTGCGTAAGGTTGTCAGGTATGAGGTTGGCAAGAGGAGCCAGACGCAAGGCTGAAGAATAGAGTAGGGGATGGTTGAAGAGCTCTTCCATTCCCTTTGACATGCACTTCTTCATCGTGTCCGCCTTGTGCAGCGAGTCGAGCTTCTGTCTCCACATATAGACCTGCGAACCGGGGTTCACCTTAGCCGGGCATACGTTGTCGCATGAGAGGCAGAGTGTGCAAGCGCTGACGTTGTCGCTGTAGCGTGACGCATCGTGCAGCATACCAAGGTTGATGCCGATAGGTCCGGGGATGAAGTAGGTGTATGAGTAGCCACCCGAGCGGCGGTATACGGGGCAGGTGTTCATGCAGGCTCCGCAGCGAATGCACTTCAGCGTTTCCCAATGCTCGTCGTTGGCAAGAATGTCGCTTCGTCCGTTGTCTACGAGGATGACGTGCATCTCCGCTCCCGGTCTTGCCTGACGGAAGTGTGAGGTGTAGGCCGTTGTGGGCTGTCCGGTAGCAGAGCGGCAGAGCAGTCGCTGGAATACGGCGAGCGACTTGTAGTCGGGCACAATCTTCTCTATTCCCATTGCCACGAGATGTAGCTTTGGCATTGATGTTGACATGTCGGCGTTGCCCTCGTTGGTGCAAACCACGATATCGCCGGTCTTTGCCACGCCGAAATTGCATCCTGTCATTCCTGCTCCTGCTTCCATAAACTGGTTGCGCAGATGCTTGCGTGCGCATTGCGTAAGGTATGTCGGGTCGTAATTGCCTTTCTCTGTGCTGATGCCTTTCTCCTCGAACATCTGTCCCACCTCTTCTCGCTTCAGGTGTATGGCAGGCATTACGATGTGGCTCGGTTTCTGATGTAGCAGTTGCAGGATGCGTTCGCCAAGATCGGTCTCCACGACGTCGATGCCGTGACTCTCAAGGAACGGGTTCATGGCACACTCCTCGGTAAGCATCGACTTGCTTTTCACCATCTTCTTTACGCCATGATTCTGCAGTATGTCGAGCACGATGTTGTTAAAGTCGTTGGCGTCTTTAGCCCAATGCACAATGACGCCACGGCTCTCCAGTTGCGTGCTGAACTCCTCCAGATAGTCAGCCAAGTGCGTTACGGTGTGCTGCTTTATCTGGCTGGCATGTTCGCGCAGCTCCTCCCATTCTGGTAACCCTGACGCCATGTTGTCGCGTTTTTGTCTTAACGACCAGAAGGTGGCGTCGTGCCAGGTGGTCTTTTCTCTGTTGTCGTTGAAGCGTCGCGCCGCTTCTGAATGTATAGTGCTCATAGTCCTGCTGCTAATATCTCTACCACGTGTATGAATTTTATAGGCTTGTTCTCCTTCTTTGCAATGCCCTGCATGTGCATAAGGCATGACGAGTCGGGACCGGTGATGTATTCCGCTCCCGTAGCCATGTGACGTTCTATCTTGTCCTCTCCCATGCGTTTCGACACGTCAGGCTCTTCTACGGAGAACATTCCTCCGAATCCGCAGCACTCGTCCTTTCTCTCCGGCTCACGGATGGTGATGCCGTCCACGAGTTTGAGCAGGTCGATAATCTTGTTGAACTGTGGCACCTGTCTTTCTGAGGGCGACGACAATCCCAGTTCGCGTACGCCGTGACACGAGTTATGTACGCTGACTATGTGCGGGAAGTGAGCCTTGAGGCTTGTTGGTTTCACGACGTCGTGCAGAAACTCCACCACGTCCATTATCTTCTTTGACGTGAGGCATTCGTGATTTCCCTTGGCAAGTCGCGGATGATAAAGCTTGACAAAAGCCGCGCACGATGCCGACGGTGCTACCACGTAGTCGAACTCCTTGAAGAGGTCGTCGAAGTGGCGTGAGATGTCCGTAGCCATCTTCTCAAAGCCGGCGTTTGCCATAGGTTGTCCGCAGCAAGTCTGCTTGAGAGGGTAGGTGACGTTAAGTCCGAGGCTTGTCAGGAGCTTGTACGTAGCCACTCCCACTTCCGGATACAATGCATCGACGTAACATGGAATAAACAATCCTATCTTCATAATGTCTTTAAAACTCTATTAGCGTGTAAAAAGTGTTCTTCTTTTTTTGTTGTTTTTATTTGTTGGCAAAAGTAATAATAAAAAATGAAAATGTTTATCCGTTATTATTTATTAAAAGTTAATTTTATGGTATACGGTGAGTGATAGACTAATTTCTGTGAATTGAAAGAATTAATCCTAATATCATCATCTCTTCCTATAACACCTCAGTACGTGAAAAAATCCTCCATATCTCCCAGCATCGCCGTAACCCGCACAGTATAAGTACAATAAAGACTGGCGGATACGCTCCCGAAAGCGGTATCTACCAGCCTATCTCCCAGCCGCAGAGGCGTATCTACCAGCGCAAGCTTAGTCATAATTCGGTCTCAATCCGGTTCACGCCGACACTCCTGACTTCGTCATCGTGTCAGGCGATTTTCTCAACAACAATAACTCCGATATTGCCGGATGGATATTTCTTTTTGCGGACAAACATAGTTAAACCCAAATCGGTCATTAGAAAATTTTGCTTTCATTTTATCTTGAAATTGAACGAAAGATGCATATGACTTGAGATGTAAGTTGCATGGTTATCAATACGGCAAAGTTATCAGTTCTAAACTCGAAAAGGTGTGACAGATTACAGATACTGTATAAACACTTCGCATGAAATGAAATTTTAAACTTAAAGGCGGTCCCACCATCGGGACCGCCTTGTGACTATGCAGGTTGGACAGCTAGCTTCAGCTGGCGTCAGATAGGTATATCATCTCATCGTTTCATGATTTTCACGGCACGCATGCCCTTGTCAGTAGCTATCTTCACGATATAGATACCCGGCGTTGTGACTGAAGGGCTGACACGCTGTCCGTTGACATCATATATCTCATAGCTTCCGACAGCTCCATCCACAGAAATCGTACCATCAACGACTCTGATGCCATATTTTCCGTCTTCCGTCACCTCTTTGACAGCAGAAACATCTGTAGAACCCTCCGGTACAGGATAGCCTTGATTCTCTCCATCCTTGAACACCCAGTACTGCACAGGCTTATCCTGATTGAGCAAAGTCAGGAAAGAAGCATCTTTCATAGCATTGCTCGTCATAGGAGTCACGCCCAACACACTTTCGCTCGACACGCTAAGGTCAGAAGCGTAAAAACAGTTCTTCACCGTCAGTCTATTGGTGTCATAGCCATCATCTGCCGGCACCACATTGTTGGCCGGGATAACCGGAGCCACCACCGAGCCATACCCGTTTACGGTGAGCACCGCTGCATTATAACAGTTTTCCACTCTCACCTTGGTTTTGTCTTCATCACTAAGGTAATAATGCACTCTTCCCAATATACCACCGCCAAACTGCTGTGTACCGTCAAATATCACAGAGCCTGTGTTATAACAGTTAAGGATATTGGTAGAAGCGTAATCAGACAGGGCTACGACACCACCGCCATCATAACTGCTCACCGTAATCACACCCTGGTTTCCGCAACGTTCAATGGTGGTCCCATCCTGCTGGTTGGCCGAAATGACACCGGCTGCATAACCTCCTGTAACCGTAGCCGCATTGACGCACTGGCTAATGGTGAGTTTACCTTCCAAAAAGGCTGACGCGCAGATGCCTGCCACAAAGGCGGCGCCAGAAACCGTAACGTCTGATGCCACCCTGCAATTCTCTATTGTAGAATTACCTCTTGACAGACCTACCAATCCTCCAACGACAGAGGATCCCTTTACAGTACTTGAGGCCAAGGTAAGGTTCTTGATGGTTGCATCATATATAATTCCGAAGAGGCCTACTGAAAGACTCGATTCATAGTTTTCCTTCAGTCCGGTGATTGTATAGCCGCCACCATCGAAGTAGCCCCTGAAAGATCGCATGTTTTCGACACCCGCCCCTCGGAGCTGATTGCCTATCGGTGTGAACTGTGAAACCGACTTCAAGTCTATGCTGTTGGTCATCAGAAAATATTTTCCTGCAAAGTCGGTAGAGTCTTTGTCCACGATGTTGGACAGTTCAAGCAAGTCTTCCTTGCTGGAGATAAGATAAGGCGACTCTTCTGTGCCCTCTCCACCCGAGAAGAGAATGTTGGGGCGAGGCTTTGTACCGAACCCACTCAGCCTGATGCCTGCAGTGAGATTGCCATAAGCGACATTAATCGCTGCAGCAACCGTACCACTATGCTGTGCCGTGGCAGTGATGAACAACGAGTCTTCTCCTACAGCGGTCTGGCTGACAGTGTATTGGAAAGACGCAGCGTCTATTCCTACAAGTTCATAAGAAGGTTTATCCACCCCCTCAACACCGGAGTATTTCACCGTAACCGTGTCCATCTTGCTCTTTCCCATAGTCATAGAACCAAAGTCAACATCCGTCTTGGATACTGTCAGCGTAGGAGCAGTAGGACCTGTCTTCACATCCGTGATAGTGAAGTCGTCAAAGTTGGTTATCTTGTTATTGGATGTCACCGACTTATAATCAAAGGTAGCATAGTCAGCCCTCACAATGCGCACATAGGCATCGCGGTGATTCACCTCGCGCTCTATGGTCTGAACATCCGGACCGGCCTGGAAACTGTCGCCCACCTTTGACCAAGTGCTACCATCCTGCGACCATTCCACTATCCAGTCTACCTGAGCACCGACAGAAGCCGGATGAAGATTATATTCATGTATCTTGAAAGACACCGTGCCGATGTCGCGGGGCGTTATCAGCTGAAAGACAGATATCTCTGGACCCGTTTCCCTGTCTTTCTTGCTCTCACCATACAGTTCCATCGACTGTTTTCCGTTAAACCAGTCGTAGTCCTCATTCTTAGAATAACTCACGCCATGACAGTGCCACGTAAGCCCGTTCAGCGTAACGTCAAAAGAAGAATTGGCATAATGGTTACCATAGACCGTAGAGAATTCCTCAAAGTCGTATGTCCAATCGTCTGCCAATACCGACTGCGGCATTGCCACGAAGCAGAGTGCCGCAAAAAAAGAGTACAGTTTTCGCATAGATCAATCTTTATTATTGTTAATACTAATTGTTTCTACATGACTTTCACACCCCGACTCCTGCCTATCCGCACGATAACGGGCTTGGTCGTCGGCACCTCAAAGGTATTGGCACCATCTTTCAGCACCGACTGCATCAGTTTTTGACCATCAAGGCTGTACAACACGATGGGCTCACCCTTCTCGTCGTTCACATCCACCGTCAACAGGTTGCCGTGGCGAGTGATTACCGACTTGGGCATGGAAAGCGTCACCAACGAGATGCCTGTCGAGGGTTTGTCGGGTGTGTACTGGAAGTTCAGGTCGCGGAAGTATTGTCCCTGCATGGTGAGCACCAAAGCACTGGCCTGGGTTTTGTCGCTATCGCGATACATAATGAGCAATCCCATGTCATCCCATCCCAAGAGTTCGAACCCCTGACTGGCCAAGTAGCCCGTAATCTCCGACTCTGCCTTATGGCCCAGACGACCGGCATCGTTGACAACGATGTTCGAAGAAAAGAGTTGTCCGTCTTCGTTCCAGCCCAGAGCCACCAAGGGATATTCAAAATCATTCGTGGCAAACCAGTCGAAGTATTTCCGATCCTCGGCCGAAATTGTGGGATGCATGGTATAATAAGTATCTGAGAAATCCAGATATTTTTGCTGCATGTCACTCACAACAGTAGCCTTTGCCGCGCCCCATGTCATAGGAACATCGGGCAATGCTGCCTGAAACTTATCTTCAGGAGCCTTTACCACAAACGATACAGAGTCGAGCTTGTTATTCCAGTCAGGATAATCCTTCCATGCTTTCGACTCTTGGTATATCACAGCTTTCATCTTGGCCTGTCCTGGCTTTTTTGCCCTGAACCATGCTCCTCCTACGGTAACGGCATCCGGATTTTCGGTTTCAAAATCTATCGCTATGCGTTCATTGCTCTCCAAATAGGTCTTCACCTTACTGCTGTAAGCCTTGAAAAACATGTGATACTGGTCACCCGCATTCACAACCACTGTGTCTGTATAGATTTCACACTTGTCTTGCGCGCTGACAGCCGATGCCGTCAGGCCCAAGAAAAACAATATTGCCTTCTTCAATTTTAGCATATTAACCCGTTGGCGGAATTAATTTAAGTTGATAAATATGAGTAAAAAGTTGTAT
>OGGW01002891.1_pt1 | contig 10132 bp, 8 predicted proteins | sample 1571291 | NCBI WGS metagenome assembly OGGW01 (sample SAMEA2582028, study PRJEB24529) | metagenome | biome: Human gut stool | place: China | collected 2011 | reverse complement strand
ATACTGATGATCACCTCGGCATCGGCCACCGCCTGCTGCGGCGTGGCGTGCAGAGATAACCCATGCGCCTGTAAATCTTCGCCGCGGGCTGGCGAACGGTTCCAGCCGGCAACGGTAAAGCCGTTTTTCAGCAGGTTACTGGCAAAAGCATGTCCCATGGCGCCGAGTCCTAGCACCGCGACCTTTGGTAATGTACTCATCTTGTCTGTCCTGATTCGCGTCTTAATAAAAGCGGACCTCTACTATCGCATCTCTGGCACGGATGTCAGTAGCAATAACGGGCATGAAAAGTGACGCTGTCACTGATGTTCTCAAGGCTGACGAAGCCATTCCAGTAAGCGGCGCATCGCTGGCGACAGGCTGGCGTCATCCTGATAGCACAGGCACAAACGGCGCTGCGCCCAGCGGTCCTGTAACCCGATGACGGCAAACGAATAGCGCTGCCGGTAACGCTCGGCAATAACGCGCGGCAGGATCGCCCCGCCAGCGCCGTGCGCCACCATCTCGCAAAGCCCTGCAAAATGGCTCATCCTGACCCGAACGTTTAGCGCCTGGCCGAGTTCAGCTGCGTGCTGTTCGATATGCTGCTGTAGCGCACTGGTCTGATAGAGGGCGACCAACGGCTCGTTGAGCACCGCCGCAAACGCCACTTCCTCTTTTTCGGCCAGAGGGTGAGCTGGCGGCACGATCAGCACCAGCGGGTCGTCAGCGACGGGATCGAGGCGCAGCGGCCCGGGGTCGACCGCATCGGACACCACTCCGGCCTGCGCCACGCCCGCCAGGATACAGCTGACGATATCCGCGCTGGTGCGTTCTTCGGTTTCGATCTGCACCGCCGGGTGCGCTGCCATCCAGGCGGCGAGCTTCCCCGGCAGAAAGGCCGACATCGCCGAGGTGTTGGCGAACAGGCGCAGCGTCCCCCGCTGACCGCAGGCGAAGGCGTGCATCGCCTGGCGCAGACGCTGCTGCTGCGCAAGAAGCGGGCGGGCATGGCGCGCCAGTACCTCCCCGGCCTCTTTCATCTTCACCCCGCGGGCATGACGGTGCAACAGCGGCACGCCGATCTCGGCCTCCATCTTGCGCAGCCTCTCACTGGCGGACGCCAGGGCCAGATGGGCATTCGCCGCTCCGCCGGTGATACTACCGGTATCCACGATGGCGATAAATAGCCGCAGATCGGCCAGATCCAGTCGCATCAGGCCCTCCTTTCCCTTCGGTTTTTCCGTAGTCTATGGCCAACATACCGCATTGTGGCCCTCCCGACCAGCTGTTTCAATGCCCCTTTCTACCCTGAAAAGTGAGCCATAATGTTCGATTTACACACGATCTCTTTCCTGTTGATCTTTATTGCCGCCGGGCTGGTCAAAGGGGTGACCGGCATGGGATTGCCCACCGTGGCGATGGGCCTGCTTGGCCTGCTGATGCCGCCGCAGGCCGCAGCGGCGCTGCTGGTCCTTCCCTCGCTGCTCACCAATCTCTGGCAGTTACTGGCAGGCCCGGCGCTGGCGCAGATTGTACGCCGTCTCTGGCTTATGATGACCGGGATTATTATTGGCACGTTGGCCGGATCCTCACTGCTGATCGGCCTCAATCCTCGGTGGTCGGCGCTGGCGCTTGGCGCCGCATTGATAGTCTATGCCGGGTATGCGCTCTGCAGTCCGGTGTTTCAGGTTTCCGGCCGCGTGGAGAAGTGGCTGTCGCCGCTCATGGGCGGGCTGACCGGCGTTATCACCGGGGCGACCGGGGTATTTGTTATTCCGGCCGTTCCCTGGCTACAGGCGCTGGGCTTTCGTCGCGACGAGCTGGTGCAGGCCCTGGGGTTGTCGTTCACCCTTTCCACCCTGGCGTTGGCGGCTGGCCTCGCCCTGCACGATGGCTGGCATGATGATGCATGGCTATTGTCGGCGCTGGCGCTGTTGCCGGCACTGCTCGGCATGTGGCTGGGACAGCGGATCCGCTCACGTCTCAGCCCGGAGCGCTTTCGTCAGGGCTTTCTGTTGTTCCTGCTGGCGCTGGGGATAGAGCTGATCGCCCGGGGATGGCTGGTCTGAATCCTCTAGCGGCGGGTAATGTGCTTCACATTATACTTACTGGTGTTCTGGTAGATCTCTGAGAAATCGACGATCGCCCGGTTCTGGGCGTAGCTGATCGATTGCACCCGCAGCAGGAGGCTGTTTGGCGCCACCTGCAGCAGCTCCGCCTGCTCACGGGTCGCCAGCACCGGGGTATAGCTGCGGTGGCTCTCGATGATGGTGATATGGCACTCTTTTTTAAAATAGTTGAACTTAGACTGCTCGAGGTTACCCACGCTGAGCCAGGGGAAGGTGGCGAAGGGGATATAGCTGTTTTCCACCAGGATTGGGACCTCATCGATCAGCCGCAGCCGTCTGACGTAATACACTTTCTCCCCCGGCTGGATCTTTAACTGCTGGGCAATGGCTGGCGGGGCATCAAGCAGCGTAAATTCAATAACTTTGTTACGGTAGTTGGTGACGCCCACCACCTGCATCTGGTAGTTAAAGCCCTCCAGTTCCCCGCCATGATAGTTACTTTTACGCACAATGCAGGTTCCGCTGCCGTGCCGCCGCGCGATCAGCTTTTCTTCCTCCAGTAGCGCCAGCGCTTTGCGCAGCGTCATCACCGAGACCTTCAGCTCCGCGGCGAGCGCTTTTTCGCTGGGCAGCATATCGCCGACGGCATAGTCGTCGCTGTTGATGCGGGTCCGCAGTTCAGTGGCAATCTTTTTATAAATCACTTTTAGATGTCTCGATGGAGTGGCGCCAGTCAACGGTAACCATGAATAACTTCATGTAATTAGATGATTATTTTTATCTTGCAGCGAAAAAATCAACAATGACACATCTATAAATCACGCCATATTTATATATCTGTCCAGCAACAATATATATGACTTTCGTCACAGATGGCCCTTTTCCTGCTCGGGATCCCGGTGGTCTGCTCCTAGTCTGATAAGCCTATTCATCAGGTGATGACAGCGGTCTGCAAAGACGAGAGGACAACCATGATTGGAGTGAAAAAGCTTCAGGACTTTTCCAAGGCGATGATCGGGCCGGTACTGTATCTGCCAGCTATCGGCCTGTTGATCGCCCTGTTCAGCATGACGACCAACCGGCTGTGGGTGGATGAAAGCAGCGGGCTCTACCTGATGGGGAAATTTGTCTCCAGTATGCTCTGGGCGCTGATGAACCATCTAGGGTTTCTGTTCTGCCTTGGGCTGGCCAGCGGTCTGGCGAAAACCCGCAAGGCCGAAGCGGCCTTCGTGGCGGCCATGACCTGGCTGATGTACCTGGCGGCGAATAATAGCTGGCTAACCCTCACCCATCGCCTGGCGACCGGAACCACCAACGCGCAACTGTACGGCAGCGGACAAACTTTTATCTTCGGTTTTCAGGTTATCGATATGGGCGTATTCCTTGGGATTATCCTTGGCTGCGCTGTCGCCTTTGTCCATAATCGCGTGGTTGGGATTGAGTTTCGCGGCGCGCTGTCGATCTACGGCAACAGTAAGCTGGTGCTGATCGTGATGCTGCCGCTGGTTGGCGTGTTCGCCATCGCCACCGTCTATCTCTGGCCGGTGGTGGAGCTGGGCATTTCGGCGCTGACCGGCTTTATGAAATCCTTTGGCGCCATCGGGGTCTTCCTGTACGGCTTTCTCAACCGGTTCCTGATCCCCACCGGGCTGCATCATCTGATCTGGTCGCCGTTCGTTTTTACCTCTATCGGCGGTCAGCTGCTGATCGATGGTCAGACCGTCATTGGCGCTAAGCCTATTTTCCTGGCCGAAATCGCCCGCCACCCCGTTGACGCGCTCAGTGATTCCGCCCGTTTCCTCACCTATGGGATGGTGAAGATTTTTGGCACCGCCGGCATGGCGCTCGCCTTCTACCGTACGGCGAAACCGGAGAATAAGCAGCGGTTGAAAGTCACGCTGATCCCTTTGATTGTTACCTCCGTCCTGGTGGGGATCACCGAACCTTTTGAGTTTCTCTTTATCTTCACCGCCCCATTGCTGTGGCTTATCTACTCCCTGCTGGACGGTTTTTTCCAGATGCTGGCCTGGCTGCTTCACGTCAGGGTCTGCGCCACTAACGGTCTCATCGATTTCGTCGTTATAACCTCCCGGCGGGAGTCAGCGCGACGCGCTGGCCGGTGTTTGTCGCCCTCGGTCTGCTGGAAACCGCGACCATGTACCTGGTCGGCACCTTCTGTATTACCCGTCTGCGGCTGCTCACCCCGGGCCGCGAAACCGCAGCCGAAGATGAGCATTCGCAACAGGCTAATAGCGAGCATCCGGATAAAGGCGCGCTGGTGATTGCCGGGCTGGGAGGGAAAGAGAATGTCTGTGCGGTGGGCAACTGTTTTACCCGTCTGCGGGTTGATGTGCGGGACCCCGCCCTTATCCACCAGACGCTGTTGAAAGAGAGCGGCGGGAGCAGCGTGCTGATTAAAGGAAACCATGTCCAGGTTATCTATGGCCTGGGAGTTAACAAAATTCGAACGGCGGTCAACGCCAGTCTGGGTGTTACTGAATAACGAGGTGGTAAATGAAAGATAATTTTGTGGTCACCATTGCCGGCGGCGGCAGTACTTATACCCCTGGGATTGTGATGATGTTACTGGAAAATATGTCGCGCTTTCCCCTGCGGGAGATCCGTCTGTACGACAACCATCAGCAGCGTCAGAAGACTATCGGCGACGCCTGCGCCATCCTGGTGGCCGAACGCTTCCCACAGGTGAAGTTCAGCTATACCACCGATCCGCAGGCGGCCTTTACCGACGTCGATTTCGTGATGGCGCATATTCGCGTTGGCCTGTATGAGATGCGGGAAAAGGATGAAAAGATCCCGCTGAAATATGGCGTGCCGGGCCAGGAGACCTGTGGTCCGGGGGGGATTGCCTACGGTATGCGCTCGATTGCCGGGGTGCTGGAGCTGGTCGATTATATGCAGCAGTACGCTCCAGGGGCCTGGATGCTCAACTACTCCAACCCGGCGGCTATTGTCGCGGAAGCGACCCGTCGCCTGCGGCCCGACGCGCGCATCATCAACATCTGCGATATGCCGGTGGCTATCGAGGGTCTGTTCGCCGACATCCTCGGCCTGCCGTCGCGCAAAGCGCTGAACGTTCGTTACTATGGCCTGAACCACTTCGGCTGGTGGACCAGCATCACCGATAAAGCCGGTAACGATTTGATGCCGGCGCTGAAGCGTCACGTGGCGGAGCAGGGATACAGCAGCCCAAAAGAAGACTTTCAGCATAAGGCGCCGAGTTGGATCGAGACCTTTAAAAAGGTGAAGGATGTGTTTGCCCTCGATCCGACGACGCTGCCTAACACCTATCTGAAATACTATCTCTACCCGGACTATGAAGTGGCGCATTCCGACCCGGAGTTTACGCGGGCCAACGAGGTGATGGCCGGACGCGAAAAAGAGGTCTTTGATATGGCCCGGGAGATCACCCGTCGCGGCACGGCGGAAGGCGCGCATTTCCATGCCGGGGCCCATGCCACCTTTATCGTCGACCTCGCCTGCGCCATCGCCTTTAACACCCAGGAGCGGATGCTGTTGATCGTCGAGAACAACGGAGCCATCGCCAACTTCGATGAGACGGCGATGGTGGAAGTCCCCTGCCTGGTGGGCGTTAATGGTCCGGAACCGCTGGCGATGGGGAAAATCCCGTCATTCCAGAAAGGGTTGATGGAGCAGCAGGTGGCAGTTGAGAAACTGGTGGTTGACGCCTGGATTGAGGGCAGTTACCAGAAACTGTGGCAGGCCATCGCCCTGTCGAAAACGGTGCCCAGCGCTTCGGTGGCGAAAGCTATCCTCGATGAACTGATCGTCGCCAACGAAGGCTACTGGCCCGCACTGCACTGATCTTTTTCGTGATGGGTAAGATGCAGAGAATCCCCCTTCTCTGCATTTTTACCCGGTGTTTCCCCCGGTGATGCATTCATCCTTAACCTCCGCCCCCGTGGGCAAAGCGAACCGCTCATTTCCCCCTTCAGACCGGTGGTAAAAGGCCTCTATCTTCATTTTGCCCCGATCGTGACAATGAAATATAAATTCTATTCTTCAATATTATGGCGTAAAGATGTGATCTGCGTAGTATTCTTCGATTTACATTAACCCACTGAAAACAACATCGTTATTACCTCATTGTAAATCTAACCTGCTTTTCATGGGGATATACTCCCTTTAGCCTTTGTGATTGGCTTCATGCATTTACCATTCTGCAACACTGAATTGAAATTAAATTTTCATAATGTGATCTTGTTGCATGTTCATTCCATTTCTTTGTGCCATATTCTTACCACGGTAAATCGCCGGAGCGACAGCAACGTGCCACACCAGAGCGCTGTTCATCGGCAAATGTCGTCGCGACTGACGCACTAAAGACCGCTAACCCGCAAAGGAGAACGGATATCGACTACATCCATGTCAACACCAAGCCGTAAACCTCTTTGACCGCCATTGCTTAGCGTACCCTGCCTTGTGCTGAGCAATTACACAAAGAAGAAAATCATTTAATTCAGTTAGATACGACAACACAGGCGTGATAAATCCTGACTGGGGAGATGTATTTTTATCTTGTGTCGTTCAACAAAATAAAGGGACTACCATGTCATTTATAACAAACCTGAACCAGCAACAGAGAAAACGACTTCATCAGATCACCTTAGTGGCCACCTTCGGCGGCCTGCTTTTCGGTTACGACTCCGGCGTTATAAACGGCGCCTTTTCCTCACTGAAGCAGTACATGGCGCTGACCCCAACCACCGAAGGGCTGGTAATGAGCGTTCTGCTGGTCGGCGCCGCGCTGGGCAGCGTGTTTGGCGGCAAATTTGCCGATTACTTCGGCCGGCGTAAATATTTACTCTTTCTCTCCTTTGTTTTTCTCATCGGCGCGTTGCTTTCCGCCGCGGCCCCCGATATCACTACCCTGCTGATTGCCCGCGCCCTGCTGGGCTATGCCGTCGGCGGCGCTTCGGTCACCGCCCCCACTTTTATTTCAGAAGTGGCGCCTACCGAGATGCGCGGCAAGCTGACCGGCCTGAATGAAGTCGCCATCGTCATTGGCCAGCTGGCGGCGTTTGCCATCAACGCGATCATTGGCATCATCTGGGGCCATCTGCCGGACGTCTGGCGCTATATGCTGCTGGTACAAGCGATTCCGGCCATCTGCCTGTTCGTTGGCATGTGGCGCGCGCCGGAAAGCCCGCGCTGGCTGATCAGCAAAAATCGTCATGATGAAGCGCTGCATATCCTCAAACAAATCCGCCCGGCGGAACGCGCGCAGAAGGAGTACGATGACATCTCTACCCTGATCAAAATTGAAGCTGGTAATAAGTACAGCGCCCAGAGCACCTTTGCGACGATTGTCAAAACACCCTGGATCCTCAAAATTTTGCTGGTCGGCATTACCTGGGCCGCACTGCAGCAAACCACCGGCGTTAACGTCATTATGTATTACGGTACGGAAATCCTGAGTGCCGCCGGTTTCTCAGAGCGTACTTCGCTGATCTGCAACGTGCTGAACGGTGTTTTCTCCGTGGGCGGTATGCTGATCGGGGTACTGTTCCTTGTCGACCGCTTCAAACGTAAGACAATCATCATCTACGGTTTCGCCATTATGGCAACCCTGCATCTGATTATCGCCGCTGTCGATTACACCCTGGTGGGTGACCTGAAAGCTACCGCCATCTGGCTGCTGGGCGCGCTGTTCGTCGGCGTGATGCAGGGCTCCATGGGCTTTATTACCTGGGTGGTATTAGCCGAACTGTTCCCGCTGAAATTCCGCGGACTGTCGATGGGGATCTCGGTATTTTTCATGTGGATCATGAACGCGGTGGTCAGCTATCTGTTCCCGCTGCTGCAGGCAAAACTGGGCCTTGGGCCAGTCTTCTTTATCTTCGCCGCCATTAACTATTTAGCCATTCTTTTCGTGGTCTTTGCCCTGCCCGAGACCTCTAATAAATCGCTTGAGCAGTTAGAAGCAGAGCTGTCAGCAAACCATGAAGATAAAAAATCCACTCGTCTCACCAGGGAGGTTGGTTATGATCGATAACATCACGCTGGATAATCTGCATATTGGCTGCAAAGCCAGTAATAAAGCGGAAGTCATCGCCATGATCGGCGCGGAGTTTAAAGCCAAAGGCTATGTCAATCAGGAATGTGTCCACTTTCTGCTGGAGCGTGAACATCAGGTCTCGACCTTTTTAGGCAATGGCATCACCCTGCCGCATTTGCCGAAATCCGCGACGGATATCATCCTTAAAACCGGGATTGAGATCTATCAGTTTCCTGATGGCGTAATCTGGGATCGGAGCAATGTAATGTTTATTGCCATCGGCGTGATCGCGAAAGAGAAAGAGCATATTGACGTACTCAAGGAAATTGCCTCGATATTTAGCGATGAGCTGATCGCTAACGCACTGTCATTAATCTCAGACAAACATGATTTCCTGAAAATTCTGGAGCATAACGCCTTGCCCCATTAAGTATGACACCGACCGGAGCTCTGGCCCCGGTCGGATTTTCACCCCTCGCCCAGCAAACATGGCGAATAATCTGATTCTCCCCGTTATAACCTCAATGGTAATAATAACCAGAGAAACCAACGTATTGCTACTTGCTTGAAGTACGCACGTTACCGCAGGTATCTCATAACTAAAATGTTATTAAAACAATGAGTTAAATATTCTTCAGAGCTACTCACCCTCAGGTTTATTGCTCGCGCTGTTAGCACCGTACGCCAGTGATTCCTGCGGTATTCCATTAGTTTTGATTTATATCAATACCTGTTCGATCGTTAAAATGCATTTTACAGCGCGATTATTTTTGCAGGGTGAATACGACATTGGTTTTACGATTGGGATATTTATTTAGCCGACCCGCAAGTCTGTGGGGATGGCTGATGTGTAATGCGTTTAACGGTATTGCGATTGTCCTCTGCTTTCGTGGCATAAGCATCGTCACCGGTTTCAGCGAGGCGATCTGGCAGGTCATCATCACGCTGGCTATTATCATATCGACCTGGTACAGCGCTAACTATTTTGCTGCGCTGGAAGCTCGACGCGATAAACGACGCTATCTGCTGCTGGCCTGGGTGGTCATAACCATTCTGTTGAATTTTATTCACCTTGGCAGTGGTTAACGCCATTTATTAAAGGATCATACCATGACGCTGGCGATGCTGTTGGTGCTTATCAGCCACCATAAAGGGCTGACGCTCTTGCTGATCGTAATTATTGCGCTGCTGTTTATTGCGCTCACTCCGCTGGTCAAAAAACTGTTGAGTCACCTTCACGATCGTTCCTGAATTTTCTTTTATGACCGCCTACAGGGTCCTTATCTTCGTCATCTCCGTTTATCCCGTCACCCGCTCCCCCAGCATACAGTTTGTGGCAACGCCAGAAAAAGAAATGAGAACCATTATCATAAAAGCTGTGCTAACGTGTCAGCCCAACAATAACGCCAGAAGCAACAAAACAGGGTGACAGACGAGGTGAAGTTGAGTTCAGGGAGCATCACAACAGGTCGTACGAGCGGGCTGCTGACGCTGGCGATTGGCGCACTCTTCTACAGCAGCGGCAGTATTGCCCGGCCGGATCTTCAGCCGCTGGGGCCGAACATTGCGGATAAAGGGTCGGCGTTTTACCACTTTACGCAACGCCAGTATGACTCTGCCGATGGCGAACGTCACTACCGGGTATGGACCGCAGTGCCGGACAAAGCCCCGCCCGCCGCCGGCTATCCGGTACTGTATATGTTGGATGGCAACGCGGTGATGGATAAACTCGACGACGCGTTTCTGCAGCAGCTCTTCGCCGGCTCCCCGCCGGTAATCGTCGCTATCGGCTACCAGACCGCGTTGCTCTTTGATACCGCAGACCGTGCCTGGGATTACACCCCACCGCTAAAGACGCATGAGCCTCGCGCCGGGAAACCCGCGCTACCGCCGCGTAAAACCGGCGGCAATGATGTTTTTCGCCAGCTGCTAACCGAAACGATGGTTCCCCAGACGGAAGCTAACCTGAAAATAGATCCCCACCAGCGCGCTATCTGGGGCCACTCCTACGGCGGATTGTTTGTGCTTGACGCGTGGAGGAAGG
>OGGW01002890.1_pt1 | contig 10132 bp, 8 predicted proteins | sample 1571291 | NCBI WGS metagenome assembly OGGW01 (sample SAMEA2582028, study PRJEB24529) | metagenome | biome: Human gut stool | place: China | collected 2011 | reverse complement strand
AAACTCGTGAACTTATGCATCACTAAGAATGCCAGTATAGAAATCGCTGCACAGATTGTTTTTTCATAATTTTTTGCTTTCTTATTAAAATTCTTAACCATCTCTGCGCACTCCTTTCACGATCTTATTCTCAATCAAGGAAAGAATTCCCGAAAAAACAGCCCCTATTGCACCGATGGCGATCATACCACAGATAATGATATCCGGTCTGTAAATTCCTCTTGCCTGCGGGATCATATATCCAAGTCCCTTGGTAGATGCAAGCATCTCGGCTGCTACAATGCAGGTCCACGCTGCTCCCAGTGCAACCCTGATTCCCGTCATAATCATCGGTAAAGCCGTCGGAATTGCGATATTTAGCAGCATCTGTGTATCGCTTGCGCCGAACGTCTGTCCTACCCAGAGATGCACATCTTTTGTCTGACGGATTCCCGTGTAAGAATTTAAGACACATGGAACAAATGCAGAAAGAAAAACCGTTACGATCTTCGGAGTGATTCCAATTCCGAATAAAATGATCATAAGTGGAATCCATGCTAGTCCCGGAACTGGACGAAGCAGGTCGAAAATCGGTCTTGCGAACAAGTCTACTTTTTTATACCATGCCATACAAATTCCAAGTGGTGTGCCGATCACAACTCCAAGTGCCCAGCCTCCTAATGCGATTTTTAAAGAGGAACCTATGTGCTGTGGCAGTGTGGCACCATCCGGTGCCGAACTGCTTAATTTTGCAATAAAAGTTTTTATCACTGTCACAGGTCCAGGAAGTGTAGATGAGCTTGTGAGTTTTAACACATCACAGCAAAACCACCAGATTCCTACAAAACCAATAACAGACAGGATTGACAATATCCATATATAACTTTTTTGTTTCTTCATTTTTATCACTCCATGAACGTTTCTTATTCAGACTTAATTTCTGTTCCTACTGTTTTTGATACATATTCTGCATTGATGGAAGCAGCTACATTCGGTGCATTCTCTGCTGTAATCTTCTCTGCTTCTACAAGGAAATCTGTGATTGCTACCCATGCCTGTCCAAGAACATAATCGGACTGTTTCATTGCTTCTGTACCAACATACTGTCTGTCAGCGATCTCATGTGCAAGATCGGAATCGGAACAGGAAATTGCATTTTCGTCATAAACTTTTCTTGTATACTCACTTCTTAAATCATCATCCTGTAAATCATCCATTGCTTTTACAAGGCAGTCTACAAATAACTGGATCTCTTCGGAGCGTTCTGCGATGACTTTATTTCTTACAAAACAGCCGTCACACATATTGACTCCGGTCGCATCCTCAAAGGAACATAATTTGGTGTAACCCTCTTCCTCTAACTGGTAAGAATATGGTGGATTTGCCGCCATTGCATCACCTTCGCCTGTTGTAAATGCCTGGTATGCAGAGGCATATTCCATATTAACCTGATTGATATCATTTGGTGTTAATCCATATTTTTCTGCATAAGATTCTGTCATATACTGGACTGCAGTTCCAAGAGGCTCTAAAATCTGAATTCCTTTTAATGTGTCTGCACTTCCTATCAATCCATTCTCTTCGGCACACTGTGCAATATCGGAATCGGAACGTGCATATAATCCCATACCACCAGTTGTGTTCACATCTGCAACCCAGCTACAATCTGCATTCGCAAGAGAGTAAACAGAAGCGAATCCCGAAACAGCGACATCAATCTGGTTTGCAGCAATTGCCTCGTTGATTGGAGCGCCTGTTGCAAAAATCTCAATGTTGACATTTAATCCTGCATCTTTGAAGTAGCCCTGCTCCTCTGCATATAAAACCGGGATACCACAGGTTAATGCCATCGTTCCGACATTTAAAACATCATAGCTGCTGTCTGATCCTGCATTATCACTTTTGGCTGTCTCTGTAGAGCTTCCGGAAGCACTGTTTCCCGCACTGCTGTTGTCTGAACCACAGGCTGTCATTCCGATCATCATTGATACTGCCAATAAAGCTGCAAACATTCTTTTTTTCATCTTTTTTCCTCCCAATATGTCTTGTGATAGTTTATTCATTTACTTGCGTTAACGTTAACGCATCTTGTGATTTATTAATAACGCATTTTTATAAAAATGTCAATAAAACAAACTCTATTTTTTATATTATTATGCTTTTTTGCCATTTTCAACAAATTTTATTTTCTTTTTTTATGTATTTCAACCAATCATTTGTACTTGTAAGGCAAAAAAAGATGTGCAATACTTTATTTATATCTGAACTAACAGTGTATTTTTCTTTTTACATCTGTAAATTATGCAGTACTGTTGTTATAATAACTATAATTACTGAATCATTCCGCGTTGCTTTGTTACAAAAATGATTCAACCATAAACAGTAGTCTTTGTTCAGACAGATCGAGGTACCTATATGACAACTTTAAAAGATATCGCAGCAGCTGCTGGTGTTTCTATCGGAACGGTAGACCGTGCTTTAAAAGACAGAGGACGTGTAAATCCACAAGTTGCGCAGCACATTAAAGATCTTGCAAAAGAAATGGATTATCATCCGAATAAAATTGCTTCCGGACTCGTGAATCGAAGCCGGAACTATAAAATTGCAGTTATTCTGCATATCACAGGAAATGATTTTTTTAATGAAGTATTAAAAGGAGTAAAAAAAGCGGAAAAAGAAATCCGTGATTATGGGATGTCTGTCGACATCTATCCTTGTGATGACTTTGATGCATCCATGCAGCTTTCTAATATTGAAAAAGCGATTGAAAATGGAGCTAACGCCATCATCATCGTACCAATCAATGATCCATGTATTTCGAAAAAAATCCGCCAGCTCAATAAGGATAATATCCCGGTTGTCTTTTTAACCGCTTATCTAAACCGAATTGCTCCCCTCAGCTCTATTCACTGTGATTATTATCGTTCCGGACGAATCGGTGCAAGATTGTTACAGTTAATATCCGGTGGCAACGGACATGTAATGGCTTTTTTCCCATCTTCTGCAATGTTTGGAAATAACTCAAGAAAACAGGGCTTTGAATCTTATTTTACAGAGGCTAGTACTACCCTGTCTTTAACTGGAGTTATTGAACTGACAAATAATCCAGTCAAAAATCTTTCCTTAGTACGTGAAGAGCTGACCATACACCCCGAAGTTGACCATATAATTTTCAATGGGGACTCATCCATCGCACTTTCTGTACTAACTGAATTAGATCGCCCTGTAAAAGCTGTTTTTTACGATTTTTCTGCTGAAACAAAGGCTGCATTAAAATCTGGGCTGATTGATGCAGCTATCTTACAGGCTCCCAAAGATCAGGGCTATCAGTCGGTCAACGTCTTATTCCAGTATTTTTCCTCAAAAAAAATACCACAGAAGGAAATTTTAATGGAAAGTCAGATTCTGCTGAAAGAATGTATTGACTAAATATTTAAAAGTAATCAAAAGATATATGAAAAATTTCTCATTGCACAATGAATATACCCAAAAAAGAAAGAACCGGGAGATCACTCTCCCGGTTCTTTCTTTTTTGGGTATATTTTAAATTAGTATCTGGCTTTTATAATATGATTAGCAGCATCCACATCCGCCATTGTTATGACGATGTCCGTATTCATCCATGCAGTCATCTTCCGGATTCTTCATGCAAAGATGAACAGCTGCTTTCTTGAATGTCATAGGAAGCGCTAAGATGTTCGGGTTGCTTCCAACAAATTTCTTCTCAGCATCTGCTAAAGCTTCTTCAAATGTAGCTCTTGTCTTAAGACCCATTCCTCTTGCATATCCCGGTTCCTCAGCACCAACAATATAGATTGCACTTGTATTCATCTCGGCGATATGTCCACAGGACATCATAGAGAATCCGTGGAATGGATGGAATGCATTTGTGAAACGGTATTTACGGATATATTCTTCATTTGTTGCGAAGTACTCGCCGTAACGGTTGATATCCGGCAATGTATTCATATGATCATGCTGGAATAATTCATACTGTTCTCTTAAATATGGCCATAATTCATCATGGAAGTATCCGTTACAGATAGAAGAGCAGATAATTACACAGTTGTCACTCATAACACGTTTAAATCTTAATACCTGTGCACTTAATGCCTGCATCATCATGATCGGGTTTGTTCCCATTCCATCACCATAGTGGAATTTCTGTGGCATACCAAATACAAGTACATCGTACTTCTTCTCTGCCCAATGTACATAAGTTCTCTTATCTGCAAGTTTCCAGCTGATCGGCATCATCTCTTTTGCATATCCGGAATAAATTGCAATCTGTCTTGAGCATGTATCAAGTACAGCGTCACAGCAGAAGAATGGATGACCCATCTTCTCTTCCATATGCATACTGATCTCATTGAATTTATCACGCATTAAGCTTCCGCCATTAACCGGTGTAAAGTCGTCTCTGTGCATAACAGAAGGTACATGATGGCTTGCAATACATCTCCAGTTTGTGATACCTGTTGCACTGTGTTTGTATCCGCCTGAATATCCACCATATGGATTTCCCTGTACATGACCGATCAGAATTGGAATATCACAGTCAAATACATATTTGTTCATGTATACCGGATCACCTCTGTGAGTTTTTCCAAGATATACCATATGCTCCTGATCCTCACTGTCATGGCTGATGATCTGACCTGTATGCCAGAATTCGTTGAATAATTCCTCACCGAAAATTGCCTTTGCATCAGATTCTTTACTTCTTGGATGTAAACCATTGGAAATAATGAACAGAATATCTTTCTTCTCAACACCTGCCGCATAAAGTTCTCTTAAGATGTATTTGATACTTAATTTTCTATGGCTAGTTGCCTGTTCTCCACCTTTAACACGGTCTGGAACGATAAATGTAACAGTGCTACCCTTATGAGCAAGCTCTGTTAAAGTTGGCATTCCGATTGGATGAGCAAGACTCTCTAAATAAGCTTCTTCTAATTTATCCTCTGGAATATAATCCGGATCTTTTACTGTTTCACCAGGGATAAAAATATCAGTATTATCTGGCAATTCAGCTGTCATAGTTCCCTGTCCATATTCGAAATCGATCTTCATATATTTGTTCTCCTTTTCATTCATAGTATAATTTACTGTAATCCGGGAAACATTATTCTTCTCTGTTTCCCGGATTCATATTTGTGTTCTCTGTCTTGTTCGAATTCTTGGGTTATTTACCCATATAAAGACGGATGATCTCAAGGTATTCTTCCGGATAATATCCGATCTCACCCTGGAATCTTGTAAGTGCGATCAGTCCTCCGTCGATTTCATCGATAGAAGCGAGCATTGCTGCATTATCCTGCTTTAATCCACCACCGTATACAATATCCATACCACCCGTCTGTTCTTTTACAAAACGTGCGATCTTAGTGATGTAGTCTTTTCCTGCCGGTGTTTTACCAGGTCCGATTGACCAGATTGGCTCATAAGCGATCACGACTTTAGATTTGTCAACATCTTTTAATCCGATCTCAAGCTGTTTGCCTAATACTTCCTGCCACTGATCCTGCTCTTCACTCTTTTCTCCGATACAATAAAGAACTGTCATTCCTCTTTCAATGGCACATTTGATCTCCTGATTTAACAGACGATTCACTGCATCTGTATCTGTCACTCCTGCTTCTGCAAGAATTCCGGCCTTATCGTTACGTTCTTCACAATGTCCGATGATTGTTGTCTCACATCCTGCCGCAACCATTGCAGATGCCGGTCTGTTTGTTGTAAATGCACCAAAATTGCCACCTACTGCAGTGTCTGCTCTGTAAACACTCTGGCATCCAACCTTGATCGGGCTGTCCGCTGTTTTTGCTTGTGCTGCATTTAAAAGGTGAACCTCCGGAAAATACATTGCAAATTCTACTTCTGAACGATCATATTTTTTCCGTTCGTCCTGTGTATTCTTTACAATATACTCTGCCCACTCAGCAACCGGTGCAATACGGTTTACTCCACCAAATTCTGTTGGAACATCAAATCTTTTTAAATTCAGATAAATATGTTTCATGGATTTTCCTCTCTATCTGGTATGGATACCGGAAGCACCCGCTGTATCTCCGGCATCCATTATGATCAACTTACTCTTTCTTAGATTCCTGCTTTTCTGTAACGTTCTGCCATCTCGTCGATTGTAACGCGTTCTACCTTCGGTGCTTTTCCGTAGCTTCCAAACTTCACAAGTAAGGGTGCTATTGCTTCTTTTACACGATCTGCGATGCATGTACAGATTCTTGCAACATCATCATCCGGAACATTTCCGTACATAATTGTATCCATGATCGGTGTGATGAATGCACGAGGATCAAATGCTGATTTCTTTGTCTCTAATAATTCATAGATCTGACCTACAGATGCACTGTTTCTAAGAGCAGCATCTTTTGCAAAAAGCTCTTTCATATTTCTTGTAACTGCCAGACGAAGATCTGTATCAACATTGATCTTATTAATGCCGCAGTGGCTTACTTCTACAAGCTGGTCTATATCGATTCCGTATGCATTTGTGATCTCTCCGCCAAGGGCATTGATCTCTTCTACAATATACTGTGGAACAGTAGAAGAACCATGGCTTACAAGATATCCCTCAATTCCTTCATGTAACATACATTCCTTGATCGCGATTGCAATTTCCTTACGGATCACTGCATTCTTGCCTTTGTTTGCACCGTGCATGGTACCATAGCTGATCGCTAATGCATCAACACCTGTTTTTTTGAAGAAATCAATTGCACTTAATGGATTTGTGTAAGTACTTGTTGCTGCGAATACATGATCTTCAACACCTGCTAACACACCAAGCTCACCTTCTACTGTAACACCTCTCTCATGGGCATATTTTACAACTTCACGTGTCAGTTCTACGTTCTCGTCGAATGGAAGAGAGCTTCCATCGATCATGACACTTGTATATCCGCCTTCGATCGCAGCGATACAGGAATCGAAATTCTTACCGTGATCTAAATGAAGTGCAACCGGAATATCACTGTCTGCCGCATATTTCTTTACTGCTGCTCCGATATTCTTAGCTCCTGCTTTCTTATCCTCTAATGTAGAATTAGCGAAATCTGTACGTCCACCCATAAATCCATTTGCAAGATCAGCTCCCTGAATGATCGCAGGGCTTCTTAAAATCTGATGAACATCTACAGCTGCTTTTACCTGGCATACAGCATTTACATTAAATGCACCCTGTGCATAACCATTCTTATCTGCTGCATCCAAAATTGCTCTCATTGGTACTAACATAATAATCCTCCTTGTTTTGCGAAGCAAAATGCGACTGCCCTTGCAGGAGCAGAGGATTTAGCCTCCTTATTTTGCTTACTATTGATATATGTTATTAGTTAAAAGAAATCATCTTAGGCAGTTCACCACCGATCAGTGGTTTGCACCATTCTTTGAACGCTTCCGTTACACCATTGCCCTCTTCATTAATAAATTCATCCGGCATGGTTCTCTCATACATCATGACTTTATCGATATCTACTAAAAATGGTTTCATCACATATGGTTCCGTAGAAACACGCTCAAATGCCACCATCTTTCCGGATTCACCATTCATGATCGCTTCGCAGGCCATCTTTCCTGCAAGCACTGCTTCTTCTCGGTCAACCGGACTCTGTTCATGTGCGGCTGCACGGCCTACCAGACCCGGTTTCTCACCTCTTGCTTTGTATCCGAGCTTCTTAATAATAAGATTAGCGAGATGCTGGCTGACATCACCAAAATAAGTTGCACGTCCAACCTGGAAGACTGGCTCAACAATTGGCTTTCCGTCTTTATCTCTTAAACCTTCACTTGCAACTACTACGATTCCGCTCTTCTTTTCAAGAAGCTTCTTCACGTCATCAAGGAATTTCTCCTCATCAAACGGACGCTCCGGAAGATAAATAAGATCCGGACCGACACCATCACCATCGTCTGCCAATGCACTTGCTGCTGTAGTCCATCCTGCATTTCGTCCCAATGCCTCTACAACAACTACGTGGATTGGAAGTCCTTTGACATCTGCTGCCACTTCCTTCACACTCTGTGCCATATATCTCGCAATGCTTCCGTATCCAGGACTGTGGTCTGTGATCGCAATGTCATTATCATGAGTCTTCGGAATGCCCATTACTCTGATATCTAATCCTTTTGCCTGACAGTTCTTATAAAGCTTTCCGCAGGTATCCATACTTCCGTTGCCACCATTGAAAAGTACGTCTTTAATATTCTTCTTTAACAGTACTTCGATCATTCTGTCATATTCTGCCTGTTCGATCTGATCTCTGGATGTTCCGATCGCACTTCCCGGCGTATTCAGTAAAAGTTCCAGTTTCTCATCCGGAACATTTTCAAGCTCAATCAGTTCTTCTCTCATCAGCCCGCCTGTACCATTCTTAGCGGCATAGATATGTTCGATCTCTTTATACTTTTTTGCTTCCTTTACTGCACCGTACAGTGATGCGTTGATCACAGATGTCGGACCACCACCATGTACGATCAGTATATTCTCTCCCATAGTTTTCTCCTCCTGATTTGAAGTATTTGTCTGCTATTTTGGTTGACTGCAAACAGAAACTGTGTTGCTGAAATTATAAAATTCCGACACTTCTTACGTTGTTTACATTATAACACATCCGTCACAAATTTTGCGTGGCATTTACGCAAACGTTTGTGATGTTTCACCAATATTTTATCACAAAAAACTTCGGACGTTCATTACAAATCCGAAGCTTTTTGTGTTCCATATTTCATGATATGATTAAACATAGTTTTTATTTTCCAAGTGCCTCAAACATCCACTTTTTATAAGCCTCTACTCCCGGCTGGTCAAATGGATTTACACCCATGATCTTGCCGGACAAATAACATGCGAACTGGAAGAAATAAAATAACTGTCCAAAATGATAAGCATCCAATTCATCCACTTCTATCGTAAGACAAGGGAGTTTTTTGCTATGTGCTGCCACAGTTGCATGATATGCGGCTTTGTTGATCTCCCAGAAATCTTTTCCATCCAGATAATCAAAATAATCTTCCTTTTCATCCGGTTCTACGATCAAAGATGCATTCTGCTTCTTTACATCCAAAAATGTCTCAAACATAATCGGAGAACCATCCTGGATAAACTGTCCTACTGAATGCACTTCCTCCGAAAATTCTCCTTTATTATCTTTTCCTTCACTTTCTGCAAAAAGCTGGATCCACCATTTATAGAAGAAACGGAACTGAGGCTCAAAGCTTGAAAGCATCTCCACACGGTATCCTTCTTTATAGTAGAGATTTCTAAGACATGCATACTGATATGCAATATTCTTTTCGGTACTCTCTTCATGTACACGGATCTGCATATCTCTTGCTCCCTTTACAAGTTCGCGGATATCAATTCCGGCTACTGCCATTGGAAGCAATCCAACATTTGTCATTGCTGTATAACGGCCTCCGACATTCAGTGGAAATTCTAAAAATGTGTATCCATATCTTGTGCAGAGTGTTTCCCGGGAACTTCCCACGGTACCGGTAGCAATGATTCTTTTTCCTGCTTCCTCACCATATGTTTTTTCCATATATTTTCTTAAAATACGGAAAGAGGAACCCGGCTCTAATGTTTCGAAATTCTTTGCAATACAGTCAATATAAATGGATTTTCCCTCTAATCTCTTCATCATGCGGTTCATTGCATCCGGAGAGAGCGTATTTCCGGCATAGATAATTTCCGGTGCATCATCCTTCCTTAAGGCTTCGATCACGGAACGTGCTGCGTTATTTGATCCACCTACTCCGATCAGAACAAATGCATCTGCATTTTCACGAATCTCTTTTGCAATTTCTTCCAGACGTTTTATATTCTCTTCGCCTGCCCACTCCTCTGTGTCAAGCCATCCCTGACTGTCTGCATAGCAGTTCTCCCCTGTTTTTGCTTCTTCAAGTATTCTGATATTTTCTGATGCGATCACATCAACTGCTTTTTTCTGATCTTCCGACTGATTGTGAATGATTAAGTTTAACATATTTCTACCCTTTCCCAATCTGATAATTTGTTTGATTTTTTATAATTCTTATTTTAATCTAACGAAGGAAAGGGATAACTTGTATTCCTTTCCTTCTATTGATGACTATTTACAGAAACTACAGAATCAGATCATCTTCTAAATTT
>OGGW01002888.1_pt1 | contig 10134 bp, 7 predicted proteins | sample 1571291 | NCBI WGS metagenome assembly OGGW01 (sample SAMEA2582028, study PRJEB24529) | metagenome | biome: Human gut stool | place: China | collected 2011 | reverse complement strand
TACCTACAAAATGCTTTTCATTTACTACGGACAAATTCTGATCAATTTGGTAGTACGCAATACTACCAGAAGCTTGCATTACCTTTAAGAGTGATCCTTTTTCAATCGGTTCTGTTAGGTACAAATGAACTTGTCCCTTTTTGACCTCTGCTTTACCAATCAATTTCCCTTGATTATTTGGAGCCACAACGGTCATCATGGATTTCCCTACATGGTCTGTTAAGTAATCCGTAGAGAAGCCACGATTAAATCCTGATGCCAATGCATCAGCATCAGAAGAGTCTATATGAGCTGTATCTAAAATATGACGATAGGTCCCAATAACTTGACGCACATAGGAAACCTTTTTCATACGTCCTTCTACTTTAAAGGACGTAACACCGGCTGCAACGAGTTCATTCATATGCTCACTATAGTTAAGATCCTTTGGACTTAATAGATAGGCTTCATGTTTTGGCAACAAACTAGTACCTGAAGAATCCAACAATTCATAAGGTAAACGGCAAGGTTGTGCGCAAGCACCACGGTTACCACTACGACCACCGATGAAGGAACTCATTAAGCATTGGCCAGAATAGCATACGCATAAGGCACCATGTACAAAGACTTCAATTTCAGCTGTACAGTTCTTACAAATATGTTCAATTTCAGGGAGACTCAATTCACGAGCCAATACAACACGGGTAAAACCGAGGCTTTCATAAAAACGAACAGCATCTAATGTAGCCGCTGTCATCTGTGTACTGCCATGTAAGTGAAGTTTAGGAGCCACTCGTTGTGCCAATTTAGCAACTGCTAAATCTTGAACGATAATAGCATCCACTCCGATGCGCTCTAAGTCCTTTAAATACGCCTCGAGAGCCTTTAATTCGGAATCACCTATGAGGATATTTACAGTTACATATACGGACACATCTAGAATGTGGGCCAAACGAATAGCCTCCGCCAATTCTTCAATGCCAAAGTTTGCTGCATGAGCACGGGCATTAAAGCCTTTACCACCAAGATAAATGGCATCAGCTCCAGATTCTAAAGCGGCTATAAAGTTTTCCATCGTACCGGCAGGAGCCAATAATTCCATGGACAATCCTTTCTACCTAACTAAAGGTATAACTATAGTACTAAAAGGGTTTACCATACGGTAAACCCTTTCAATATACTGCTTGAGATTAACGTAATCTGCAGTTAATTTCTGCTAATGCATCGATAATAGCTTGAATATTACCGTCAATATCTTCATCGTTCAACGTGCCTTCCATAGAGCGGAATTGCAAGTTGTACGCAAGACTGCGATAACCTGCTTCGATATGTTCACCTTCATAAACGTCGAAAATAGATGCATTTTCTAAATATTCGCCACCATGTTTTTTAATAATAGATAAAATCTCGTCACTAGTAACGGACACAGGTGCTACGATAGCAAGGTCACGGCTAGTGCCTGGAAATTTACTGAAAGATGTGTAGCGGAATGCTGGAATTGCCAAGGATAACACTGCTTCCAAATCGATTTCAAACATATATACTTTACCAGGCAAGTCAAAGTTTTTGCTCACTTGCGGATGTAATTCACCGTATTGAGCAATCATTTTACCATCTACTATGTATTGAGCACTTACACCTGGATGGAAGTATGGTTCAGTGCCACGATTAATATCGTAGCCTGTAACGCCAAGTTCCGCTAACAACGCATCTACGATGCCTTTTACATCGTAGAAATCAGTTGTCCGTTCTGCTTGATTCCAACCAGCTTGGTTCACCTTACCCATCAAAATGCCACAAGCCATAGGGCGTTCATGGGGCACCTCAGTTAGTGGTAATGCTTTTGCTTCATATACATTAGCCATTTCAAATAACCAGAGATCCTTATTTTGTTGTGCTAAATTGCGTTTCGCTGCATCGATAACAGCTGGTACCAATGTAGTACGCATGTAAGGGAATTCTTCGGAAATTGGGTTCAAGATTGGAATCGCAGTATAACGGCTATCCCCTTCAGGAAGCATCATATTGGTAAGACCATCTTTATGCATAAAGCTAAAGGTAATGATTTGAGTCATACCAAGTTTAGCCAATGCATGTGTTACCTCTTTAGTAAGAGCTTTTTTAGGCGTCATACCACCAGAGGATAATACGGCTACAGGAATTGTAGGAGCGATATTATCGTAGTTATAAATACGAGCTACCTCTTCAGCAATATCAGGCATTACTGTTACGTCACCGCGCCATGTTGGAACGAGGGCAGATAATGTATCTCCTTCTTCTGTTACAACGAATTCAAGGGCAGTCAAAATACGAACCATTTCGTCTTTTTCAATATTGGTACCCAAGTAATCATTGATTTGTTCCGCTGTGAAAGTTACGGAATGTTGCTCTACAGGATTTTCATATACATCAATAACACCTACATCAACTTTACAAGTAGGGCAGATTTGTTGTAATAATTGAGCTGCTCTATCGATAGCATAAGCAGTATATTTATGGTTTACACCGCGTTCAAAACGACCAGACGCTTCAGAACGCATGCCTAATGCTTTAGCTGTACGGCGAATAGATGGACCATTAAATACAGCAGCTTCAAACATAACTGTAGTCGTTTCATTTGTTACTTCACTGTCAAAACCGCCCATAATACCAGCTACGCCTACAGGACGTTCTGCATCGGCAATGATGAGCATAGAATCATTTAATTCTCGTTCAGAACCATCAAGTGTTACAAGTACTTCGCCATTTTTAGCACGTCTTGCCACTAATTGATGACCTTTTACATGGTCATAGTCGTATGCGTGCATAGGTTGTCCTAGTTCTAACATAACGTAGTTTGTAACGTCTACTACATTATTAATAGGACGAATTCCACTGTTGCGCAAGCGATTTTGCATCCACAATGGGGATGGTTCCACCTTAACATCAGTTACTACGCGAGCGGTGAAACGAGTACAAAGATCATCCGCCTCGATGGATATAGAAGCTTTACCTTCGATAGATTCGCCATTTTCGTTTACCATGATAACAGGGAATAAAGCTTTTTGATTTGTCATTATTCCGAATTCACGAGATAAGCCAACCATGGAGAAGCAGTCTGCACGGTTCGCAGTGAGTTCAAATTCATATACTGTATCGTTCATGCCCAATACATCTTTTACATCAAGACCAATTGGTGTACCTTCAGGGAAGATATAAATACCTTGTGCTTCTTCTGGCAATACTAAATCGCTGGAGATACCAAATTCTGCAACAGAGCAGAACATACCTTCGGATACAACACCACGCAATTTGCCTTTTTTAATCTCTGTGCCATCAGCTAAACGAGATTTATGATATGCTACAGGCACAATTTGACCTACTGCCACATTAGTAGCAGCCGTTACGATTTGCTTAGTAACAGGCTCACCTTCTTCAGTAAGACATTCTACTTGGCATACTTGTAATTTATCTGCATCTGGATGTTTCGTAATTTCTACGATTTTACCAGTATAAATTTTCTTAATGCCATTATCCATAGCAATGACATCTTCTACAGGAATACCAGCTTGTGTTAATTCATCGGCCAATTCTTGAGCAGGACGATTCATATCCACAGGCACGTATTCGTTCATCCACTGTAAACTTGCTTTCATGAGTTCCTCCTAAAATTGTTCCAAGAATCGTACATCATCTTCAAAGAATAGACGTAAATCGTTAATGCCGTATAACAGCATAGCAATACGTTCTACGCCCATGCCAAAAGCAAAGCCTTTAACCTTTTCAGTGTCGTACCCATTAATGCGCAATACGTCAGGATGAACCATACCGCAGCCTAAGATTTCAAGCCACCCTGTATGAGAACATACACGACAACCGTCCCCACCACACATTACACAAGAAATATCTACCTCTGCAGATGGCTCTGTGAATGGGAAGAAGCTTGTACGGAAACGCACCTTTGTTTCATCACCATACATGTGACGCAAGAAGGACTCTAATGTACCTTTCAAGTCAGCAAATGTAATGTGCTCGTCGATGATGAGACCTTCCACTTGATGGAATACTGGGGAATGTGTCGCATCATAGTCCCAACGATAAACCTTACCAGGCGCAATCATACGAATTGGGCTGTTAGGCTCATGACGTTGCATAGTACGAGCTTGTACTGGAGATGTATGTGTACGTAACAAGAAGTTTTCTGTAATATAGAAGGAATCTTGCATATCGCGTGCTGGATGATCTTTAGGCAAGTTTAAGCACTCAAAGTTATAGTAATCTTGCTCTACTTCTGGACCTTCTTCAACGGTATAACCCATTTTCATAAAGAAGTCTTCAATCATTTCATTAACCTTCGTTAATGGATGAATATGGCCATTTTTTGGTACACGACCAGGCAATGTAATATCGATGCGCTCTTGCTCTAAACGAGCATTCAACTCTGCCGTTTCCATGCGCGTTTTTACAGCATCAATTTCAACCTCTAATGCTTCACGAACAGCATTAACTAGCGCGCCAGCCTTCGGACGTTCTTCCGGAGATAATTTACCTAGCCCTTTTAATAAGGCCGTTATCTCACCTTTTTTACCCAAATATTTAACACGTATATCTTGCAACGATCGTTGATCTGTCAACCCTTTAATGGCATCAAGAGCTTCAGACTTAATCCGTTGTAGTTCTTCTTTCATTCAAGCATCCTCCTATAGTACAAAGTTCAAATTTCATTATACCAAATCAGGGTTGTCTTCTTCAATAAAACGCCATGGTAAATCAGGTAATGGCTTCTCTTCTAATACATAGAAAGTGCCTCTTGCCAAGTGAACGAGCTCACCTAATTCATTATAAATGCGTGCAGTAGAGACCATAGTCGTTTTGCCGTTATGCTCTACATTAGCTACACCACGCAATAAAGTGCCACCTTTAACGGACTTTACATAGTTACCACTAATATCGATAGTACTCACAGATTTGCCTAATGTAAAGCATGCAGAGCCCATTACACTATCAGCAAAACCAATACATACAGCGCCATGTAAGTGACCTCTAAAGTTGCAATATTCTGTTTCATTTGTTTGCAATGTCATCTCCGCATGACCAGCATCTACTGCGGTAACTTCAGAATCTTTCACCCATGAAAATGGATTCTGATCTCGTAATTCATTGAAATATTCTAATAATGTCGTAGCCATTTACTTCTCCAATTCTATATCAAATTCACCAGTAATCATAAGAGATTATAAAAATGGTGCGCTACATCATACATATTGTATCATGCAACGCACCATATGCGAATAACTCTATCTAATTATATAGTATGTTCTTAAAAAAACACATTTATAAATTCAAAACTATTCATAATGCAATGCATCAATTGGATTGAGTTTAGCCGCTTTACGGGCTGGGTATATACCAAAAATCAAACCAATAGCCATAGAAAAGGCAAAGGACATTATGATTGTTGGAACAGATACAACTGTACTCATTCCAGATACCATTCCGATTACTTTTGAGGCTCCTATACCGAAAGCAATACCAATAAAGCCCCCCATCAAACTGATTACAACGGCTTCTATTAAGAATTGCGTAACAATTACGCTATACGTAGCCCCCAAAGCTTTACGCACACCAATTTCTCGAGTCCGTTCCGTTACAGATACAAGCATGATGTTCATAATACCAATGCCACCTACAACTAGAGAAATCGCAGCAACAGCCCCCAGGAATAACGTAAATGTTCCGGTCGTCTGAGCCACTGTTTCCATAATGGATTTCATATTTTGAATATTGAAATCATCCAAATTTGTATCTTTAATATTATGACGAACACGCAACAAGTTCTCTATATCTGCCTGCAAACGATCGATGCCCTCATCATCCTTAGCCACAACATACACCCTGCGAAGATAGTCAATGCCCTCTACGCGCTCCATTGATGTTGTATATGGAATTAACACCGTATCGTCTTGGTCATTACCCATGGTTCCGTTCCCTTTACTTTTGAGAACACCAATGACACGGAATGGAATATTTTTAACACGGATTTCCTTGCCTACAGGATCTTCATCAGCAAATAAATTTTTTACTACCGTTTGTCCCACAACCGCTACACGTTCTCGGTTCTGAACATTTTTATCGGAGAAAAATCGACCAGATGTCATAGTCCAATTATTTACGTCCTGAAAGTTAGAATTAACCCCCGCAACAGATGTAGTCCAGTTTTTATTTTGATAAATCACCACATAAGAGCCATTTGTCATAGGACTAGCGGCTTTTACACCTTCTAACTTGGCAATAGCTTCATAGTCAGATATTTTCAACGATTTCATGGACCCCTGCGAAGGTCTAGCACCTGGCGTCCGCGGCGCCCCTGGCAGAACTACCAACAAGTTAGAGCCTAAGCTAGAAATAGAATTCTCAATATCTTGCTTCACCCCATTACCGATAGATACCAATGCAATAACTGCAGCTACACCAATAATGATACCTAGCATGGTCAAGAGGGATCGTAATTTATTTGCAACCAAGGAAGCCCATGCCATTAGAAAACTTTCTTTATACATTAGGCACCTCCTTTATAGGAGTCATATTAGAATTGATCGAATCCTCTACGATTATCCCATCTTTCAAGACTACATTACGACTCGCATACGTAGCAATATCAGGTTCATGTGTAACTAGAAGAATTGTACGTCCTTCATCGTGAAGACCTCTAAATATATTCATAACATCAATGGTTGACTTAGAGTCGAGATTCCCTGTCGGTTCATCAGCCATAATAATAGCAGGATTATTCGCCAACGCACGAGCAATCGCTACACGTTGTCGTTGCCCCCCAGACAACTCGGATGGCAAGTGATCCATACGCTCGTCTAATCCGACAGACTGTAATAATTGAGAAGCTCGTTCAATGCGCATCTTTTTATTTACACCTGCATAAATCATAGGAAGCGCTACATTTTCTAGGGCTGTTAATTTTGTCAACAAATTAAAGCTTTGAAATACAAAACCGATCTGTTTGTTACGCACATACGCAAGTTCATCATCAGATAAGGTAGCAACCTCGTCTCCATTGAGTCGATAAGAACCAGTTGTAGGTCGGTCCAAACATCCGAGAATATTCATAAAGGTTGATTTACCTGAGCCAGATGGTCCCATAATGGATACAAATTCACCCTTATTGACAACTAAATCAATGCCATGTAGAACAGGTACTGATAATTTGCCATTCACATAGGTTTTTGTAATTCCTTGTATGTCAATTACTGTTTGGTTCATAAGCACCTACCCTTAGAATGGTCCAGCTACATTATTTTTAGGTGCATTTACATCACCGCTTACGATAATTTCATCACCTTCAGATAAACCTTTTAAGATTTGAACATTAGTATCCCCAGTTACACCTGTAGAGACAGCGGTTCGTACTGGTTGACCATCTTTTATAACATATACATACTCACCTTGTTTGTCCGTACGTACAGCAGTAAGAGGAACTACCAATGTATTTTTAATATCTTCACCAAAGATTGTGGCACGAGCCGTCATAGTTGGTAGGAAATTACCTGCAATATTTTCAGGAATTTGAACCTTAACAGTATAGTACACAACACTACTACTTGTAGTGCCCATATTACCTTTTGTACCTTTTGCAATTTCAGAAACGTAACCAGTGAAAGTTTCACCTGGCTTAGAATCTACAGTAAACTCTACCTTAGCACCTTGTTTGATATTGCCAATATCAGTTTCGTCTACAGTAAGATAAATCTCTAAATTTTTTAAATCTGCAATAGTAGCAATGATCATTTGTGTGGAAATACCAGTACTAATAGTTTGACCGGCTTTTAGCGGTGTACCAACAACAGTACCAGACATTGGAGCTGTAATGGTAGCATCACTTAAATCTGCGGCTGCTCGTTCATAGGTAGATTTAGCACGTTCATAAGCTGTTACAGAATCATCATATGTTTGTTGTGCAATAGCATCTTGAGCCGCCAAAGATTTATAACGATTCATATCAAGTTCTGCTTTGGCTAACGCCGCACGAGCATCATCAACAGATGCTTGTAGTTGACGTGTATCAATATAAGCAATAACTTGACCAGCCGTAACTTGATCATTCTCTTTTACTAAGACTTTTTCAAGCTTACCAGCCACATTTGTAGAAACATCTACATAATTTACAGGGTTAATAGTACCTGTAGCACTGATACTAGTTTTTACATCACCCTTTTCAACCTTGCCAGTAGTGTATAACGTTTGTGCTTGATTTGCATTTAGACTATCCATGTAGTAATATGTGCCGCCACCAAGAACACAAAGAACAACAGCACCTGTTACTATACGTTTACGATGCTTTTGCAAGAACTCTTTCATTATGATCTCCTTTTTTTAAGATGAAGATATATTAAAAAGACATTTATTCTATATCAACACATATAGTTTTTTTAAATTATACAGCACCAATTGCTTTTACGCAATATAATTTCATTAATGAATAAATTATGATATATAAAAAATGGCCCTTACGGGCCATTAACTACTCAATATTGATAATAGTCTATAATCCTTTTCATCAATTGGAAATTCAAGACGTTCTGCCTCTTCATAAGATAGGGCGCGGATATGACCATCTATATAACCTACTAATCGGTTATCGACACCACTCATTAATAGATTAAGGCAGGCTTCACTCATACGAGCCGCTAAAATAGCATCAAATGCCGATGGGCCACCACCACGTTGTAAGTATCCTAACACGGTTAAGCTAGGATCAAATTTCGTATGCTCCTTGATGAAAGCTTTCACCTCACCGCTGTTATAGGCACCTTCTGCAACGAGGATGACACTATATTCTTTACCCCGAATTTGTGTTTCCTTTAAATGACGACACACCGCATGTAAAGGCATTGGATTTTCAGGAACCAAAACTATTTCTGCCCCACAAGCTAGGCCTGCCTTTAATGCAATATGTCCAGCTTTGCGCCCCATGACCTCCACAATAGCTACACGTTCATGAGAGTTTGAGGTATCCCGAATACGCCCAACCGCATCAACTACCGTATTAAGAGCCGTATCATATCCTATCGTATATTGCGTACCACCCATATCGTTATCAATCGTACATGGAATGGTCATGGTGGACATGCCAAGTTTAGATAAACCTGTAGCACCACGCATGGAACCATCCCCACCAATAACGACCAGATGGTCAATGTCATGAGCTTTCAAAATATCATAAGCTTTGCGTTGAATCTCTTCATTTTGAAATTCTGGAAAACGAGCCGTTTTCAGCATCGTGCCACCTTGTGTTATGATGCCACCAACGTCTCGATTCGATAATGGAAATATCTTTTCCTCAATAATACCTAAATAGCCACGTTCAATACCGAAAACTTCAAAGCCTTCATGAATGGCTTTTCTAGTTAGCGCTCTTATGGCGGCGTTCATTCCAGGTGCGTCTCCGCCGCTTGTTAGTATTGCGATTTTTCTCATATCCATTACCCCCTTGTGGTGTACGTTTTTTGGATATACTATTTGACTTACGTTCTTTACCCGTTTGATAAGAAGTCTTTTTTTTATAACGTTTATCATTCCGGACTTTATTAGATATTACTTTATCTGATACTACTTCAGTAACTTCTTTTATTCTACTTTGATGATTATTAAATTGTATTTCCCTAGATGCTACTTTAGCATCCACATCGTTTGTATCATTGGGTTGACGTCTTGCTTTAAATTGCACATCTGAGGCCTCTAATTCGTCCTCGATACGATGTATGAAATCATAGGTCCGACCATTTGTTGTATCTAGTACAAAATCGCACTGCTTATACACGGGCTTCCACGATTGTATCATAGCATGTACAAAGGCATTTACATTATTATAGTCCATAGTTGGTCTTTTCCCAACGCGGCGATTCACACGACTCACAATCCGGAATTGCGCAGCTCGGATACCAATGATATAAGAATATTTTTTTAATACCTTTAAGGTGCGATGTTCAATAGGAAAATTACCACCCACAGAAATCACTGCTTCATGGTATAAGCAAACCTTTTTTAGTACATCCATTTCGGCGCGACGGAATGCTTTTTCTCCTATCTTTTTAAATATCTCAGCAATGGGCAACCCAAAACGACTTTCTAATACGCGATCGGTATCTACAAATTGCCACCCCT
>OGGW01002883.1_pt1 | contig 10149 bp, 10 predicted proteins | sample 1571291 | NCBI WGS metagenome assembly OGGW01 (sample SAMEA2582028, study PRJEB24529) | metagenome | biome: Human gut stool | place: China | collected 2011 | reverse complement strand
GGCGAGTCCATAGTAATGCCCCATCAACATAGGAATCGAGTATTCCTACCGGGGGGGTTTTTTCTTTTTGGTTTCCGGCGCTTCCGCTTTCATACTAATTCGGCAGCGCCTCCCAGGACAAGTCTGCCGGCCGCCGACGCATCACAAAAGACGGTGCGCGGCACTCAATGAGGAAACAAATCATGTTCAAGAAGACTCTCGCCGCTGTCGCCGTTCTCGGCGCCTTCGCCGGTTCCGCCTTTGCCGCCAATGTCACGATGTACGGCATCATCGACACGGGCCTCGGCTACACCTCCACGGACAAGGGCTATGGCGAAGACGTTAATAAGTTCGACATGCGCTCCGGCCAGAACTCCTCCAACCGCTTCGGCGTGAAGGGTGAAGAAGACCTCGGCAACGGCGTCAAGGTCGGCTTCTCGCTCGAAAACGGCTTCTCTTCTGACGACGGCAAGCTCTCTACCGCTAACCGCCTCTTCGACCGTGAAGCTCTGCTCTATGTCGCTGGTGACTTCGGCGAACTCGGCATGGGCCGCCAGGGTGACCTCGCTTCCGGCAACGGCCGCTACGGTCTCTTCGGCGGCAAGGTTTCCCCGTTCTCCACGGGTTGGTCTGACATCGCCGGTCATAAGTATGTGATGGGCGCCGGCTTCGGTCGCATGGACAACTCCGTCACCTACAAGACCCCGACGTTTGCCGGCTTCAATGTTCTCGCTCAGTACTCCTTCAAGAAGGACAGCGCTAAAGAAGGCCGCGAAGGTTCCTCCGCCGTTGACCGTCAGTACGCCCTCGGCGCTTCCTTCACGGCCGGCGACCTCTACCTCACCGGCATCGTCACCCAGACGAACCTCAAGTCCCTCGGCGAGAAGGATGTTGAAGATCCCCTGACCGTCAGCCTCGGTGGTAACTACAACTTCGGCGTTGCCAAGCTCTACGTCGCCACGCAGTACTTCAAGGACTCTGACCTTGCCGTCAAGATGATTCAGAATGTGGATAAGAAGGGTAAGTTTGACGGCTTCGGTCTTTCCGTTGGTGCTGACGTTCCCGCCTTCGGCGGTACGGCCAAGGTTCTCGTCGGCTACATGGATGCCGAAGATCAGACCCCGGATGCTAACGACGTTCAGCGCTACACCTTCTCCGTTGGTTACGAATATCCGCTCTCCAAGCGCACGTTCGTCTACGGCGGTGCCGGCTACTACATGGACTCCTATGACAAGGGCTTCGACGCTGGCTATGATGACAAGGCTTCCGTCGCCGCTGTCAACGCCGGTCTCGTCCACAAGTTCTAATAACTGCCCGTTCGCATAGAACATCAGTTTGACTGAACCAGTCGCCCTGGATTCCGAAAGGAATCCGGGGCGATGCTTTTTCCGGAGCTGAATGCGAGAGGTTTCAATCCAAACAAAAGGCAGCGGTCCTGGGATCGCTGCCTTTTGTTCTTTGTCGTGCTCTGTCTTTCTCAGTTCCGGACGGGCCGGTCGAACCACCCCGAGAGTTCGTCCACAAGCTCGATGCGAAGCCCTGATGCACGCTCGCCGAGCTTCTTCCTGAGACCTTCGGCAAGGAGTTCCGGTGCCTCTGCATGCGAGACCGAAGCTCGCTCGAGATGAATCACGGGGCTGACGCCGTCCGGGAAGCGGCAGCGGAACCTCAGGCCCGAAAGCCGATCGTCCTCCTTCATGAGGGCTTCGACGGCGGCTTCGGCGTCGGCTGCGAGTATCAGGTCGCGCGACGCGGGCTTCATGCCGTAGGGAAAGCGGGTGAGCAGGCAGGGCCTTGCCATCTGACCCGGATTGCGAAAGCCGAGTGCGGCGCCGAGCGAACGTATCTCGTCCTTGCTGATGTCGGCCTCTGCAAGCGGGGAGCGGATGCCAAGCTCCTCCAGAGCCTTGCGGCCGGGACGGTAGACGGCGAGGTCGGAGTGGTTTGTGCCGTCGCAGAGCTGGGCGTCGCCGGCAATCCTGAGAAGCTCCGTGAAGATGTGGCGCTTGCAGATGTAGCAGCGCAGGTGTCCCGCGGCGGCGAGGTCGGGCATGTCCGCAGGATCGAGTGGCACGAGCTCGGCCTCGAGTCCCATGGCTCTTGCTTCGGCGACGGCTTCGGCCGTCTCGGCGGGCGCAACGTGCGGGCCTGTGACGTGCAGGAGCCTTACGCGAAAGCCGGCGAGCTTAGCGAAGAACGCCAGGAAGCGGCTGTCGAGTCCGCCCGAATAGGCGAGCGTGACCGCGCCGTTGCTCGAGGCTTCGGAGAGCTTCCGGGCGAGCCGCTCAAGACGAGGATCGTCGAAGGCAGGCGTCATGGCGTTCACTCGACTGCGGGAACGGGCTGGCCGAAGGCCATGAGCGTGCCGTTGGCGACGCCCTCGAAGATCTTCGGCGTGAAGACGGTGACGTGGTCGGTGACGACCATCTCGGGCCAGCCGCCGAAGCGTGCACCGAGCCCCAGCAGGACCGCCAGCCCCGTGGGCGTCACGGGCTCGCCTTCGCCCGACCAGGGGCGCACAGCGACGCCGTCGAGCATCGCGTAGAGGGCGGGTGCGGGATAGGGCACGACGCCGTGGGCGCAGTTGACGGTGCCGTCGGTCATCGGGAGGGGACTCGCGACGATCATGGCGGGATCGATCGTGGTCATGAAGTCGGCGATGAGCCCGACTGCGATGATGTTCGCCATGCGGCCCACCTCGTGGAAGTGGACGTGATCGGGCGTCGTGCCGTGCACGCGGGCCTCGGCGTTCGCGACCACGGACCAGATGGCGGCGGCCTTGGCCTTCGCCTCGTCGGAGAGCGTGCTCGCCTCATAGTGGCGGAGGATGTCGGCGGGCGTTCTGTGGACGTGCTCGTGCGGCGTCCTGATCGAGAGCGTGTGGCCGAGGATGCCGTTGACGGCGCGCGGGCCGAATTCGATGATGGCGTCGACTTCGGGGAAGCGCCGCGCCATGTAGGCCTGGGCCGTTCCCGCGGTCTGGCCCGTCAGGGCGAGGAGGCCGGCGAGGAAGACGTTGGCGTTGAAGCCCGCATGGATGCGGACGGTGAGGATCGGGTGGTTGAAGAGGTCGGACATGGTCGGTGCTCCTCGGTCAGCGCGCAGCGCGCACGGATTCAAGCAGGGTGAGGACGCGGGCGGCGGCGCAGGCGGCGCCGTAGCCGTTGTCGATGTTCATGACGGCAACGCCGGGCGCACAGGACGCGAGGCAGCTCGAGAGCGCAGCGCGGCCGCCTTCGGCGATGCCGTAGCCCACGGACGTGGGGACCGCGAAGACGGGCTTCGAGGTGAGGCCGCCCATGACGCTTGCGAGCGCGGCGTCGAGTCCCGCGCAGACGACGACCACGTCGCCCTTGTTGATGTCGTCCCTTGCGGCCTGAATGCGCCAGAGGCCCGCAACTCCGCAGTCCTCGAAGAGGCGGACGGTCCAGCCGAGGTACTCGAGCGTGCGGGCGACCTCGTGCGTCACGAACGCGTCGGCCGTTCCCGCGGAGACGATGCTCGCAAGGCCCGTTTCATGGCGCGGGCAGGTGCGGTGCCAGGCGGTGCGGGAGAGGGGATCGTAGTCGTAGGCGGCGCGAAGGTCTTTGGGCACGCGTGCCCAGACGGATTCCGAGAGGCGCGTGAAGAGAATGGGCTTCTCGTCGTCGGACGCAAAGCGCTTGAGGAGCGAGAGGAGCGCGTCGTGGCTCTTGCCCTCGCAGAAGACGGCTTCGGGCAGACCGATGCGCACGTCGCGGTCGATGTCGAAGCGGATGTTGTCGGGCATGCTGGCCTCGAGATGTGGTTCTGGATAAAAAGCCTGCCTGGCCGGTGAGGCGCAGGCAGGCGGCAGTCGTTCGGATGCGGGGGCGTCGGCAGACGCCCGCCGCAGGAGGATCCTTATTCGACGCGGGGCACCGTGAGGGAGCCTTCGGGCATCAGGATCATGTCGGGCGTCTCGCCCACGTACTGCTTCGCGATCTCGAGGGCCTCCTCGACGGTGTCGACGGCGCCCGTGAAGAGCATGTCCTTCGCGAGCTGGCGGTCAAGGCTCGTCACGAGGATGTAGCGGGCCTTCTCGATCGGGCGCGTGATGGCGTATGCCTTGTTGGCGCCGATCTTGAAGTTGGCCTCGAGCTCGGCCTTGATGGCGGCCGGGGTCTTGAGGCGGCGGAAGGTTTCCTCGAGCACCTTGGAGCCCGAGCCTTCCTCGCAGTCGGCGAGCAGGATCACGACGCCGTCCTTCCTGACGGCGCAGGAGGCGTTCTCCATGGTCTTCTGCATCTGGTAGACGTTGATGTCCTTCGGATAGCCGCCGCAGGAGACGATCACCATGTCGGCGAGTTTCGGAATGACGCAGCCGTAGACCTCGTCGACGAACTTGCAGGCTTCCTTGTGCGCGGCGATGTAGTCGCCCGCGAACATGCGCAGGAACTGGTGCTTGGCGTTCAGGATGGCGTTGAAGAGGAAGAGCGAGCGGCCCTTGGCGAAGAGCGCGACGCCCTCCATCTGGTCTTCGTAGCAGGGGTTGCCCGTCGTGCGGCCGAGCGCGGCGTTTTCGTCGAGCATGAAGCTGTGGTTGACGCGAACGGTCTCCATCGCGGCGCAGCCGGGAAGGATGGCCTTTCGGCCGCCGCCGTAGCCGGAGAAGTAGTGGTGCACGATCGTGCCCGTGAGGATCACGTGGTCGACGTTGCAGAGCTCCTTGTGGATGTGCACGGGCGTGCCGCGGGAGGTCGTGCCGAAGTATTCGAAGTCGTCGTCATTCGTGCAGATGCTGTTGTACATCTTGAGGCGGGAGGCGACGTTCTCGCCCACGCCCTCGACCATCTCCTCGTGCGTCATGGCGCGGTGGGTGCCGAGCGCGAAGACGATCTTCATGTCCTCGTCCTTCACGCCGAGACGGTTCATCTCGTCGACGAGCACCGGCATGAAGTCGAAGCTGTTGGCGACGCGGGTCGGGTCGTTGCAGATGAAGGCGACGGTGTCGCCGGGCTTGATGATCTCCTCGATCGACGGGCAGCCGATCGGGTGGCGGATCGCCTCGAGCACGCCGCCCCTGATGTCTTCCATCGGCGGGAACTCTTCGGTGCGGACCACCTTCAGAACGCGGTCCTCTTCAACGGTAAAGGTTTTGCGACCGCGCCCGTAGGCGAAGTCGTAGGTCTTCATGGCCATGTGTTGTCTCCTTGATTCGGCATGCGAGGGGCGGACTCCGTCCCGTCTTCAAAATGGTCTTCTCGGGATGCGGAGGTCATGCGAAAGCAGTAGTGCTTTCGAGGGTCCGGCTCTGCCGTAGATGCATTATAGGTGCCGCGCAATCCTTTTGAAAAAGGGCTTTCAAGGCAAAGCCCAGTCAGGGCGCGGAAGGTCAAGCCTTCGGGTCAAACTTACAAATCCAAGCCGAGAAAGCCCTCGATTTCAATCGATGGAATGAGAGGTACTCTTCTGGTTCGCAGATTGTCTACGAACCATGCGTTCTCGAAAAGGACGGTGTAGGATGGAAGTCATGAAAGCCAATATCGCCTACAAGTTCGAACTGATGCCTACCCGGGAGCAAACGCGAATCTTCGCTCAAGCCCACCGGGTGCCGGCGTTTTGTTTGGAACAAGGCGACCGAATTGCAGAAGCAGAGGCTTGAACACAATCTGCCGTTTCTGAACTATGCGGAACTTTGTGAAAAGCTCACGTGCTGGAAACAGGAAGACGACATGTTGTGGCTTCAGGATGCGCCATCTCAAGCGCTTCAGCAAGGTCTGAAGGATGAGTGCGCCTCCATCAATGAGTTCAAGTCCAATAAGAAGGGCTTCCCGAAGTTTCATCCATCAAGAAGCACGAGAAACGAATTGCCGTTCTTCAAAAGCAACTTTGCCACAACAAGGAAGCCCGCAAGAAGCTGGCCGATTTGGGCAAGGCGGCCCCGTTTGACAAACGGGAGCCGAGTCGCAGGTGCAGGCAACTGAAGAACCAGATTCTGACGCACTATCGTCGTATCCGCAACATTCGTCAGGACTTCATGAAGAGAACGGCTCACACCATCGCACAGAAATACGGATGGGTGGCCATGGAAAATCTGAAGTTGAAGAACATGACGAAATCGGCCAAGGGCACGGTTGAGGATCCGGGCAGGAACGTGAAGCAGAAGAGCGGCTTGAACCGCTCTTTGGCACGCGTTGCGCCCTATGGTATGAGGATGGCCATCCTGTGGGCCTTGTTCAAGGCCGGCGGACGGCTCATCCTTGCCGATCCGAAGTACACGAGCCAGACTTGTCCCAAGTGCGGATACACGAGTTCATCAAATCGACCTACGCAGGCGCATTTCGGTTGCCAACTTTGCGGCTACACTGAAAACGCGGACGTCGTAGGTGCACTCAACGTGCTAAAGAAGAGCCGGACAGGCTCAGTTCGCCCGTCAAGTGAACTTGGCAACAAGTCAGCAGCGGGAACCGTCCTTTTCTTCGCGTCCTGACGCGAATACGAGGAATCCCGAGTATTCATACTCGGGAGGATGTCAAACTTCCGAGGTAGGGGATGCCCCGAATGGCCGGTCGGGGCACTCTCTCAAATGGAATTGCCTTCTGCAATCACTTCCCGTCGACGCTGTTGACGAGGTTCATGCGCATGATGGCGCGGTGCTTCGAGCCGTCGAGGCGCTCAAGGTCGAAGCAGTCGCCGTCGACCGTCGGAAAGCCCGCGAGGAAGGCGTCGATGCGGGCGACGCCCTCGGGCGGCAGGGTGCGGCCGATGAGCGCGGCGTTCCCGTCGACGTGCCTTGAGCTTCTCGTGCCGATGATCGCCGCGGCGACTTCGGGCCTCGAGAGCGTCCAGAGCGTCGAGACATTCGCAATCGAAAGCCCGAGCGGATCGCCGATCTCCTTCATGAGGGCGAGAAGCGCCTGGAAGCCTTCCCAGCGGAGCGAATCCTCGATGACGAGCGCGTACTTGACCAGGGAGCGGTTCTCGAAGTGATCGGGCTTCGGCGCGTCAAGCCACTGCTCGGACATGAAGCCGCCGGCGATGGTGCCGTAGCAGAGCAGTTTTACGCCCGTCTCGCGGCAGAGGCGCTCGAGCCGCATGGCGGGGCGGCGGTCGAGGACCGAGTATTGGCACTGGTTGGTGGCGACGGGGATGCCTGCGTCGATGAGCTTTCGAAGCTCGACGGCGTTGAAGTTCGTGGTGGAGATGAGGCGGATGAGGCCCTTCTCCTGAAGGCGCACAAGCTCGCCCGCCACGTCGACCATGCCCGGCACCGAATAGTCCCACCAGTGGAACTGGACTGCGTCGAGCCGCTCGACGCCGAGGCGCCTGAGGCTTCGCGTGATGATGTTCTCGACATAAGCCGGCGTCACGTTCGCAAGGTCGTTGAGGTCGGGCACGAACTTCGTGTGAATCTGCGGCAGGCGAAGTCCCGCCTTCCGGCGCTTGCGGATGATGCCGCCGAAGAAGTCCTCGACGCCCGTGTAGATGTCGGCGCAGTCGAAGGTGTCGAATCCCATGTCGATGAGGCGGTTGAAGGCGCGGGACGCGTCGGCGAGATCGAGCGGACGCTCGAGCGCGTGGCCCGCGGAAAGCTGCCAGCCGCCGTTGATGACGCGCGGCACGTCATAGTCTTCAGTAATGTGGATTCGGTCCATGAGGGGCGCTTGGGTCATGATCATGTACTCCTGGTTGTACGGTTGCCGGACCGCTCAGGCCTTTGCGCCCAGCGGCACGACGGTGCATTCGGCGTGCGAGAGGATGCGTTTTGCGGTCCGTCGGATTCTGAACTTTGCTCCGCAGTTGGGATCGGGACAGGCGATGAGCGCATCGGTCGTCATCCAGTCGTTCGGGGAGGTGGGGCGTTCCTTGGCGGGCAGTAGCGGGATGAGCGCCGCGAGCGCATACATCGAGAAGCGTCCGCCCTCGGGAAAGACGAGGTCCTCGCCTTCCACCCTGAACGCGTGTCCCGCATGGTGGCGGCAGACGAAGTCCTTTTCGTCGCCTTCAACGGTGACCTCGAGGTCGTAGAGTTCGAACGTGTCGTCAGATGGCATCGTCTGTTTCCTGTTTGTCAGTCCTGAATGTCTGGCGTTATTCAGAGGGCGGTTGCAGTCTTGGCCTCTGCAGCTTCGGGTTCGGGCGTTTCCATCATGCGGCCCGTGCCCGTGAGCACCATGAAGCCGAAGACGAGGAAGAGCGCGATCGGGTAGAAGGCGGCGGTCATGAGCGTGAAGGGCGTGACGGCGGCCGCGCCATCGAGTCCGGAGACGGCAGCCATCGTGATGAGCACGAAGGCCGAGAACGGCATCAGGACGGGAAGGCTGTTCGCTAGGCCTGAGAGGATATGCGAGCGACGGTACGGATGCAGGTTCGAGGCTCGGCCGATGTCATCGGTGAGAGAGCCGACGAGCGCGACGGATGCGGAGGTGACGGCTGCAAAGAGCGTCGTCACGACGAGCGTGGCGGCCGAGAGGAAGAGCTCGGTGCGAAGTGCGGAGGGACGGCCCGCCGCCCCCGTTTCAAGGGCCTTCGCCATCATGTCGGGCACGCCCGCCTCGCGCACGATGCCCGTGAAGGCGAAGAGCGTGACGCACAGCAGGATGATGGGCGAGACGTTGCTGATGCCTGAGATCAGAAAGCCCGAGAGCCTGCCGTCGACGGCCGCGAAGATCGTGGCGAAGCTGAGGCGGCCGATGAGAAGGCCCGTGGCCGTGCCCGTCACGACGCCTGCCGAGATCGCCATCAGCACGTCGCGGGTCCTGACCGCAACGGCGATGAGGACGGCGACGGGGACGAGCATCAGAAGGGCGGACGCATCGCCAGAGAGCGCCGCCTCGGAGACGGGGAGGGATTCGCCCATGAAGGCGTAGACGGGCAGGGAGACGGCGAGCGCGATCATCGCGTAGGGAAGCCGGGTGCGCACGACGCCTGCGATGTCGGCGGGCGTGCCGTTGCGAAAGCGCTGGGTGACCGACGAGATGACGGTGACGTCGGAGACGGGCGCGAGGTTGTCGCCGAAGATGGCGCCCGAGAGGACGGCGCCCGCGAGCATGGCGGGATCCGCACCGAGTGCGACGCCCGCAGGGAAGAAGATCGGCATGGCGGCGAGGAGCGTGCCGATGGACGAGCCCGTGGCGGCGGCCATCAGGGAGGAGGCGAGGAGCACGAAGACCGTGAAGGCGTGGCCCGTGAGGTGCAGCATCCCTCCGAGGAAGACGAGCCCGTCGGCGACGCCCGAGGCCTTCATCATGGCGGAGAAGATGCCCGAGGCGATCAGGATGAGCACGACCGTGCCCGTGAGCTCGGACGAGGCCCCGCGCACGGCGGCCTTCCAGTATTCGGACGGGGCCTTCGCGAGGAGCGAGCCCGAGAAGAGCGTGAGGACGCCTGCGGCTGCGAGGCCCGTGAGGTCGAAGGCGGCCTCGGAGATGAAGAGCCTGGCCGTGACGGCCACGAAGAGTGCGAGCGGAAGAAGGAGGACGGCGGCGGAGCCGTGGAATCGAAGCGTTGTCATGTCGGGTGCCTGTCGGGGGATGGTTGTCGGAGGACGGATCGGAGTCGGATGTCTTCCTTTTGCCATCGTCTGCTGCAGGACCTTGCGCGCTCGTTGAGCCTTTGGAACATGTTGAAACCACTATGGACGTTTTCGTTGTGTCTTGTCCGTCGTCCCGTGGCTTCTGTGCGCCTGATGCGAAAAGACCCGCGGGAGTGCGGGTCTTTTGGACTGGAATTTGGGCAAAGCTCGCCCGACCCGCTCTAGAAAGAGAAGGAGCGCCACCAAAGGTGATGGTGAGCGGAAGGGGTCGGAAGGAGGATCTGCGTATTCATGATGGAAACAGCATAGCGCGGAAGGCTTCGCTTGTGCATCAGGTGGTTTGCTTAGGGTGATCCGCCTATGGAAGGCTGCGGGGCGGGTCTGGGCAAAAAACCGTCTTTGTGAACTTTGTCACAGAGGGGGCCTTCGGACCCGCCTAGACTCGATGTCAGGGATGAGGAGCACGGACCAGGCGCTCCGGCCCTCAAGACGCAAACAGGAGAAAAACCATGCAACTCAATCGTCGTCAGTTCCTCGGATCCGCCGCCGCAGCGGCCGCCCTCAGCACTGCTCCCGCCGTCATGACCGCCCTGCCGGTGGCTGCTTCCACTCCGAACGCGAATACCTCCGCGTCGACACGATCGAAAACCGCGTGCGCATGCTCTCGCGCTTCC
>OGGW01002880.1_pt1 | contig 10161 bp, 7 predicted proteins | sample 1571291 | NCBI WGS metagenome assembly OGGW01 (sample SAMEA2582028, study PRJEB24529) | metagenome | biome: Human gut stool | place: China | collected 2011 | reverse complement strand
TGTGGATTCCGTTACAGCGGAGGTCGATCCCGAACTGGACGAATCTCCCGCCCACTACGAGGTGGAGCTGCACACGGCGTGGGGCGAGTTCGAGTATCTGGTGGACGCCTACACGGGAAAGGTGATCAGCGGACAGAAGGACTTGCTGACCACTGCTTCCACGCCTTCCACGCCAAATGTGACAACGAAGCCCTCTGATCAGAAGCCCGATCCGTCCGGAACAGCGCAGGACATTGGCTACGCCAAGGCAAAATCTATTGCCCTGAATCACGCAGGTGTGAGTGAAAATGAAGCGTATGACATGGATATCGAACTGGACGATGAGGATGGAATACTCGTCTACGAGGTCGAGTTCAAATCCGGCAATATGGAATATGACTACGAGATCAACGCCGCCACTGGCGCGATCCTCAAGCATGAGTCGGAGTTGGATGACTGACGCGCAAAGCACTCCAGTAAAGCATATTTGGATTACTTTCGGATCGTGTATTAGGCAAGTCGATTTTTAAAACATCAACCGCTTACCCGCGGCATACACAGCAGGTGCCGAAGCCGCAAACCCACATCATAGAATCCGTTTTATAGGTTAAAAGGGACTCCCTTGACCGCTTTTGCAGTCAAGGGAGTCCACTTTACATATATTGCGATCACTTCTCCGCGTACAGCCGCCACAGGAATGTCACGATCTGCGCTCTCGTGCAGCCGCCGGCAGGACTGAAGGTGGAACTCGTTGTGCCGTTGGTGATGCCGTTGTCCGTGGCCCACTTCACCGCCTCGGCGTAGTAGGCATCGGCGGCTACGTCGCTGAAGGCAGGCACACCGTCGGCGGACGCCTTGGATGCCCGGAACAGGAAGGTCATGTCCTGAGCCCGGGTGCAGGTCGCATTGGGGGCGAACAGGCCGTCAGCCGTGCCGGTGGTGATGCCGTTCTCAATGGCCCACGCCACCGCCTTCTCATAGTAGCTGCCGGCGGCCACATCGGTCATCCCGGCCGCGGTCCCCTCCGGCTCAGGAGAACCTGCCGCCCGCCACAGGAAGGTGACGATCTGGGCACGGGTGCAGGGCTGATACGGTCCGAAAAGGTCATTGCCGATGCCGCCGGTGATGCCCCTCTTCTGCGCCCATTTCACGGCTTCGTAGTAATACGCATCGGTGGGAACATCCCGGAAGGGGCTGATTTTCACTTCCTCCGTGAATGCAGCCTTGACCTCCACCCTTCCGGCGGGCATGATGAAGGTGAATCTGCCATCGCCCTTGTCGGTCAGCGCAAGCTCCTTGCCGTTTTTGTCAAGCACCTTGAGGCTGTCCAGCTCGTAGCCTGCGTCCGGCTTCACCGTGACGGTCACGCGGTCGCCCTGGCTGGCGTTCTTCGGGCTGACGCTCACGCTGCCGTTTTCCGTCTTGTCCGGAATTCCGACGGCATAGCGGGGATCAGAGTCATCCCGGCCGGACGAGGGCGAACCTCCGTCCCTCGACCAGTTTGCCGTGACGGTCACGCTGCCGGCGGGCATGGTGAAGGTCGTTTCGGCGGCGTTGGCATCGTCAAAGGCAACGCTGCTGTCGGCCGTCCAGCCGTTGAAGGTGTAACCGCCGCGGCTGCCCGCGCGGACGGTGACAACGCTGCCTGCCGCATAGCTTCCCGCACCGGAGACATCCGCATAGCTGCCGTTCACAGTGACGACATACCGGGTCTGACGGGTGATCAGCGCCAGCTGCTGCGCGGATTCGTTGCCCGCGCTGTCCTTCGCCCAGAGATACAGGGAGGCGTTGGTTTCTCTTTCGTCCTCCAATTTATCGTGAATGGCAAAGTTGCCGTCGCCCGCGGCCTGTGTGCGCCCATTTTCCCCATAGAGGATCTCGCTACCAGCATCCGCCGTGCCGGTGATGGTGTACTCGCCAGTGTCCCGATCAGCGAAGAACACCGGATCGGCGAGGGTCAGCACGGGGGGTGTTTCGTCACGGCTCACCAGCAGGAATTCGCTGGTCACGTCCTTGTCCTTCTTGCCGTCGATCTTGAGCATCAGACTGCCTTCAAAAGTGGGAATTCCCCATTCTCTGTTAATTCCCAGTTGGACGGGGTAGTCTGTATCGTCCATCCGCGTGACAGTAAAATCGGCGTCCGGATCATCGCAGATCACGGTGAGCGTGCCGGGATTTTCACCCACATAGGCGTGGAAGACACCGTTATCTTTGTCGCACTCCTTGTCGCCCACTTTAAGAGAGATCTTCAATTCCTTGTACTCTGGCAGGAACACTCCATCGTCGGCAGACTGCGTTTCTTTGCTGTAATACTTCGCGGTGAGCGCCTTTGGGGCGCTGGTTCCCCCGCTCCCGGCGGTACTGCCCTCTGCGCCCTCCGCAGCGCCTGTCTCCTCGCCTTCCATGGAGCCAGTCTCCGTGCTCTCCGTGAAGTACGGCTCCTCTTTGTAGGCGCTCACGCCGACCATGTAGGTCTCGTTGGCGGACAAGTTTTTGGAATTCTCCGTTTCTTCGCCGCCCACGGTCAGCGCCATGTTGATGGAGTTATCCAACTGCCCATCTTTGGATTTTTTGAGGTCATAGCCAGAGCCGGTGGCCTCCCACTTTCCGTCCTTTTTCTGATAGACCGTCACGCGGTAGCCGTCGACGCCGTCCACGGGCTGCCATTCGGCGTACATCACCTCATTGCCGACAAAGGTCAGCGTAACGTTTTGGGGTGCATCAGGCTGATTGCTGTTCGTGTAGCTCACCTTGTCCTCAGACTGCCAGCTGTCGATGGCGGCAAGGGCGGTCACAGTTTTGCTCGCTCCGTTCTCGGTGACCTCAACGCTCTTTTCCGTCATTAGGAAGGAGGTCACATAGTAACTGCCCGTGGGTGCGTGTGTGCCGCTGGTGGGAACGGTGACGGAAATGTTTTGGGTATCCTTCACAATTTGCTCGTCGATCAGGTAGTCCGCACCGCCCTCTTTCTCGGCAAGATAGGTGCGCAGGGTATACTCTGTGTTCATTTCGGCGTATTCGACCTGGCCGGTTACCTCACCGCTATGCAAGCTCAAATCCAGCTTTTCAAACGGTGTAACGGTAACTCCCTTAGATTTCTCCCTTACAAGCGTAAGGGAGTCTGTATTGACCTCATAAGTCCCGCCACTCTTCAGCCGCAGCAGCACCACGCGGTATTTGTTTCCGTCTACATTCTCGATAAGGTCGGTGCCTGCGTTGATCTCATAGGTGGAATTGATTTGACCGTCCTCACCCACCCAGTTGATGTCGATGCGGTTGGTCTCATCTTTTTTCGTAACAATCAGAGCTTGTTTGATATCCTCCTCGCTCACGCTCTCGTCAAACGCCAGCAGGATATACGGCGTTTCCGCCGGATCGGTGACTTTTACCTCAATCACCTTAGAGTTTTCACTGCTGCCGTTCGTGAGCACAACGGGCTCCAGAGCCGTCAGCATCAGAGCCTCCTCGCCGTCCTCAAGCGACACCGCCTGCACCACCGGCGTCACGCCGTGGTCCTCCCATTTCCACTCGGGCAGCTTTTTGATCAGCTTGCCCTCAAGATCCCATCCCTTACCCTTTTCGAAGTCGGTTTTGATGATATTCGGAAGAATGACCCACGCGCGCACATCATAGAGCCAGTTCGTCGTCTGTGCCATCGCGCCGAGGTAGACATTGATGTTATTAAACGCATCCTTCATGCCCTCGCTGACGCTGACGTTGCTGATCGGAAATTCCGTCTGTCCGCCGATGATCAGCTGAATATCCGTTTGCGACAGCTTTGCCCCTCTGAGGCAGGGGATAAAGAAATTACTGGGGATCTGCAAGATGCCCTGCACCTTGCCGTTGGCACCGATGCCGAGATACAATTTGTCCTTGTTCTCATTCACGCCGCCGAAGGCTCCCAGCTCGATGGAGGATTTCAGAACGATCACATCAAGCTCTGTACTCGGCAGATTGAGCTCGAGCGCCTCCGAGCCGGCAAAGTAGATGCCCGTGTAGGTTTCATTTCCATATTTCCGCTCCTGCCCGTTGAGCTTGAGGGCGTAGCCAAAGCTATCGATGATGGATAACTTCGCGCCTACAATGCCCACGTCACTTGCCGTGAGGGAGATCTCGCTGGGGCCGATCACCACATCCCCCGTGCCCTCGATGAGGTGGAGATAGGTGCCCGTCAGCGTGCCGCGCAGCTTGATGGGCGGAATGGCGAAGTAGTCGCCGTTCACCGTTTTTGCCAGATCCATGAAGCCCGCGCCGCCGCCGTTGAGCTGACCAACGGGAATGGGCGGAATAAGGGGGATGCCGGGGCTTGCCTTGACATAGAAATACAGCGTGTTGGGCAGCAGGCTGCCGTCCTTTTTGCTGCGCGTCAGCTCCAACTCCGCCTCGGTCTCAAAGAGGTCAAAGACGTTCAGCTCCAGCTCAAAGGCGTAGCGCTCCTCGCCCTTGAAGGTATTGACCTCGCCCTTGACCTTGGCAAGCTCCAGCGACAGCATTTTTTCGGTGTCAAATTCACCCGTGGCGTGGACGCCGTTGACCTTGAATTCCTTTTTCTCATTCAAGCCGTAGCCCAGCTTTTCCAGTGAAAATTCCGCGCCGTCGAAAATGGTCTGAAAGCCGATATTGCCGCTGAACACAAGGTTCCCCGCCGCGTCGGCAGTGGCCTTTTCCAGCTTCACCGTGGCGTAGGGGATGTCTACATAGACGATGGCGTCGTTCTTCTCGGGCTTGATTTCAAACGTAAAGCCATCCTTTGTGAGGGAGATTTTCAGGTCATTTTCCGCGCCGGTTTTGGGCTGGTAGAATTTGAAGGTCGGCGCGCTCAGGCTCACGCCGTTTTGCTCCACGGTTCCGTTCTTGTGGATGACGAGCCTGCCGCCGCTGCCCCACGTCGCCGTGACGGAGGGAGACAGCAGCGCCGCCCCGCCGGTGAACTCAAAGAAGGTGCCGTCTGTACTCTTGTAATCGCCGTTGATGAGGGCGACGGGGTCCTTCTTGTACTGCCGCTTCAGCGCCGAGAGCGCCGCATCGTCCGCCACATGCTCCACCGTCACGCCGCCGTTGGGGAAAACGGCCAGCCGCTTGGCGTAGATGGCGGGATCGACCTTGTCCGGTTCACTGGGGATGGGCTGCGTCAGCTTCGTCAGGCTGCGGAAGCCCCAAAGGAAACGCAGGGAATTTGCGTTGCCATTTTCATTACCGAAATAAAAACCGACATCATTCCCGCACTCCACCCGGGTGTCGCCGGGGCGGCTGGCCGGCGTTACGCTGACCCATTTCGGCAGATAGGCCTTGATGGTGCCGTTTTTATAGTATTGCGACAGTCCCACAAAGGGATTGGCCCAGTTGTAGCCGTCCGTATAGACCTCGGTGATGTAAACGCCGTCCTTATCGCCCGACCAGGAATAACCCTTGGGAACAGTCTTTGTATCCAGATTCTCCACGGGCGCGGTGATGGTGGAACTTTCCGTGGTGATCGTGGGAGTCGTTCCATCTGACACATACGGCACCGTGGTGCGGCTGATTTTGATGGCGGGGCCGCCCGAAGCCTCCAGCATGGCCCGATGCCCCATGGAGGTAAAGGCATTGAGGTTATAGCCCCACGTAAACCTTGGATCACCCATAGCAACTTGATCATTTTCTTCGACGCGGATGCTGCCGACGGTCGTCAGCACGCCCCAGGTGTCGTCCTTCGCCGTAGGCCCGATCTCCTTGAGCTGCACGATCTCGTAGTAGACTGTCACCTGTGCGGCGACATGACTGTGGGACGACAGCAGGTCATACTCCGCCTTGATAGCGTTCGTTTTTCCATTTGGCGTTTCTGAAACAAAGGTCATGCTTTTCAGTTCCGTCACCACGCCCTCGGTGGTCGGTACGCCTTGATTATAGGTAGTGTAATTGCAGCGCGGCGTCTGGCTGTTCCACAAAAAATCCTCGTCAGGCTTCGCGGCGGGAACCACCGTAAGATAGGAATAGGTCTCAAGCAGTTTATGCAGCGTCACATGGACGTACCCGTTTTGCAGGGACAGGGAGCCGTCCGCCATCTTGACCTGCTTTACATCGCCCGCCCGGTAAATGTCCCCCGCAAAGGCCGCGGCCTCCACGGGCAGCAGACCCAGCAGCAGGCACAGCGTCAATAACAGGGTGATCGTTTTTTTCATGATGCGTTTCCCTCCTTGTCTGTCTTGTTGTTCTTTTCTCGTTTCTCTCGCTCATGCAGGCGCATACAGACCACCGTCAGGACAGCGGCGGCCGTAAAGGACGCCACACCCACCAGCACATAGCCGCCTGCGCTGTCCGCCAGCAGCGTCGCGCCGTAGGCCCCCTGGACGGCGGCGCCGGGTGCCCCGCCGATGAAATGAGCCAGCGCGCCGGTCAGACCCAGAGCCAGCGCGGTACACAGGGTTCCCAGCCGCCGCAGCGCCGTCCGCTCCCGCTTTTGGATCAGCCGCAGGGCCGTCTGCTTCACACGCCGGACGCGCTCCGTGGTGTCATACATGCCCCTTCCTCCTTCCCCGAAAAAGTCCTTACACTCTGATAGGGACAAAAATGGAGAAAACTATGCACCAAAAATTGAAAAAATTTCAAAAAAAATCAGACCGTCCTGTTGGACGGTCCGATGAGACTGTATTTACGCCTCGGCTTTCCGCGCCAGCAGCCGGAAGCACAGCGCCGTGGGCAGCGGGACAAAGTAGGCGATGAGCTGAGGCGTCCCCCCGGCGCTGACCAGAAGGTTGTAGATGGCGTGGTAAATGATGGCGACGCACAAAAGCGCGAACAGGCAGGCCGCCCGCAGAGGGCGGCTGTCCCACACAGGGCGCAGCGCACCGCCGTACACATTCCCGCAGACCACGTGCATCGCGCCGGTACCAAAGCCCCGGATCAGCAGAAAGAGGATCTGGTCCGCGCCGTTTTGCGTGAGGTAGCAGATATTCTCAAAGGTGGCAAAGCTGGCGGCCACGATGACGGCGGCCAGCCGGAAGCGGGCAAACGCCGGCTCGAACACCGCTAAAAAGAACAGCAGCGGCAGCAGCTTCAGGATCTCCTCCACCACCGGTGCGATCTGGGTGGCGGCATTGACGGCGTCCGCCTGATAAAGCCGGGCGAAGAAGGTGTTGAGGTAGGCAGAGAGCAGACAGGCCCCCATCCCCGCAAGGCAGAACACCAGCGCGGCGCGCTGTCCCCGCTTTAGGGACAGCAGCGCCACCACCAGCGGGGCCGCCATGCAGACGAATACATTTTCGATATAGGTCACGCTGTCACCGCCTTTCGCACTGCGGGCAGAAACAAAAGCAAAACGAGGGTCAGCAGGAAATCGAACCAGAAGTAGGGATTCGTCAGGGTGTCGCTCACCCAGAAGCAGGAGGCCGTCCACAGGGCGTACTCCAGCGCTGTGAAGGCCAGTACCGTTCCGTAAAACCGGCGCAGCCGCCCGTTTCCCGTCTTTTTCGCCCAGACGAGGCCCCGCACCGCGCACCACGCCAGCATCATCGTCAAGCCGCACATGAGGACGTTGAGAAGCAAATCGCCGCGGGTAACGTACAGTGCGAACTGCGGCAGGCAGAACACCGGCGCCAGCCAGCACAGTCCCGTCCGGGACTGCCGCTCCGCAGCGTCGGGCAGCGTCAGCGTCAGGGCAAGCAAAAAGACATAGCTGGCCAGCCACGCAAGGTCGGAGACGTAGAAGATCTGCGGGGTCTCCTGCCGCAGCAGCAGGTGCAGCGTCCAGTAGAGGGTACCCAGAGCGAAGGTCCCGTAGAAACAGGTCAGCAGAAACCACGGCTGTTCGCGGCTTTTGAGATACGCCCGCAAAGCGGCGCAGAAGCCCGCCGTCACGGCGAGAAACTGCGAGAGATAGTCCCAAAACTCAATCATCGTACCGCTCCTCGTCCGCCGAATCCTCCTCATGCCCCCGCAGGCGGACACACAGCACCGTCACGCACACGCCTAACGCGAAGGCCAGCAGGCCCACCACGAGATAGCCAAGGCTCCGGCCGCTGAAAACGCCGGCGGCCATGCCGACGCCCAGCGCCGTGTCGGAAAATCCCTCCGTGATGCCGGGCATGACCAGCGCGAGGGAAACGATCACAACGAGACAGGCCGCTGTACCGGCGCAGAGGAGCCCACGGGCACGGCGGCGCTGCCGTTCCCGCTCCAGTTCCCTTGCCCGCCGCTTGGCCGCGGCCAGCCGTTCAGCCGTTGTACGCATCCGTGATCCCCTCCTGTTCCAGCCGCTTTCGCAGCGCGATTTTTCCACGGTAAATGAGGTCCGCCACCTGCTTTTCCCGCTTGCCCATGACGGCGGCGGTCTCCGCGTGGCTCAGTCCCTCAAAATAGACGAGGAACAGCGCCTCCCGGTAGTCCTCGTGCAGTTCCGTCATGCAGGTCCGCAGGAGCCGCGCCCGTTCTGCCGATTGCACGGCTTCCTCCACCAGCTCCCGCGCCTCCGGTTCCTCCGTCAGCGCGTCCAGCGAAAAGCAATTTCCCGCCCGCTTTTTGTGCAGCAGCCGCAGGGCCATGTGCCGCGCCGACTGGTAAAGGTAGGCGCGAAAGCCGCCGTCCCGGATGTGGGGCTTTTTGGCGATGAGATAGGCAAAGACCTCGATCATCAGATCCTCCGCCTCGTGAAGGTCGCAGAGGTAGCCGTCCAGATAGAGGGTCAGCTTGGTGCCGTAACGCTCCATAAGCTCGCCCAGAGCGTCCTCGTCACCGTCGAGATAGCGGCGGTATAATGCTTCGTCTGTCGTCATTCCGCCGCCTCCCTTCGCCGCTTTTTTCATGATTATAACATGCCCCATGCGCCCTTGTCGATAGAATTGATATACTCGAAAGGCTTCTGCCATCAGTTCCACGCCCCAGGTCATCGCCGCCCGTGCCAGCAAAAAGCGGATAAAACGCTTGAAGGCCAATTCCGCTTTCTTCATTTCCGCATTGAACGTCTTTTGCCTACCATCTCTTGACAGTAGGTAATCATTCTTTGCCGACGCGTAGCGTAACGAAACGTTCCGCTGTGTTGCGGCACAGTAGTCACAGGCAAAAAGGAAATTCCGCCCCTTTTCGGAAATTTGCCATTTATAATTTGATATATTTCCGAAACGTGTTAACATTCTTCCGAATGTTGGACATAATAGAATCAACAGATCATTTCAAGGAGGCAAGCAAATGGCTGACTTTATGTTTGTAAAAGATGCGGCTGCGCTTTGGAATATTAGTGAACGACAGGTTAGCGGGCTTTGCAGTCGCGGAAAGATTTCCGGAGCAGTAAAGCAGGGACGTTCTTGGATGATCCCGACAACTGCCGAAAAGCCCGCTGATCAGCGAGTCAAATCCGGAGCCTAAATGGAATGTCCATCTCCTTGAATTTCGATATGCTTATCTGCTGGAATTTCCAACGTAGAAGCAAGTCCAATATCTTCTGCCAAGGTAATGGTATTCTTTTCACCGGTAGCATTCTCGATCGCCGTCCGTAATTCTGCTTCTGTTGTAATCCCATTGTTTTCCGCCCATGCGGTCGGAACCAGCGTGAATATCATCGTCAGTGACAACAATATTGCAAAAATTCGCTGTTTCATCACTTTTACCTCCTATATTTCCTTCTATTTGATCCGCTTCCGCAGGTTTAAACAAAAAAACAGACGCCTTCAAGACATGGTTTTACCCATGCCTGAAAGCGCCTTTGCTTTATATTCTGCGGACAGCGTAAAGCAGCGAACGCCGCTTGCTCTGTCCTGGCCTATTCTGTTTTTCGGAGCTTGCCGGAGCATCATGCGCATCAGAACCTTTGGAAGGGTCAGCGCGGAGCTATGGAACCAGGGGGAATGGCGGCTGTCCGCCGTTGACAGCTGGCTGGCCCGGAGGGCCCCGTAGCTTTGCGTCGCCGGCTTACGCCGGGTTTGCCCATAAATTTTACATAAAGAAAGCAGCAGATTGCTCTTTTCCAGTCAATAGGCGTTTTTTATAAAATTAACCGTTTTCTTTGTGTTTTTCGAGCCTTTTTCCGCTCAGAAATCACGCTTGCGCTCCCCGCATGGTGCGGGAATCCGCCGTCGGTCCTCCCGGCTTCTGTGCTCTTTACATCCGAATGCCGGAGGCCCTCCTCGGAGCAGCCGCGTACCCGCGGCAAAGTCCCATCGATTTTCATTGCCATACCGATGGAACCGTGGTATACTATTCCCGTTGAAAAAA
>OGGW01002877.1_pt1 | contig 10179 bp, 9 predicted proteins | sample 1571291 | NCBI WGS metagenome assembly OGGW01 (sample SAMEA2582028, study PRJEB24529) | metagenome | biome: Human gut stool | place: China | collected 2011 | reverse complement strand
GATTGTAACGGGGATGTCCGGCGCAGGGAAAACATCTGTGCTGAAATTTCTGGAGGACATCAATTTTTTCTGTGTAGATAATATTCCCCCTGCGTTGCTGCCGAAGTTTGCGGAGCTTTGCTATGAGCAGGAGGGTGAAATCGAGCGTGTTGCCATGGGAATTGATATTCGTGGCGGCAAGCTGTTTAATGATTTGTTTGAGGTACTGTCTGATTTGCAGCATAAGGGATATGAATATGAGATTTTATTCTTGGATGCCTCGGATGATGTGCTGATTAAACGCTATAAGGAAACCAGAAGAAGTGATCCTCTTTCCAAAAACGGCTCCATTCAAGAGGGAATTCAGAAGGAGCGTGAAATACTGAAGGATGTCAAGCGTAAGGCAACCTATATCATCGACACGAGCCAGATTCTGACCCGACAGCTCAAGGAGCAGATTAACCGTATTTTTGTAGAAAATCAATCTTATGAAAATCTGATGATTACGGTGCAATCCTTTGGCTTTAAATACGGAATTCCTGCGGACAGTGATTTAGTATTCGATGTGCGTTTTCTGCCCAATCCCTTTTATATTCAGGAGCTGAAGGAAATGACGGGCAACGATGAGCCTGTCAGCAGCTATGTGATGAGCTTTGAGGAAAGCCGAACATTTCTGAAAAAGCTGGTGGATATGCTGGAATTTCTGATTCCGCACTATATTAAAGAGGGCAAAAATAGTCTTGTCATCAGCATCGGCTGCACAGGCGGCAAGCACCGCTCTGTTACCCTTACGAATGCCCTTTACAATGCCCTTGGAAAGGATGGACACACCCTCCTTCTCAAGCATAATGACATTGAAAAGGACAGCAGACACAAGAAATAAGCAAAAAACAGAAAGGAGGGGCAAATTTGTCATTTTCGTCTAAGGTTAAGGGTGAGTTGTCCCTTCATTTTGGAAATGGAAGACATTGTGAAATTGCGGAAATTGCAGCGTATGTTAATATCTATGGACAGATAGCCATGTTTGGCGGAAATTTTTGTTTAAAAATCCAAACAGAGAATGATTACGTTGTGAAAAAATGCTTTACATTATTGAGAAATACTTTTAATATGATAGCGGATGTATCTGTAAGAATCAGCGGGCAGAAGCGGCAAACGAAGGTGTATACCCTGCTTGTACGCGATGCAGCAGCCATCTTACAGGCAACCGGTATTTTAACAATAGAAAAAGAGCAGAAGAAACTGAAAAAGCGGATTTATCCGCCTGTGGTCAGCAGCATCTGCTGTCGGCGGGCATATATTCGCGGCGCATTCATTTCTGTCGGCTCTGTAAATGATCCGGAAAAGAACTATCATCTGGAATTCGTTCTGGCGGATTTGTCTGCGGCGGAGCAGCTGCGGGATTTAATCAACGCCTTTGGATTGGATGCCAAGGTGGTGGAGAGAAAAGAGCATTATATCGTCTATCTGAAAGAGGGTGAACAGATTGTCGATTTGTTGAATATCATGGAGGCACCGCTGGCGCTGATGGATTTGGAGAATGTCCGCATCGTCAAGGAAATGCGCAATGATATCAACAGAAAAGTCAACTGTGAAACGGCAAACCTGAATAAGGTGGTCGGAGCGGCTGTAAAGCAATTAGAGGATATCAATTATATTGAGGAAACCATCGGGCTTGCGCGTCTGCCGGAGCAGCTGGCAGAGGTGGCGAGGGTTCGATTGGAATATCCGGACAGAAGCTTGAAAGAGCTGGGTTCTTTCCTCATGACACCTGTCGGGAAGTCCGGTGTCAACCATAGACTGCGTAAAATCAGCAGCATTGCTGAGGCATTAAGAGAAGGGAAGGGTGGAATAGAATGACACAGAAATCAATTACCATCAAGGCATCCTTGGATGCAAGACAGGCTGCGTATTTCGTGCAGACGGCCGGCAAATTTGAATCTGAAATTCAGGTTAGTGTGGATGAAAAAAGAATTAACGCAAAGAGCATTATGGGCACTATCGCGCTGAATATGCAGGAAGGGCAGACTGCCCTGATTACTGCGGACGGCAAGGACGAAGCAGCGGCAGTGGAAGAGCTGGCGGCAGTATTGGCATAATTTTTTATACAGAGTAGCAATCATTACATACAAACAAAAACCCTGTCGGAGAATCAACGGCAGGGTTGATTTCTTTCTGCACCTGTGTTATACTGTCAAAGCAACTGAACAAACGAGATGTACCTGCTACGGATACCACCGAAAAGGACCACGAACGGACCATGGGTATCCCACCATCTCGGTAAATAAAAAACAGGAGGTCTTTTTTTAATGAACAAAAACATTGTAAACACAAAATTTCTGGTTTCCACAGCGCTCATTGCGGCAATTTATGTTGTGATGACATTGGCGATTGCACCACTTAGCTTCGGAATGATTCAGATTCGTATTTCCGAGGTGCTGATGCTGATGGCATTTATCGACAAAAAGTATGCGCCCGGTCTGGTGCTTGGCTGCTTCATTGCGAACTGCTTCAGCCCCTTCGGCATGATGGACGTTGTATTCGGCACAGCCTGCACAGCGGCTTCTCTTGTGGGGATTACGAAATGCAGCAAAACACTGTTCGGCGCAAGCCTTTGGCCTGTGCTTTGCAATGCATTCATCGGCATTGAGCTGTATCTGTTCGGCAGTCCGCTTCTGCTGAGCATGGCAACGGTTGCGTTTGGGGAATTCCTTTCCGTTTCCGTTGTGGGCTATGTTCTGTTCCGTCAGGTTTTGAAAAACAGCACCTTGGTGGAACGCCTGAAAATCGCATAAAATCAAAAAACAGGGACTTTTCTTGCTTTTGGGGCAGGGAGAGTCCTTATTTTTCTGCTTTTATTTTTTTGAAAAAAAGCTCTTGACAAATAAAATCGGGGTGCTATAATCTAACTAACCAAAGAGAGAAACCGATGATTAAGAGGAGTAGCCTTTCAAATCAGCTTTCAGAGAGTTGCGGGTGGGGGAGTCGGAACAGCGGGAGGATGGGTGAATGGACTTATGAGGGCGGTCGAAAGCGAAAGCGAGTAGTAACCGACGGGAAACGCACCCGTTACCAGAGCGTAACTGTATGGCTGTACAGTGGAAAGAGCGGATGATTTTTTTCATCAATTTGGGTGGTACCGCAGGAATATACAAGTCTTGTCCCATAGTAGATTACTATGTGATAAGGCTTTTTTTATTCGGCAAAATCGAGTACCTCGTTCGAGAAAACAGCTAAGACGAGATGAGATGAGACAGAAGGAAACAAAAAACAGTATGAGAAAAGGAGCGATTGGTATGAAAAAATTTATGGCAATGACAATGGCAATGGTGATGGCGGCAATGGCACTGACAGGCTGCGGCGGCAGCGATGCGGCGGATGATAAGGCAAGCGGAGATATTCCCGTTATCGGCATCAACCAGTACGGACAGCACGCATCTTTGGATAACTGTCGAGAGGGCTTTTTGCAGGGTCTGGAGGAAGCAGGTCTGAAGGAAGGCGTGGATTACAAGATTGAATATCAGAATGCAGGCTTTGATGACAACGCCGCAACACAGATTGCACAGAACTTCTCCGCAAAGAATGTTGCGCTGATGTGTGCGATTGCAACACCCTCCGCAACTGCTTGCTATGCGGCGGCAGAGGATAAGGATATTCCTGTTATCTTCACAGCAATCACTGATCCTGAGGAAGCAAAGCTGACCGGCGGCAACATCACAGGCACCAGCGACAAGCTTCCCATCGAAGGACAGCTGCAGCTGATTCGTAAGGTGCAGCCCGATGCAAAAACAATTGGGATTCTTTACACAACAAGCGAACCCAATTCCGTTTCCGCAGTAAAGGAATATCAGGAAAAGGCAGGAGAATACGGCTTCACGATTGAAGCACTGGGCGTTATGACACAGGCAGAGGTCAATCAGGCAACAGATACGCTGATTTCGAAGGGTGGAGACTGCTTCACAAACCTGACAGACAATAACGTAGTCGGCGTTCTGCCTTCTATTCTGGAAAAAACAAACGAAGCAGGCATCCCTGTTTACGGCAGTGAAATCGAACAGGTAAAGCTGGGCTGTGTTGCCTCCGCAGGGATTGAATACGTTGCACTGGGCAGACAGACAGGCATGATGGCAGCAAAGATTCTCAAGGGCGAAGCAAAAGCATCCGATATGCCCTACGAAACCATTTCCGAATTTAAAATTTATGTAAATCCCGATGCGATGGCTGCACTGAAGCTGAGCGCAGATGTGGAAAATGCGATTGATGTAACTGCGGAATAAGCGTCCGCATAGAAAGAGGTTCCTTTATGTTTGATTTGATTATCAGCACGCTGACACAGGGCTTTATTTATGCCCTGTTGTCCTACGGCATTTATATTACATATAAAATACTGGATTTTCCCGATTTGACGGTAGATGGCAGCTTTCCCCTCGGGGCGGCGATTACGGCAGTCCTTCTGGTAAAGGGGATGAATCCCTTTCTGGTGCTTATAGCGGCGCTTCTGGTGGGTGCGGCAGCCGGACTGGTAACAGGTGTCATTCATGTGAAATTCGGTGTCAGAGACCTTCTGGCAGGTATCATCACTATGACGGCGTTGTTCTCCATCAATTTGCAGATTGCAGGCTCCAATCTGGCGGTGGAACGTGCCATCGGCACGATTTATACCTCCGGTCCGATTATGGCTGTGATGGGCAATTCTACCCTGATGATGCGTAAATTTGTAGTATCCCTGCTGATTGCTTTGATTTTCAAATTCATTCTGGATTGGTATCTTAAGACAAAAAGCGGCATGCTCCTGCGTGCAGTTGGTGATAACAGCACACTGGTAACCACCCTTGCAAAGGATAAGGGCATTGTAAAGATTATCGGGCTGACGGTTGCAAATGCACTCGTTGCCTTCTCCGGTGCTTTGGTCTGCATGGAGCAAAGAGCCTTCTCCAGTACCATGGGGACAGGGCAGATGGTTTTTGGTCTGGCGGCGGTTATCATTGGCACAACCCTGTTCCGTAAGGTTAGCTTTGCGAAGGGCACTACGGCGGTTCTGGTCGGCAGTGTGTTCTATAAGGCTTGTATTCAGGTGGCAATCAGCTTGGGTCTGCCCGCAAATCTGATGAAGCTAGCAACGGCAGTGCTGTTCCTGATTATTTTGATTCTTGGTAATAAACAGAAGGGTGGTGCGGAGCATGCTTGAGCTAAAGCATATCAAAAAAATCTATAATCCCGGCACCATCTCCGAGACACTGCTGTTTGAGGATTTTAATTTGACTGTGCCAGACGGCGAATTTGTTTCGATTGTCGGCAGTAATGGGTCTGGTAAAACCTCCATGCTGAATATCATCTGCGGCAGCATTCCCATTCAGAAGGGAGAGGTGCTGATTGGTGGCAAGGATATTGCAAAAATGAAGGATTTTCAGAGATATCGCACCATTGGGCGTGTCTATCAGGACCCTTCGGCAGGCACCTGTCCAAATCTGACAATGCTTGAGAATATGTCTCTGGCGGATAATAAGGGCAAGCCCTTCGGTCTGGGCAGAGGTGTGAATAAGGCAAGAGAAAATTTCTATAAGGAACAGCTTTCTATTTTGGGGCTGGGTCTGGAAAATAAAATGAATGTCAAGCTGGGGGCGCTTTCCGGCGGACAAAGACAAGCGGCAACGCTGATTATGGCAACGCTGACACCTATTGAATTTCTGATTCTGGATGAACACACCGCTGCGCTTGACCCCAAAACGGCGGATATCATCATGGAATTGACGAATAAGGTAGTGCAGGAAAAACACCTGACGGCAATGATGGTAACGCATAACCTGCGCTATGCGGTGGAATATGGCAGTCGTCTGATTATGATGGATAAAGGTCATATCGTGCTGGATAAGGCAGGAGAAGAAAAGGTCAATACAAAGGTGGATGATATTCTGGATATCTTCACGAAAATCAGTATCGAATGTGGAAACTGATTGGAAGCTGCATATACAATCCTCGGATAATTTCGTCCGAGGATTTTTTCTGTGCTTTTCACAGGAATCCGTTTATGGTATACTCAGAGAAAATGCAAAAGATAGAAGGTTGATGGGAATTAAGATGAAGCATTTAATTGACAAATTGGAGAGAGAAAAAGCCCTCACCAAGACGGAGTGGATTACCCTGCTGAATGGCAGAACGCCCGATTTGGCGGAATATCTTTTTGCAAAGGCGAGAGACATTCGCCATCAGCATTACGGCAGGGATATCTATATTCGAGGGCTGATTGAATTTACGAATTATTGCAGAAATAACTGCTATTACTGCGGTATCCGCAGAGGGAATGAGGGGCTGAAGCGCTATCGGCTGACGGAGGAGGAAATTCTTTTCTGCTGTGAACAGGGGTATGCCCTCGGCTTTCGTACCTTCGTTTTGCAGGGCGGCGAGGATCTGTATTTTACGCAGGAAAAAATGACGCATATTATCTGTTCTATGCGTAAGAAATATCCGGATTGTGCGATTACGCTTTCCATCGGGGAGAGGGAAAGGGAAGAATATGAAGCGTATTTTGCGGCAGGGGCGAACCGCTTTTTGCTGCGGCACGAAACGGCAAACGAAGCGCATTATCGTACGCTGCATCCCGCGGAGCTGGATTTAACCCACCGCAAGGCTTGTCTCCGGAACCTGAAGGAAATCGGCTATCAGGTCGGAAGCGGCATTATGGTTGGCTCGCCCAAGCAGACGGCAGAGCATCTGGCGGAGGATCTGCTGTTTCTGAAAGAGCTGAATCCCCACATGATTGGCATTGGGCCCTTCATTCCCCAGAAGGATACGCCCTTTCGGGAGGAAAGAGCAGGTACATTGGAATTAACGCTTTTCCTTCTGGGACTTCTGCGGCTGATGCTGCCAAAGGTGCTTCTGCCCTCTACAACGGCACTCAGCACCATTCATCCGGATGGGCGGAAAATGGGGGTTCTGGCAGGGGCAAATGTTGTCATGCCGAACCTTTCCCCGCAGGAAAACAGAAAGCTTTACAGTCTGTATGATAACAAGCGCTCCATGGGGGATGAAGCGGCGGAGGGGCTTGCCCTTTTAAAGGCAGAGATGGAATCCATCGGCTATCGGGTGGTCAGCGCCCGTGGGGATTCTCTGGTAGAATAGGAGGAAAAAATGGGACTGAACAATACACCGTTGTCGGAACGGATACATATCGGGATTTTCGGCAGAAGAAATGCAGGAAAATCCAGTGTCATCAATGCTATGACAGGACAGAATTTAGCAATCGTTTCTGATGTGGCAGGCACAACAACAGACCCTGTGCAGAAGGCAATGGAGCTGTTGCCGCTTGGACCTGTTGTTATGATTGATACCCCCGGTCTGGATGATGTGGGGGAACTTGGAAAAATGCGCGTAGAAAAGGCATATCAGGTTTTGCAGAAAACCGATATTGCCATTATCGTGATAGATGCATCTATCGGGGAAACGGCGGAGGATGCGGCAATTCTTGCAGAAATTCAAAAGAGAAGCATTCCTTATATCATCGTAAAAAACAAAGCGGATTTGACGCAGAAGCAGGATGGAGAAAATGAAATTTTCGTCAGCGCAAAAACGGGCGAAAATATTTCCGTCCTGAAGGAACGCATTGCTGCGTTAGCACCAAAGGGGGAGAAGGAACACAGAATTATCGGGGATTTATTGGAACCAAATGATTTTGTGGTTTTGGTTGTGCCGATTGATTCCGCTGCGCCGAAGGGCAGGCTGATTTTGCCGCAGCAGCAGACGATTCGGGATATTCTGGAGGCGGGCGCAAATGCCATTGTCGTAAGGGATTCCGAATTGCAGGAAACCTTAGTCTCTCTCGGAAAACGCCCGAGGCTTGTTATTACGGACAGCCAAATTTTCGGGAAGGTTTCTAAAATCGTACCGGAGGATATCCCACTGACCTCGTTTTCGATTCTGATGGCGCGGTATAAGGGCAATCTGGAGCAGAATGTCAAAGGGGCGAGAGCCTTGGAGCAGTTGAAGAATGGAGATACGGTGCTGATTTCCGAAGGCTGTACTCATCACCGCCAGTGCGATGATATCGGAACGGTCAAGCTGCCCCGTTGGATTCGGGAATATACGGGGAAGGAATTACAGTTTCAATTTACAAGCGGCGGTACATTCCCTGCGGATTTATCTCCCTATGCGCTGATTGTGCATTGCGGCGGCTGCATGCTGAATGAAAAGGAAATGCAGCACCGACTTTCCATAGCGAAGGAGCAGAGTGCAAAAATGACGAATTACGGCATCTGTATCGCCTATATTCATGGGATTCTGGAAAGAAGCCTTGCGCCTTTGGGATTATAAAAAACATCAAAAGAAAGCAGACACCATAGAATTTATTTCTACGAATGTCTGCTTTTTGTTTATCTTCTGTAATTTCTTCTTCTGTGGGGTCTTTGTCTGCGCAGCTGCTTTCTTCGCTGATAGCTTCTGTAGCCGATGAATCGGGTGATGCAGAAAATAAGAAGGAGAACGATTACCGCAATCCCCGCACCGATGGCGATCCTTTTCACTATGCCGGAAAGAGAGGATTTATCCAGCTCTGCCTTCTGTGTATCTGTTAGCGCGTCTACAGCATTCTGTGCAATTAAATCAACAGTCTGCGTTTTGCCGTCATAGGAAAGCTGCAATGTGCCGAGGGTCTGCCCTTTTTTGACTGCGCCCTCTACACCTTCCGGAATATCCGTCTTTATGGTAACGGCAGAGGCATCCGTTCCCTTCGGCAGGGTGTAATACACATCCTCGCTTGGTGCAATCGTCACCTTGCCTAAGTCAACGGCTTTTTTGTTATAGGTTTCGGTTACGGGTACGGTTGAGGTATAGTCGCTGACCGCGGCAACCTTCACGGATGCGTAATTTGCAAAGCCATAATCGAACAAAGCGGCGGTATCGGTATAATGCTCCGCACCATTGCACTTCATCACAACGGCAATCAGTGTTAGCCCATCCCGTTCGGCGTATGTCACAAGTGTATTGCCTGCCTCGACGGTATAGCCTGTTTTGCCGCCGATGGCATCCTTATAATAATAGATGGAATTGGGGTTCAGCATCTGGTGCTGTCCGTGCAGATAACGGGTTTCTGTCTATAGATGTGTCGGGGGAATTTCGTAATCGGTCTCGCTCATCATGGAACGATATTCCTCGTGCTTGAGCAGCTCCCTTGCAATCAGTGCCATGTCATGTGCGGTAGTGTAATGGTTTTCATCAAACAGTCCATTGGCGTTGACAAAATTTGTATTTGTACAGCCGAGTTCCTTCGCCCGCTCCGTCATGTGCTTGGCAAATGCCTCCACAGAGCCGTCCCCATATTCCGCTACGCCGTTGGAGGCTTCGTTTGCGGAACGCAGAATAATTGCACGCAGCACCTGCTCCAAGGTTAGCGTTTCGCCTTCGAGAATGGCAATATGCGCACTGCCGGGCTCAATGTTGTAAACGGCATCGTGGGAAAATGTGATTTCATCCGTTAGCTTGCCGTTTTCCAATGCCAGAAGAATTGTCATCAGCTTTGTGATGCTGGCAGGATACATTTTTTTGTCTGCATCCTTATCATAGAGAATTTCCCCGCTTGCCGCATCTATCAGAACAGCGGTTTCTGCGGCAAGGCTCAGCGTATCGTTCGCGGTGGCCTCATTTGCCTGCGTTTCATTTGTTTGGTTTTCTTCTTCTGCAAAGACGGAATAAGAGGGGAGAGCTATTGTAAATGCCAATAAGAACGGCAGGAATCGTGTCAATCGTTTTTTCATGTGAATCTCCTATATATTTGAAAATTTATCTTAGATGTGATATAGTTATTTTGTATGAGTATCTTCGTTTCCGAAGGAAACGGCAATATCTTATTTTATCACAGGAAACGAAAAAGAAAAAGAGGTTTGTGTTAAAGTTGCATGAGAATACATTTTTTAAAAAAATCGGAACAGAACGCCTGAAGCTTCTGGCGGTGCTGCTGTTTTTTCTGTTCAGCGGCATCTGGTACAGCCATAGCTTTGCAACGGGCGCATTGGAAATGGGAACACCTGCTTCTGCGGAGAAAATCACCGAAAAACGGGAAATAAACGCAGAAAATGATGCAGACAGGTTGAATATCAACACCGCAACAGCGAAGGAGCTGATGCGCCTTTCCGGCATTGGCGAGAAAAAGGCAGCGGAAATTGTTGCGTATCGGGAGGAAAACGGCGGCTTTTCTGATATTGCGGAGCT
>OGGW01002871.1_pt1 | contig 10195 bp, 8 predicted proteins | sample 1571291 | NCBI WGS metagenome assembly OGGW01 (sample SAMEA2582028, study PRJEB24529) | metagenome | biome: Human gut stool | place: China | collected 2011 | reverse complement strand
CTTACGAGCAACAGCACCGCAAGCTGTCGGAGTTTACGGATTTTGTCAGACGCTACTTCCCGTATGTGGAGAAACTTATGCCTGTTATAAACTTTCTGCGTGAACGTTTGGGCTTTAATGACGGAATAATCAGAAGACTGTGCGAGTTCAAGGAGGTCGGAATAAAAGGTGAACTATATTCCCCCGAATTTAACCGAAGCTTTGATACCCGACATTCTGTCTGCTCCATCAGACAGGACGAAAGCGGTAAATTCGATTTCAAGATAGACGGGGTTTCACACGTGAGCTGGTTCAGAAAGAAGATGAATGAATTCAGAGAAGCTATCGGAATACCGAAGTCGAGACAGAACAGAGGTATTAAATTGTAAATCAAAATAAAGTCCATGATGGTTAATGACATATCACGGATTTTTTGTACTTTTGTAACTGGATTGGAACAACCTTTTCCGAAACATAAAAACGGAGTATTAATATAAATTTCAACGATATGGATAAAGCTGTTATTAAGGCCAAAAAAGTGGAATGTATTATTGGTCTATTTTTCTTGTTACCTCCTGTGTTAGGAGTATTTGCATTTGTTCTTCAACTCTTTGATGCTGATACTGATTTCTCTATGTTGCGAGATTTGTCGTCAAATTGGACTAATGATTACAGTTCAGAAGGGGGAGGTGGAATGTCCGCAGCTCCTATTTATTTAGGATTAATGGCTCTAGCTGGAGTTTATTTGATAAAAGATTCTTTCTATGCTCTTTTTGTGACAGATAAGCAGAATGAGAAATAATCTTACACCAAAAGTTGAAAAAGAGAACATAGTAGAGATAGCCTCGTAATCGAAACTTACGAGGTTATTTCTGTTATTGCTGGTAGAAAATAAATTATGGTTACTGATAGAAACATGGTTGAATAAATAATTGTGACCCAAAAGTCAGAATATGATATACTACGTTCCAATATGTATTGTAATAATACTAACCATACCAGTCAATGAGTTGTACCATAGTTTTTTTGCTGGAAGCAATTTGTATAATATTCCAAAAGTTGTATATTCATCAGAAAATAGGTAATCAAATATGGGCGTATTGTTTGATGCATTTAGTTATAGAGTAAACAAAACTCCTGACGGTTTCTATTATGATCGCTGGCATGGTCATGTGTTTCCTGAAATTTCTATGCCTGAAAAATTGTATTTCCTGGATAGGATTATTTCTGCACTTTTGACGCACGATAAACTTTTTATTAGAACAGATTCAATAGAGGAAATGATTGAGTGTATTGGATTTGATGCGTTCAGAATGCTTTATAATAGAGGTGAATTGGTGATTTTAGATAACTGGTGGGTGCCTGCATTTATGTATGGTGGTGATACTGTTTTATATATGAATATGCATGAAAAGCAATATCAAGATAAAATATGCTCTCGTCTATTAGAGCGCAAAGGGTTAGAGGAGTCACGTTTCACGAATTCAATTTTAAAGAAAGTGTGTAATACATCTGATTCCGATACATATGACTTTTGGGACAATACGTCACAAGAAAATATGTATGAAGATTTTTCTTTTAATAATAGGATTCGTGCTCTTTTGAATATTCAATCTGAAACCATCATGTCCATTTCAAATGAAGATGATTCTTGGTCGGCTGTAAGGCTCTGTTTATTTGAACGAAGTTTAGAGTGGTCTAGACAACTAAAGACAGATGAAATTTTGTTTGAAGAAGAAGCAAAACGATACTTGATTTACAAAAGTGACATTCATAACGATAGCATTATTCAATATTTTGATTTAATCCTTTATTCCAAGGGAATTCCGAACCTATCAATTTTATACTACAATGATGTTATTTCAATGAAAGACATTATTCGAGTTAGAGATAATATAGCCTTTGGTAAATTTACCTCTTGGCTAGAGAACCACAATTATAGTGTTCAGGAATTAGAATTAGCTTTATTGAATGGGCGTTCAAATAATAATCAGATTGAGAAATGGTTTAGGTGGGCAGTTGTTAGTAGTGCTTCTTTATTTTTACCTTCGGGATTAATTCCAACGCTCTCTGGAATTGGGCTAAGTTTCATAGAACAACTTTTGCCTCAATTTTCTGGACAAAAATTCCCCAGTCTGTATTTTGATTGTGTCCTATCGAAACAATTCAACGCTAAAAGTATGAATAGGCAATTGCAATCTAAGTTTGGATTTTGAGGTAATGTTTTCATATCCTTTTTTATTCCGATTTTTATTACTACTTTTGTCCTAAGACGAGTGATAATGAAAGCAAATCCCAGCAAAACGTTGCAAATGGCACTGTTGCCAAGTCATTACCTCAAAAATGGGTAATTCTCCCAAAGTCCTTTGTATAAGGCACTAACGAAAGTTTTCCAGAATTACTCAAAAATTTTGTGTATGCTCCTTCAATATTATTCTCAAGACAAAAGAAATATACATTATAGCCATTCTTTTCGCCTGGCTTAGTTATAATCATTTCATCTAATTGTTCAAAGAAATCACGACTATCGTCTGCCGACAAATTGGCGATTTCATTAGAGCATATTGACTTTAATATTGAATCAGAAGTGTGGTTGTAAGCTCGTTTAAACACATCTTTTACTTTAGCGGAATACAGGGACGTTCCACCTATAATATCGGATAACTTGTCTCTTGACACCCAAAACAATTCTTTAAGATTTACAGAACTAAACAAAGGGGGAATTTCCAACAAAACCTTAACGTCTGTTTGTTCCCATTCCTTATTCTCTGGATATTTTCCTGTTTTCTCACCGGCAATTGCCTTCTCCATGGATATAAGTTCAGATGGTGTTCCTGGTTGATTAAATACCCATTCACATAACTCATTGAAAAGCTTTTCATGCTTATATTCCAAAAGCATTAACTTCAACAATGCGAAGCGATTGTCTTGACTATCTATTCCTGATGCCTTCAGTAGAGTATTTCTTACCTCATAAGCGTTGAGGAAACGCTTTATCAATCTTGGATTGCGTCGAAGTGCGACACTAATGATATTCGAAAATCTAGACATGAATCCGATTGTTGTTTGAAGATTTCCGTAACGTCCATCTGAAAGAATAGTATTTATTCTATCCCAAGAGTATATTTCAAACTTATTTGTTCTAGTAAATTCAACGAAATCTTTTTGAATGGTATCAAAGGTTTCTTGAAGAAGTTCCGATTGACAGAACAAAAGATTTACGTAAGTTTCAACCTCTTTGTTACTCAATGAAGGCAATCTATATGGAAGTTGAATGAACTTTTCCATGTATGCTTCACCTATGTTATAACTACTTCCATCTTGTTCTGATGCTTTTATCAATGACTGATATTCGCTTTTGATGGCATTCGACACTATATATTCATCCGCAGCAATAACAAATGCTGTTCCTGGAACATTCAAGAAAAGTTTTATTGCTTCTAAATTATCTATAATGTGCCTTGGTAAGCATCTGTCCAAATCATCAATTAGTATGATAACCTTTTCATATTTACTCTTCTTAATTAGGTTTGCGAAGTCGTTACGAAACTCTCTTACGGCAGCATATTTCTTATCTTCTTTATCTGTACCAATAATATCTTTCAAAAATTCCTCTGCTTTGTCTCCTGTAAGAATGTCAGTCAGATTACCTCTGTGTTCCTGAAATGCTGAAATCAACAACGGTATAATAGAAGCCCCACCAGTCATAGATGCAGACAATATAGGAATTGCAGATTTCGCGGTAATCTTTAGTATACGCATCCAATTAATGGATTTTTTCAACTTTGAAAAAGCACTCTTGATATCATCCGTTTTGCCTTTTACTTTTTCTATAAACTTCTCAGACTTTTCCAGTTCATCAACAATTCCCTGTATTAAGGCCAATTTAGCGTCATCAAAACTTTCAAAAGTCCATCCGTCAAAATAGATTACAATGGAATCTTTGTCCTCTTTTAACTCCTTTTCTAATATTTTGAGAACACTAGATTTCCCACTGCCCCAGTCACCATAAAGACCAATAGTGATTGGAAGATTCTTCACGTTGGTAACAACGTCCTTTATCAAATTTGCATGGACTGAGAATCCTAACAAATCTTTATCTGTTTCAATATCTGACCACATATTTCTGAGCTACAATTTATTTCTATATCTACCTCCAATCAGAACAGGCTGTTGGATTTTAACAACTTTACTTTCCTTTCTTTTACGATATCCATCTTATCCAATTCACCGACAAGTAATGTAGACATAGGATTATGCATTTGGCTCAATGTATGAACCTTGGTGTTATTAAAGTTTGCGTAACAATATTTGCATGCGTGAAGGCAAGTGTTGTAAGTCCCTATGTCTATACTTTGTACACATCCACATTCTTTACGCTGATTCTCATCTTTTTTTATATCAATCCTATAGCCAACAATATCTTCAATCAAATTCCTATCTATACAACATCCATGCCTTACCCCTTCTGTATCAAGATTAATGTTCTCAGAACATGAAAGGACTTCTATTCCGTATCTTTGAGCGATTTCTGAAAGTTCCTTAGCAAGGATATGCATCTCGTTCTCTGTCGGTTCTCTCATTATAAGGTCTCGTGTGTTAGAAACTGTTTTTTTGTATAAGTCAACAAAACTAATAATACATCTTTGGGTGTACCCTTGTAATCGTTTTGCTAATTCTTCAAAATAGCGTATATGATATTCAATATCTATATAATCAGTTAGAAGTATTGGATCATATCTCCAAATAACCCTGTTGAAACCTATTATATCTGAAAGTGCTCGGAAATTCTCTATGATATTCTTCTTTGTCGGAACATTTTCCTCAATTAATTTATTATATGGATTAATTGTATATTGAAAGTAATAATTATATTCCTTCAATTGGCCAAGATACGGAATAACATTTCCTGCATTTTTTGTCCAAAACACTATACAATCCACGACATCTGGACGTATATTAATGCGACTCACTTGGTGGACATTCATTGGATTACGAACATCTACAAATCCAGCTTGGACTCGATTTAGAAACCATTTCCAATAGAATGCTGGTATATCTGTGCGACGAGAAACTGATAAAATCATTGTATATGAACAAATATTTGTTTTGAATTACAATAGCCAACATTATTCATGAAGTTGTTTCCATCTAGTTTTTGAAACAACAAATTATTTTTTTTGTAGAATTTCCATCCTTCGTTTCCTCGATATGGATCAAAAGGAAAACATGCATAGCCAACAGTATATTTCACACCTTTTGATTTAATCTTTGAAATCAACAAATTCATTAATTGTACCCCAGAGTCAAGACTTGCATAATTACCATAATAATTTATGTCATTGAATAAGATATTTCGGATGTTATGATGGAGTATGAAATCAACTAGCTCATCAACGAACTGATGCTTACCTTGAAGAGAATAAAATTTGGCTGCATGAGATAATAAATAATTCAATATTAATAAATTTGTGACACCATTATCAAATCCATGAAAGTCTGCAAACAAGTTTGTTGTATGGAAATCTACAACATGTTGAGTACTTGATAAACTATTTTTGCATAGATTCTGTACAGGTTCCCATACATCCAATAAGTCATGACCTTCGTAATATATAGGAACCCCTATCTTTCGAATTCTTAGGGCTTTAATGATACCATAAACTTCTGACCCTGGGGCACAACCTAAAGACACAATGTTTATCCGACTAATGTTCTTATAATTATACAAGCACATAGCATAACATATTTCAGATGCAAAACGATTAAAAAATCTTAGCACATATTGATATGTTATTTTAGTACAGCTGTATGTGAAGTTGGGCAGCCCATATTGTATCTGGTTAAGACATCTGCTAAATCTCCCGTTGTACACCCGACTGAAGTACAATAATGGTTTAGAGCGCAGTTTTGACTACATTTTGGATTAACTTGAATTAAATTCAAACATTGTTGTTGCAAATTTAATAATTCCATCATTTCTTTTGACCTCCTTAATATAGAATTTTCAAGTTTCTCAAGTTAATAGACCAAATAAACCTTTGGTTATAAAAAGGCACAGAAATTTCTGTATGTCGCAGAAAATGAGTAATTTTATAGTTGCAGACCAAAACATTACTCAACTCTATTCCATTGTACAAATTTACAGATTTCCTTTCAGAAATCAGCGCTTTTTTTTAAAAAATGATACGCATAAAGCGATTTATTCCCTATTGGATGTTATCAAATAGTTAAGAATGAATGAATCCACTCTGTTCGGCATGAAGAGTAAGTGCAACAATGTATCCGCTGTTGTAGGGGTTCCAAGCTTTGCTGTTATATCCGTGTTTCATAATCCATAATTCTTATCGTTTTACTGGGACTTCTTTAAGTGGCTTACTGGGATGCGAGAAAAACGTGTTTTACCATTTCGTGAGTAACCCCAAGATAAGTTGTCGGAAGTCTATCTATCGCTAACCCCTTCAGCCTTGGTCGAGAGTCAGATTACGCTCCGAACACAAGGAAGGCACGGCTTGCCTAATAGTCGATGACAAGGATGTTTCTTACCGTAACGGATGGATGATCCAAATAATTCTGGATTTTGCACTGCTGGGTGAAAAGGGGAGGGATGGAAAATTCGGAATATCCGATGAAGAACTCGCAAGGTGATTCTTCAAATAACGTAACAGCGGAGATGCCCTGCAGGGGCGTATTGATGAATACACGGCAAAGAAAACCGACATAATGATTGCAGTGATAAAACGCGCCATTCGCAAAGGGGCAGGTTCAGGTATGTGCTGGCAGCCATCTGGTTCGCGTGCAAGGATGTCGTCCGGTTCATACGCTTCCGTCGCTTCAACTGCGATTACATGGGCATGATCAAGATGGGAGAAAAGAGTAGGACAAAATACAGTCTGGACGAGAAACCCTATACCGCTTGCCTTGACCAAGCACCTTGATAGGCAAGCGGAAGTACAGCAGGAGATTGCGTTGCCATTACATTGTGGCGGATATGACCTTTACGGACATCAAGGTGCACCCGTACTTTGTCAAGAGAAGCAAGCGGGGTACATAGAACGACCTAATGGCCACGGATATACGGCTTGAGTTCCTTGAAGCGTACCGGTTATGTCCAAAGGTGGTCTTTGGAAGTCGTGTTCAAGAAGACGAAGAGATTATTGGGACTGGGCAAATGCTAGGTCGGCAACTTCGTCCCACAAATTGTGACGACATCCTTGACAACTTTGCAATACAACATTCTTTACCTAATGATGAGGTTTGCTACATACGAAACCATGGATATTTTTAAGAACGCAACCAAGAGCTCTTTGGAACTGACCGTTGAAGAAAGGATATGAGGCGTCATGCAAGAACAGGTCGTTGCGGTTGTGGAATTCTTCGGATTGACTGATGAAGATATTTATCTGGCTGTTATCAACAGGAAGGAAGATATTAAACATATTTGTGACTTTTACACATTAAAACTAACAAGTTGAACTTATAAAACATGAATAAAAATTCTTTGATAAAAGTTTTTTTATAGATTTCTACTTGACATTTCAATCTAAAATCACTACCTTTACCATGTTGGAACAAGGCAAATTCCTATCGGAAAAACATAGAAATGAAGCAGGTGCAGAGCTGGGTGCTTTTCTTGGAGGATTATTATAACAGATTGAATATCAGTGCTGATTAAAAACAACGTTAGTCCCGTACGCACCGCAATAAACATTGAAAATCAATAGTTTACAAAAATAACGCCCAGTTTTACACCCACTAATGTAAAACTGGGCGTTTTTATTTCAAAAGGTAATAGGAGAAGCTATTTCAGTCCTAATTGGATGAATTATTCATATATACCAATAGCATAACAAACAAAATGAATACAAGAACAAAAGCAAACCCCGTCAGTAATCCTTTCAGTTCATCTTTATCATCTTGAGCAATCCGTCCAAATAATTTCCTACCTGAATAAAAGTCAATTGCGGCTTGTAATTTCCTACTGTTACAGGAATATTCATTAAGTAGAATGGAGATATGTTCATCATTCTTTAATACAATTTCCAAAAAGGATTTAGGTTGCCACTGTGTAGTTGGAAAACTTATGTAAAAACATCTTTTTATTCGATTCCAATGGATTGTACCTTTCTCTTCCGTAGTTATCCCTTGTTTGTCTATCCGCATTATCTTGTCTTTCCTTTTTAATTTATTGATGCCTACAACCATAAGGGTTAGAGAAAGGACAATGCCGAATAGACTAATATCTCTTGATGTCAATCCTACGGCAAAACTCACAAAAGCTGCAAAGAAAAAAAAGTATGGAGTCTCTTTACTCCTGTGCAGTAAATAAGGATGTGATAAATCGAATTGATATTTTTTCATAAACAGTACAACTTTAATGTTCCCATATTTGTTTGCCATTACACATTACACCACGACACACATCCATACCCCATAGTCCTTTGCCTATGTTCAATATACATGTGTCTCCTACGTGCATCAAAATTTCATTTACTTTGTAGCCTATTGTAAAAGTATCATCATTTCCAAAGCGTAATCGGGCAAAGGTTGTGCGCTTGTGCCTACCTCCTTTATATATTTTTTCTATTACCGCTTTACGTTTTTCGAGGGGGCCGGAAAAGTAGTAATTGGGTATGTATATCAGAACGGGTATAGCAAACCACACTATAACCACATTGATAGAATATCTATGTTTCGTAAAAGAAGTTAATAATCCGACCAACACTCCTATTAGAAGTAAGTACCAACTCAAATTGCCGTCTGCTGTGCGAAGGTTCAGTGATGCGCTATAACAAAAAAGCCCAAGAACTATGATTATAGGCAAACACCCTGAGGTGCACGAACGCCAATCTTCCATAAATCCCTGCACTTTATTGCAGATACGTTGACACAAGCTAAACTTTTCTTCCGTTGCCCGAAAAGCATGTATGTTGCTTGCACTTGGAAACTTTGTATCCATGAAAGGGATATAGATAGCCTGTTCCCCTGTTGATTTAAAGGAATAAGGTTCTGTGTTTATATCATCTTCGTATACATTTCCTTTAGTATCTACTGCCGCAAAGTCCGACTTACTGCTATCATTCACATAAATCATAGATTCGGCAGGCAATCCACTTCTTTTCTGCTTCCTTTTGCAGTATGCGCGTACTTTCCTTTTGTCATTAGGCAATGTATCAAGTTTAAAGAGTAATTCGCAAAACAGGTCAAAAGGAATTGCTTGCGGGAAATTCAGCGCATAAGCCTTTCCTTCCAAACGATGCAAGTAAACGGTGAAGCGAACTCCTTTTCCGCTTTCTTCCGAACAAAACCGTTTTACGATAGATTTTATTTCTCGCTTATTAACTCCTTCTATGTAGATAACTTCTTCCTGCTTCATAAATTATTAGTTTAAAGTTCTAATGACTAACAGTACTCTACGGGATTGATTGTTTAAATGGATTCATACACGTATATTATAAAAGTCAATGACAAATGTACAAAAAATGCTGTACACGAGAGACGGATACAGCATTTCTTTTGTTTTCAAAGAAATAAGTCGTTTACCACTTCTGTTAGATACCTTTCAAATAGAGATACGTAGCAAACATTAGAAGTAGATATTCAGTAAAACATTACATTCTCACCCCCTTTCTCGGTTCTTCTTTTTGGGTGTGGCTTACACCCAGTTTCTCTTTAAGTTCTTGGAATTTCATCCTAAACCATTCAAGAAGTGGCATTCCGTCAATGCACAGCCTGAATTTCCCATTCTCCTGCGGGTTTCTCTCTACGGTTGCCGTTGAGTGCTCCGTCCTGAACCTCTCCTTGTGTTCTTTCGAATAGAGCCTGCCTTTGAACCCTACGGGCTGCAGGCTGACGATTCGCCTTGTCAGTTCCTCGGTGAATCCCACTTCCCGGCATTGCTCGGCTATGGGCAGCAGTTCCGTTACGATAGGGAAATAGGTATCTATCTGTTTCAGCCTATTGTCGTACCCTGCAATTTTCTGTTGGTAATTCCGGTCTATCCTGACTATCTCGCTGTTGTGGCGGTTCTCCATGTTCTTCTGTTCCCTCTGTTCGGCTTGTACCTGCTTTTGCAGCTTCACAATGCCCTGCCTCAAACTTTCATTCTCCGTTTCCAGCCTCCTGACCTTGCTGCCGCCCAAAAGAGAACTCACCCCGTCCGCTATGGCTGTGGTGGCGTTTACCGCCGCATTCTTCATCTTCTGCGTGTTGATTT
>OGGW01002869.1_pt1 | contig 10202 bp, 7 predicted proteins | sample 1571291 | NCBI WGS metagenome assembly OGGW01 (sample SAMEA2582028, study PRJEB24529) | metagenome | biome: Human gut stool | place: China | collected 2011 | reverse complement strand
TTGAATATGATAAACAAGGTCGTGTCCTCATTCCTGTACCACTACGTGAATATGCAAGCCTTGATAAACAGGCTGTTATTGTAGGTGCTGGGGACCACGTTGAAATTTGGAGTCGTGAAAAATACGATTTCTATGATGAGCAAGTGGCTGAAAGCATGGAAGAATTAGTTGAAGGGCTTGAAGGGATTATGTTATAGGAGGCTATGATGGAATTTAATCATACTAGCGTACTCTTACGTGAAACGGTGGACTCCGTTGTAACTAATCCAAAAGGCATTTATGTGGACTGTACCCTTGGTGGGGCAGGACATGCTCACGCAGTGGGCGAGATGCTAGACCCAGAAGGCATGATTATAGGTTTAGATCAAGATGAAGATGCTTTGAGTGTAGCTCGACAGCGTTTATCTGATTTGAAATGTCAGGTGTTAACAATACCTACAAACTTTTCTAACTTAAAAGAAGCCCTGCGAAATGCGGGCATCTATGAAGTAGATGGCTTTATATTTGATCTTGGCGTATCAAGCTATCAACTAGATACCCCTGAACGAGGTTTTTCATATATGAATGATGGACCTCTTGATATGCGTATGGATAAAGATGCACCTCTCACGGCAGAGGAAATTATTAATGAATATGACAGTGAACAATTACTGCAAATTATCCGCGACTATGGGGAAGAACGATGGGCTAAACGGATTGTTGAGTTTATAGTTGAAGCACGCCAAGAAAAAAGAATTACTACTACTGGTGAGTTAGTTAGAATTATTAAGAATGCAATACCTGCAAAGGCGCGACAAGATGGACCTCATCCGGCAAAACGGACGTTTCAAGCTATACGTATTGAAGTAAATAGAGAATTAGCAATTTTGCATGATAGTTTTGTAGATGCTGTATCGATGTTAAAACCAAAGGGAAAGATTGGAGTTATTACATTCCACTCCTTGGAAGATCGAATTACAAAGCAAACTTTTAAAGAGTTAAGTACCGCATGTATATGTCCTCCACAATTGCCTATGTGTGTTTGTAATCACAATGCAGTCGTAAAGGCAAAAAATAAGGCTATAGAGCCAAGTATAGGGGAGATTGAAGTTAATCCGAGGGCTAGAAGCGCTAAATTGCGCGTAGCAGTAAAGTTGTAGAATTGGAAGGGGTTAAGTGTTATGTTAGCGAGAAAGGCTGTTGTGGGCCAAGTAAAAGGTGATATGTTGGTCATTGCACAAGGGAGAAGACGTAGTGCAAACGTAGCTTTAGATTTAAGCCCTATGATGTGGCAAGTTGTATATGGTATTGCTGCATTAGTTGCATGCTTGCTTATCATGATGGTTATGAATGCATACAGTACAAAGTTGGGCTATGAGGTAGTTAAAACACAGCAAGCTGTAGTACAATTAACAAAAGATAACGATGCATTGGACGTTGAAGTGGCTTCTTTGAAGTCTCCTGTACGTATCCAACAAATCGCAGAAGAACAACTAGGAATGGTTTTGCCTGATTCTTTTGTTTATAGCACAAAAAGCGCTGTTACTGAACGTAATGTACAAGAGAAACAGCAAATTATAGACTAGCAGGCAAAGCAGCTCGTATTGGGCTGCTTTCCTTTGCGTGTAAAGGAGATTGTATATGAAACACTTACAAGATATAGTAAAAACCTTACATGCACCGCATGTAGAAGGTAATACAGCTGTTGAAATTTTAGATGTTACTGCTGATTCTCGTGCTGTAAAAGCAGGTAGTTTATTTATTGCTTTAGATGGTGCCACTGTAGATGGTCATAACTATGTAAATAAAGCTATTGAGGCTGGTGCAGTAGCTGTACTAGTATCTAAACCGGTGGAGGTAAGTGGTGATGTTTGTGTTATCACTGTTGAAGATACACGTGCGGCTATGATGGTCTGTGTACCGTACTTTTTTGATTATCCAGCTAACTCTATGCGCATGATTGGCGTTACTGGTACTAATGGTAAAACGACTACGAGTCATATGATTCGTCATATTTTGAAAGCTCAAGGTCATAAGGTTGGTGTAATTGGTACCGTTCATATTATGATTGGTGATACATCATATCCGATTCATAATACGACACCTGACGTAGTAGATTTACAACATATCTTGTATCAAATGGTGCAAGAGGGGGTTACACATTGCGTAATGGAAGTATCTTCCCATGCATTGGCTTTAGGACGCGTATCTGGTGTTGAGTATGATACGGCAGTATTTACAAATCTTACACAAGATCATTTAGACTTTCACAAAACATTTGAGAATTACTTAGCAGCTAAATGTAAACTATTCGAACAAATTAGCAAACCAAACCAAATAAAATCTGGTAAGGGTGCTGTTATCAATATTGATGATGCCTATGGGCATCGGGTTGTTGAAAAAACCACAGCCCCTATCATTACCTATAGTATTGATGGAAATGGTACGCTGAATGCGCATGATGTAGATATGACTCCTAAATCTAGCCGTTACACTGTATCCTATGACGGACATGACTATTCGGTAGCTATGAATACAACGGGCTTATTTAATGTGTATAATACATTGGCGGCTATTGGGGCGTGCCTTTTGGAAGGTATTTCCATGGAAGATATCGATAAAGCATTAAAAACATTTAGCGCTGTACCTGGGCGCTTTGAGTTGATAGAAGAAGGTCAACCATTTGCTGTTGTTGTAGACTATGCACATACACCGGATGGTTTAGAAAATATTTTACAAACAGCAAAGGCGATTCAAGAGAATCGTATTATCGTAGTCTTTGGCTGTGGCGGGGACCGAGATGCAACCAAACGCCCTATTATGGGGCGTATTGCGGCACAATATGGTGATGTTGTGTACGTTACATCTGATAATCCGCGTACAGAAGATCCTGTACAAATTGTTAAAGATGTGGAAGCAGGCGTTAAAGAAGGGCTTCGTGAAGGCTCTTATTATGAAGTTATCGTTGATCGTCGGGAAGCGATTCAACATGCAATACAAAATGCAAAACCTGGGGATATTGTACTAATTGCAGGTAAGGGGCATGAGGATTACCAAATCTTAAAGGATAAAACGATTCATTTCGATGATCGTGAAGAGGCGCGAGCAGCCCTCAAGGAGATCTAATATGGCAGAATTTACATTGTCTCAAGTAGTGGAAGCCACACAGGGGACAAGTGCACATACCGACAATATTAAGTTTTTAGATATATCTACTGATACGAGAACTATTGAATCGGGATTTTTATTTGTAGCATTAAAAGGCGACACTTTTGATGGCCATGATTTTATCAATACGGCTATTGAAAAAGGTGCCACAGGAGCTATCGTTGAAAAAGGACGTGCTGTAGAAGGCATTGCTTGTATCGAGGTAGACAATACTTTGGTAGCATATCAAAATTTGGCACGTTATCATCGTCGCCGTTTTGATATTCCTGTAGTTGCTATTACCGGTTCATCTGGTAAGACTACAACAAAGGAAATGGTGGCAGCCGTACTTGGTACAGAATTTAATGTATTAAAAACTGAGAAAAACTATAATAATGAAATTGGCTTACCAAAAACCTTGTTACGTTTGACCGCTGAGCATGAAGCCTGTGTTGTTGAAATGGGTATGCGTGGCCTCGGCCAAATTGAAGAACTGGCGTTGATTGCAGAACCAACGATGGGGATTATTACCAATGTTGGTACTAGTCATATCGAGCTTTTAGGTTCTCGCGAAGCCATTGCTGAAGCAAAAGGTGAGTTGATTCGTTGCTTGCCTGAAAATAGTGTGGCTATCCTTAATGAGGACGATCCATATGTAAAAGCAATGGATAGCTTAGCTAAAGGTAAAACTATTACGTATGGTATTGAACGTAATGCTACCTGTATTGGTAGTCATTTGCGCTATAAAAAAGATGGTATTAAGTTTACCTGTAAGTGTTATGATGAAGTGTTTGATATCTTCTTGCCTATGATTGGTGAACATAATGTATATGATGCATTGGCGGCTATCGTCGCAGGCCGTGTGTTAGGCATAAAATCAAATACAATTCGTAAAGGTTTGAGCGAGTTTACTGGAACTCCAATGCGTCAAGAAATCGTTCCGTTTGAAGATATTGTTATCTTAAATGACGCTTATAATGCAAATCCATCATCCATGGCTGAAGCGATTAAAGCTCTTGGTCAGTTGGAAGGTAAGCGTAAAATTGCAATGCTCGGCGATATGCTCGAGCTCGGCGACTTCTCTGAAGAAGCACATCGCGAAATTGGTCAATTACTTGCTGAAGAAGGATATAGTGTTGTATTTACCTTTGGTGATGCTGCTGCCTTTATTGCAAAGGAAGCGAAAAAAGCAGGTTTAACTGCATTCCGTTGTAAGAGTCATTTAGAAATGGCAAACGCATACAGTGATATTCGTGAAAAAGGGGATGTTATCCTTGTGAAAGGTTCCCGTGGTTTACGAATGGAGCGCGTTGTTGAAGAATTAAAGGATCGAGAATAATAGGTAACGGCTAGTTATATCTAGCCGTCATCTGTTTATTAATGAGTAGAGGATTCGTATGATATATCACATTCTATTAGCCTTCGTAGTAACCTTTATTATTACGGTAGTGCTAGGTAAAATTGCTATTCCTATGTTGCGTTCTTTGCACGCACAACAAAGTATTCGTGAAGAAGGCCCTGAAAGTCATCAAGCGAAAGCAGGTACGCCAACAATGGGCGGTGCTTTCATGATGGTAGCCCTTGTTATTGGCGTGGCATTGTTTGCACCATGGAATGTGGGCACAGGTATGTTATTATTTTTAACACTGGGTCATTGTTTATTAGGTTTTTTTGATGATTTTGTAAAAGCAGTAAAGAAACGAAATCTTGGTTTAACAGCGAAGCAAAAATTACTTGGACAATTTATATTGGCTGCCGTATTCTGTTATTGCATTACTGAGATTATGGTTGTTCCTACCACATTATGGATTCCTGTTGTAGATATACAATTACAATTGGGATGGGGGTATTATGTATTGGCATTCTTGATTATTGTAGGAGCTACAAATGCAGTAAATTTAACTGATGGTCTTGATGGCCTTGCTGGTGGTACATCAGCAGTGGCGGCGATAGCATTCTCTGTTATTGGCCTAATGGCTGTATCGATGACAAATTCTATCGGTGCTGAAAGTGTTGCGTACTTCGGTGCTATTATAGCAGCTGTATGTCTTGGCTTTTTGGTATATAATGTGAACCCTGCAAAAGTATTCATGGGGGATACAGGCTCTTTGGCATTAGGCGGTGCCTTTGCAGCAATGGCTATTTTAACTAAAACAGAATTGTTACTTGTGGTGATTGGCGGCATTTTTGTTATGGAAGCATTATCTGTTATTATTCAAGTTATTTCTTTCAAAACACGTGGTGTGCGTGTATTTAAGATGAGTCCTATTCATCACCATTTTGAACTTTCCGGATGGGCAGAACAAACAGTTGTTAATCGGTTCTGGTTTGGTGGAGCCGTTTTAGCCATTATTGGTGTGCTTTTAGCGACTATAACTTTATAAGATAATACTTAACGGAAGTTGTAAATAATGGTATGCTTATTAGATAGGATACATTAATTTTATAGATAATTTAGGTGATATAGATGGAATACGGAGATAAACATATACTTGTTCTTGGCGCTGGAGCCAGCGGTATAGGTGCATCTTGGGTATTAGCCCAAGTGGGTGCGCATGTTGTGTTAAATGATTATAAGCCCATGACACTGCCTACGGCTGAGGAGAAACGACTCGTTGCGGCAGGGGTAAATATTATTACAGGACGTCAAGATGAGTCCTTGCTAGATGGCGTGGATCGTATCGTTATTTCTCCAGGTATTTCTTTAGATATTCCGATTGTAAAAGCAGCACAGGCTCGTGGTATTGACGTGGTCAGTGAAGTAGAATTAGCTTATGAAGTATCTAAATCACCTATCGTAGCTGTTACTGGTACAAATGGTAAGACTACGACAACAACTTTATTAACTAAGGTTCTAGAAGGCTCTGGAAAACCAGTTAGCGTCGGTGGGAATATTGGTGATTCCCTTAGTGAAGTGGCATACTCTATGCCTGCAGACGGTTTTTTAGTAGCCGAATTATCTAGTTATCAATTAGAAACGATCAAGCATTTTAGACCTATTGGGGCTATTATGCTCAATATTACGCCCGATCATTTGGCTCGTCATAAAACGATGGAAAACTATATTGCTGCGAAGGAACGCATCTTTGAAAATCAATTGAGTACAGATTTTTTAGTACTTAATATTGATGATCCCATTGTAGCCGATATGGAGCACCGTGCGCCTAGTCATATTTTACAAATTAGTCAAAACCGAGTTGTAGAGAATGGCGCTTATTATGCTGATGGGCAATGTTATATTGCTAAAGATGGTATAGCAAAATCTGTTATTGGAAATGAAGATATTCATATTCCAGGCCGTCATAATATTGAAAATATATTGACCGTTATTGCTTTATCCTATGCGTTGGGCGTACCCGTAGAGACAATTCATCGCATTATTAGCGAGTTCCATGGAGTTGAACATCGTTTAGAGCGCGTTAAGACGATTGGTGGTATCACATTCTATAATGATTCGAAAGCCACTAATGTAGATTCTGTGATTAAAGCCTTAGAATCCTTTGATCAACAAGTTATTCTATTAGCTGGTGGTCATGATAAAATGACGCCTTTAGAAGATTTTATGCAGCTAGTTAAAGAGCATACTAAAGCTGTTATTTTCATGGGGGAAGCGGCAGATCGCTTTGAAGCGGCTGCAAAAAAGGCTGGTGTGGAGCGGATTTATCGTGCTTCATCCATGAAAGAAGCAGTAGAGCAAGGTTATAAATTGGCGGAGACTGGCGATATTATATTGTTATCTCCAGCTTGTTCAAGCTTTGACTGGTACAGCTGCTTTGAAGAACGTGGGGATGACTTTAAACGTTGTGTTCATATGTTGCAAGAGGGAGGACACCATTAATGAAACGTATTATTATTTCAGGTGGTGGTACTGGTGGACATATATATCCAGCAATAACTATATATAAAGAAATCATGAAACAAAACCCTGATGCAAAGGTGTTATACGTTGGCACCAAACAAGGCCTTGAGGCTACATTAGTTCCTAAAGAAGGAATTGATTTTAGTACAATTCCTGTGCAAGGCTTGCAGCGTCAATTATCATTAGGTACCATGGTCACGCTAGGTAAAACTGCTTTAGGCATTATAAAAGCTAATGCCATAGTTTGTAAGTTTAAACCTGATGTGGTTATTGGTACTGGAGGTTATGTATGTGGTCCTGTTCTCATGGCTGCAGCATTACACAATATTCCTACTTTGATTCAAGAACAGAATGTTATAGCAGGCATTACTAATAAAATTCTGAGTCGTTTTGTTGATGTGGTAGCCTTAGGCTATAAGGATGCGGAAGCATCATTTTCTAAAGCAAAGCGCGTAGTCTACACTGGTAATCCTGTTCGTCCAGATGTGTTAGTTGATTCAAGAACAGCGGGACGTAACTATTTCAACTTAAGTGATGATACCTTCACAGTACTCATAGCTGGAGGTTCTCGAGGGGCGAGAACTATTAACAATGCTATGATAGATGTACATAAACACTTCCAAGGTGTGGAAGGTATTAAATTAATTCATATTACGGGAAACGGAGAATATGAATCTGTTTTATCTCAATTAGGTATTACCGCTGGGGATGGTTTAGGTAGTTCATCTTTGATTTTGCCGTATTTACATGATATGCCAAAAGCACTAGCAGCAGCCGATTTAGCAGTCTTTAGAGCTGGTGCTATAGGTCTTGCGGAATTAGCAGTTCGCGGTATTCCATCCGTATTGATACCGTATCCATATGCAGCGGAAGATCATCAAACCTATAATGCACGTATCTTTGTACAAGAAGGGGCGGCGCATATGATTGTAGATAAAATGTTGAGTGCTCACGATTTAATAGGGGAAATAGAGATGTTTATGGCCAACCGTGATTTGTTGGCACAAATGGGAGATCGAGCATTGCAATTGGGAAAACCGAATGCGGCTCATGATATTGCAAAATTAGCTTTATCTATTGCAAAGTAACAAGGAGAGGTTTTATGTTAGACGGTATTCACAAGATTCACCTTATCGGTATTGGTGGATCTGGTATGCGTGCGATAGCGAATATTTTGATTCAAAAAGGTTATGATGTATCCGGCTCAGATGTAGCTGAATCTGCAGTGATTTCTAAATTTAGAGATATGGGTGCCACAGTGCATATCGGTCATAATAAAGAATATGTAAATGGTGTTGATGCCATAGTTCGTTCTACAGCGATTCGTGAAGATAATCCTGAAATTGTTGCTGCTAAAGAGCAAGGGATTACCATTTTACACCGTTCTGATATTGTAAAGGCTGTGTTAGATGTGACAGATGGTATAGCAGTAGCTGGTGCGCATGGTAAAACATCTACAACCTCAATGATTGGACAAATTCTGGTGGAGGCTAATGCGGATCCTACGGTAATTATTGGTGGCGAAGTAGATTATCTTAAAGGTAGCAGTTGTCTTGGTAAAGGACATTTTTCCGTTGTGGAAGCGGATGAGAGCGATGGCTCATTTTTGAAATTGCGTCCACATACTATCGTTATAACTAATATTGAAGATGATCATATGGATCATTATAAAACTATGGATAACTTATTAAACGCTTTCTGTAAGTTCGTCGAAACGTTACCAGAAACGGGTAAGGCTATCGTATGTGGTGATAATGAAAATATTCGTTATGTTATGAGCCACGTAAAGCGTACTTTTATTACGTATGGGTTAGAGAATAATAATGATTATGTAGCAAAAAATATTCATTATGTCGACTCTTCCTTGGTATATGATGTATATCATAAAGGCATTAATATAAGCCGTATCAGCTTGCGCGTGCCAGGAGAGCATAATGTATTAAATTCCTTGGCAGCCTTTATTGTGGCTCATGAATGTTGCGGTGTAGAGAATCGCTTTATTATAAAAGCGTTAGGTAAATTTATCGGTGCAAAACGACGCTTTGAAACAAAAGGTCATGTTGGTGGAGTCTGGGTTGTCGATGATTATGCACATCATCCAACAGAAATTAAAGCGACCTTAAGAGCGGCAAAAGAACTTGAAAAACATCGCGTTATTTGTGTGTTTCAACCGCATCGGTATACACGTACAAGCTTGTTGAAAGATGAATTTGCCACTGCTTTTACCAGTGCTGATGAAATATATATGACAGATATTTACAGTTCTGGTGAAGATCCGATTGCAGGTATCGATGGACGTACTATTCCTGACGCTGTTGAAGCCGCTACACATAAGGTTGTACATTATGTACCATCTGTTGACGACATACCGGCTGTATTGGCAAAAATTGTGCGACCTAATGATCTGGTTATCACAATGGGGGCCGGTTCTATTAATCAATATGGACCCAAATTATTAGCTATATTGGAGGAAGGATTACAATGAAAGATAGGAAAATAATCGTATTGATGGGTGGCCCTTCCAAAGAGGCTGAAGTATCTCGCCGTACTGGCGCTGCTATTGCGGAAGCACTCGAAAGCAAAGGGTATAATGCGCAAACATTAGAACTTAATCCTCGTACTGTTTTAAAAGATATTGAATCCTTAGGCGGAGAGATTGTATTTAATGCAATTCACGGCCGTTATGGTGAAGATGGCGCATTACAAGGCTTGCTTGAAATGGCAGAAATTCCATATACTGGATCGGGCATCATGGCTCATGCGGTAGGAATGAATAAAAAAGTAAGCAAAGATGTTTTCAAAGGAGCTAATATTCCAACAGCTACTTCTGAATCCTTTAATGGTAATTTAGAATCTGCAGAAGATATTATAGGACATATTCGTAAACAGTTTACAATTCCTGTAGTGGTAAAATCTGCTACTCAAGGATCTAGTATTGGCGTTACCATTGTTCGTGATGAGGCACAATTGGAGGATGCTGTTACAGAGGCACTAAAATATGATCCGATTCTTGTAGTAGAGCAATTTCTTGATGGTCGCGAATTTACAGTATCCGTTCTTGACGGCAAGGCCTTGTCAGTAATCGAAATCCGTCCACATTCTGGGGAGTATGATTATACCAGCAAATATACTGTAGGTGCTACAGAATATTTAGTGCCTGCGCCTATTAGTGAAGAAATGACTGCTGAAATGCAACGCATTGGGGAACTTGTGTATC
>OGGW01002859.1_pt1 | contig 10243 bp, 5 predicted proteins | sample 1571291 | NCBI WGS metagenome assembly OGGW01 (sample SAMEA2582028, study PRJEB24529) | metagenome | biome: Human gut stool | place: China | collected 2011 | reverse complement strand
CGTTGCGTAGAAAGCACAGCACAGCCGGAAAACAGCCTGCTGCGTTTCCGGCGGCAGGCCGGATACAGTGGCATAGCAGAAAGCCGAAAGCTGCAGCGTCAGGGTGCAGCGGTACAACGCATCGTGGGGCAGGCCCAGCGCAGCATCCTGCACTGCCAGCTGCTCCATGATCCAGTAGCTCTGCACGGCGGCAGGGCGGTGCTGACTTGTGGCGGTAAGCCCCTTGGGGTTTTTGCGCCACAGATAGACCATCTCCGGCACAGAAGCCACGCTCTTTGCCAGCCGGAATACCAGAAAATGGATGATGGCATCCTCAAAGCAGGTATAGTAAGCCGGAAAGCGCACCTGTGCAAACAGTTCCCGGCGGTACACCTTGCCCCATGGCATCCCGGGCAGCTCGAACCGCTCTGGCGCGGCGGCACCGGTGTAGACTGCCGCCGGGTAGCGCTGCATCGAGCCATGGGTGCCGTCGGTGTACAGGTATTGCCAGCCACCCTGCACCACATCGGCGTCAAGGCGCTGTGCGGCCTCCAGCAGGGTGCGGATGGCACCGGGCAATAACAGATCGTCGCTGTCCACGAACATCAGCCAGCGGCCCACGGCGTGGCGCAGTCCCTCGTTGCGGGCGGCGGCGGCGCTGCGGGGCGCACTGCAATTGCACAGCAACACCCCGGGCAGTGCCCGGTAGCGTTCCAGCACGGCGGCTGTGCCGTCGGTGGAATCGCTGTCCACCACGATCAGCTGCACGGTGCAACTGGTCTCCTGCTGCAAAATGCTGTCCAGACAGGGGCCGATGGTAGCTTCGCCGTTGTACACCGGCACAATGACCGAAAGGGTCACCGCCGGGTCCTGCTGCGGCAGTAGCGGGCAGGTCTCTTCTGCTGCAGGTTTCGGGCACAGGGCTGCCAGCGCGGCGCGGTCGGCCTGTGTGCTGTCCGGCAGCGGGGCACCGCCCCGGTGCAGCAGCGCCCGCCAGCAGACGGCTGCGGGTGTGGCAGTGGATCAGCTGGTAAGCGCGTCGGTTCTGGATCATGCTTTACCACGCTCCGTTCCAGCAAGGACAGCGCCGCCCTCTCCTGCGATCAGGGACATCTTTTTCTGTGCGCAGCGCACAAGGTCGCGCACATGGTAGAGCTCCTCCTCCGAGGTGGTGGCCCATGCGGCGGTGAACAGGATGGGGTACTCCGGGTTGAGCTTATTGTACTCGTCCACCTGACTTTGCAGGATGCCCGGGGAGAGGAGATTAATCCGGTGTTCTGGAGTGATAACTTCATTTCATTGTTCCCTAATGAGACCCGTACCATCACTGCGACAGTATCCATAGAGGATTTACATGGAGAAAATCCTATAATTATTATTAAATAACTAATAAAACCAAGAAACATGAAACTATTACTTACAACCTTGGCAATAGTCTATCTAAGTTTGTTCATGAGCCTGCAAGCACAAGAACAGGTACGGGTTATCCCCTATCCTGCTGAAGTCACCATGCAAGCAGAAACGTGTAAACTCAAATCGGGTCAGAAAATCCACTATCTGGATGCCAGTTTATATAAAGAAGCAGCATTCCTTGAAAAGAAACTCGCTGATTTAAACTATAAAATGAAAGTAATCCCCGGCAAAAAAGCTGCGAAAGGAATCAACTTATCATTAAACAATAGACTGCAAAACAAAGAGGGCTATCAGCTGATTATCGCCCCCAAACAGGTCCTAATCAAAGGAGGAAGTCCAGCTGGAGTTTTCTATGGTATTCAAACGCTATTACAGCAGTTAACCAACGGAGATCTAAGATGTGGAACGATAGAAGACGCCCCGCGTTATGAATGGAGAGGATATATGCTTGATGAAGCACGTCACTTTTCCGGCGAAAAAAGGGTAAAACAAATCCTTGACCTGATGGCATATTATAAGATGAATCGCTTCCATTGGCATCTGACAGACGCACAAGGATGGAGAATCGAAATTAAACAATACCCTAAACTGGCAACTATAGGAGGAGAAGGTTGCCATAGTGATCCGGATACACCGGCACAATATTATACACAAGAGCAGATCCGTGATATCATAGCATATGCCAAAGAACGTCATATTGAAATTATACCCGAAATAGACATGCCCGGACATGCCACAGCAGCCAATAAAGCTTACCCGGAATACTCAGGCGGAGGAACGGAAGAACATCCGGAATTCACTTTTAACGTCGGCAAAGAAGAAACTTATACTTATCTGACTAATATACTAAAAGAAATAGCTGCCTTATTCCCTTCTCCATATTTACATATCGGAGGCGACGAAGTAGCTTACGGAATCAAGGCATGGGAAACAGACCCACATGTACAAGAACTATTGAAACGCGAAGGGTTACAAACTGTAAAGGAAGCAGAACGCTACTTTATGCATAGAATGACAGATGTAGTAAACTCACTAGGTAAAACTTTAGTCGGTTGGGATGAACTTCTCGACTTGAATGTAAAGCAAGATAATACTATCATTATGTGGTGGAGACATGATAAACCCGATTACCTGCGCAAATCACTGACCAAAGGATATTCGACTATCATGTGTCCGCGCAAACCGCTTTATTTTGACTTCGTACAATATAAAGACCACAAATGGGGACGAATCTGGGACGGATTCTGCCCAATAGAAGATGTATATGCTTTCCCCGACAAATGGTTTGCCGAATGGGGAGTGTCAGCCTCTGACCTCTCACATGTCAAAGGCATACAGGCCAATACATGGACGGAACTAATGCATACTAAAGATCGGGTAGATTTCATGATCTTTCCCCGCCTCTGCGCACTGGCAGAATCAGCTTGGTCCGCACCGACAGTCAAAGACTACGACAAGTTCCTGTCACGTATGGAAGATGCATTCACCTTATTTGATAAGCTGAATATTTATTACTTTGATTATCGTAATCCTCAGCACCATCCGGAACCGGCTGGTCCTGTCATCAAAAAGAAAGAAAAAATACAAATGGATTTCCGTGACTAAAAAAAGAAATGCTACATGAAGATTCTTATCTACTTTTTAATAATTGTACTGTGGAGCATCAATATGGAGGCAAAAGTCAAATTGCCTCCACTACTTAGTGACAATATGGTCTTACAGCAAAAAAGCAATGTACGAATCTGGGGAAAAGCGACTCCAAATTCTACTGTTGTAGTAACTCCTTCATGGGCAAATAAGGAACTCAAAACCCATGCTGACGAAAAGGGGTGTTGGGAATTACAGATCACAACGCCTGCTGCCAGTTTCGAAGAATATACATTAACACTGACGGATGGAGAACAATCTGTCACTTTGCAGCACCTCCTGATCGGAGAAGTCTGGTTATGTGCCGGACAATCAAATATGGTAATGCCTTTGAACGGATTTGATTATTGTCCCATAAGCGACTCCAATAATGTCATAGCAGATGCTCCCAATCATCCGGGAATACGAATGGTAACCATAAAGCCGACAGTAAAACTATCTCCGCAGGAGTATGCAGAAGGAAGCTGGCAGCAACCAACTACGGAAAATGCTCCGAAGTTTAGTGCAGCCGCCTATCATTATGCATTAACTTTACAACGGACCTTACAGATTCCTATAGGAGTTATCACCTGTGCATGGGGAGGCTCAAGAGTAGAAGGTTGGCTACCTAAGGAAATACTACAAACCTACAAAGATGAAGACCTGACTTTAATAGGAAGTGACAAGACACCAGTCTATTTACAATCGATGTTAATGTATAATGGAATTTTATACCCCTGTCACAAATATACAATAAAAGGTTTTATCTGGTATCAAGGAGAAAGTAATGTAAGAAGTAGCAGAACATACGCCGAACGCCTAGCTACAATGGTAAAACATTGGCGATCAATATGGAAACAAGGAGACCTGCCTTTCTACTATGTTGAGACAGTCCCATTTGCCTGTGAATATAAAGAAGATGGCTACATAGGAGCATTATTGCGGGAAGCTCAACAAAAGGCGCTTTCACTCATTCCCAATAGTGGTATGATCGGAACAAACGACTTAGTAGAGACATACGAAGCTCCTCAAGTGCATCCTCACAATAAAAAAGGGATTGGAGAACGCCTCGCATATATGTCCTTGAATAAGACATACGGATATCAGGGAATAGAATCCGAATATCCATCTTATAAAAGCATGAAAATCAACGGAGAGACAATTGAAATCTCCTTTTCCCATGCAGAAAAAGGATTAAGCCCCTGGATGAATATCTCCGGATTTGAGATTGCAGGTTCAGATAAAGTCTTTTATCCGGCAGAGGCCTCTTTAAATCAGAAGGATCATACAGTAATTGTCAAATCCCCAACAGTCAAATCTCCCGTTGCCGTTCGTTACTGTTTTCGGAATTTCCTGAAAGGAAATCTGATTAATACACGCAATCTGCCGGTCAGACCATTTCGCACAGATAAGTGGTAATAAAAACATAAAATAAATGATGAAAAGAATATATTATACATATCCGGTTTTATTAGTCTGGCTTGTGTCGACATTGTTGCCACAATTTTGTATAGCTATGCCTAATGAACAGAAAGAAAACAATGATGTGGTCATAGAGAACGCGGAAATGCGTCTAATTATTAGCAATGACGGAAAAGCACGCAGCCTGATACACAAAGCTACGGGAGAGGAATGTCTGATAACAAATGCAGATGTACCTTTATGCGCTATTACCCAATACCGTCCTTACGATAATGAAAACTTCCTAATGTTTCCTGCAAAGCCACGCACCTTCCCAGCCAATAAAATTGAACGTAACGGAAATGAATTACGTATAGAATTTCAGGATACCTATGACATTGCCATCATAGAGTTAAATATCACAGATTATTATATAGGTTTCACTCTGAAGCAAATTGATTATCGTATCGAAGATTTTGGGGTAAAACGCAAAACTGAAATAGATGAAATCTCATTATTACAATTACCAGTACGTAAACGTGAGAACTTTGGTGAGTGGCTGAATGTATCATGGGATGAACAGACAGCCATATGCCTGCTAGGCACCCATCCGACCACCTATATCGATGCTTTTGCAAACAAGGAATATACTACGATGTATGCAGGACTTGATTTTCAAGTGAAACTATTCAATTCCGGTGCAGCACTGATTACTACTTCAAAAGAAAAACTGCTAACCTGTATTGATAAAGTAGAACGTGACTATCATATGCCTTTAGGAGTAGAAAGTCGCCAACGTAAAGAATATCAGTACTCCTATTATGAGCTACGTGATGTCACGACTAAAAATATAGATGAACATATTGTATATGCTCAAAAAGGTGGTTTCAAATCCATTGTCGTCTATTATGTTGATTTCGCCAAAGCTTGCGGACATTATGAATGGAGAAAAGAATATCCGAATGGAATGAAAGATTTACAGGAAATCACTAATAAAATCAAAGCAGCAGGCATGATACCCGGCATTCATATTCATTATTCCAAAGTAGCAGTGAATGACCCATATATCAACAACGGCATACCGGACTCCCGCACCAACCATGTACGCGAATTTATTCTCTCGGAACCATTAGATGATTCAAGTACTATCATCACTATAGAAGGTAATCCGGAAGGCGTACGTATGGAGAAAGGACGACGTCTCCTGCAAATTGACAACGAGCTTGTCACTTATGAGAACTATACCACCGAACCACCATATCAATTTACGGGATGTGTACGGGGAGTATTTAACTCAAAAGCAGCCTCACATGACAAAGGACAACATTTCAGACTATTGGATGTAGATGACTGGCCCCTGTTTATCCGTGTCAACCAAAATACAGGAATCCAAAAAGAGATTGCCGAACGTTTAGGAAAAATCTACCACGAAGCAGGCTTTCGTTTTGTCTATTTTGATGGTGCGGAAGATGTACCGATGCCTTATTGGTATAATGTCTCCCGCTCTCAGATGATAGTATACAACGAAATGAAACCAACTCCATTATTTGCAGAAGGAGCATTGAAATCACATTATGGATGGCATATTTTAAGTCGTGGGAATGCTTTCGATATATTCCCTCCGGAACGTATCCGTCCGGCAATGAAGAAGTATACACTTCGATGTGCAGAGCAGATAGCCAAAGATTTTACTTCTGTCAATTTCGGATGGGTGAATTACTTGGCTCCCAACGACAAGACAATAGGCATGCAACCAGACATGTATGAATATATTTGCAGCAAAGCTGTCGCATGGAATTCTCCCATATCATTAGTTGGCAATTTAAAAGAGTTACAGAATCATCCTCGTACGGAAGATAACCTGAGAGTTATCAAAATGTGGGAAGAAGCAAAACTTCAAGGTGTCCTGACAGACAAACAGAAAGAATTACTCAAAAATCCCGAACAAGAATATCTTCTGATGAAAGATAAAAAAGGAAATTATCAGTTATACCCCTATCGTCAAATAACCAAGGATGACGAAAAGCCAATCCGGGCATTCATTTTCCAGAAAGCAGGAAGGACTTGTATCATTTATTGGCATATGAACGGTACAGGGCAACTCACTCTTGATATAGAAAAAAACAAGCTGTCTTTGATGAATGAGAGTGGTAAAAGAATACCTATCCGGTCAGCAGGAAGCAAAAGTATCCTCCCCGCAGCAGGGCGTCTCATATTGGAAACCGCTCTTCCACAAGAGGAAGTAATAAAATTATTCAGAAAAAGCATCGAAATTATTAAATAGAAATTATTCATCCTAATCTTTTGTATATGAGAAATATGATAACCGGTATTATTAGCATATTATGCTATTTACAATGTTTTGGAACTTTATCAGCCTCAGTGACTGCTAAAAATGAAAATGGAAACTTTGTATTAAAAAACAAGAATGTTGAATTAGTGTTTGCCAACGGAAAAGAATTCTTATTCAAGGAATTCCGCATGGATGGCATGAACATATTGCCTGTAAATGGAAGTACAACACATCCGTGGCAACTAATCTATCGGGGTCCCAACGGAGAGAACCCGACCTTAATGCCCCGATGGGGCGAATATAAAGGAGGCGAGATACAAAAAACTCAAGATGCCTCAACATTAATATTCACCTGGCAAATGGTTATAGATGCAGGACCGACGTGTCCGGTACGCATATTAGTCACATTAGGTAAAGATGCCGAACTACCGGAATGGCGCATTGAAGCAGAAATGCCGGAAGGATGGGTGATTACAGAATCTGAATTTCCCCGTATTGCTGTAAACAGACCGGAAGGAGCAAAAGGAATTCTTCCTGTCGGATTCGGGACCGAATACACAATCGGTAATGAAGGACAACTGCAATCACGTTATCCTTCGTGTACAGGCACAATGCAGTTAGTACTGATGCATCATAAAGGAGGCACAGTCTACTTTGCCGCACAAGACAAAGGGGGATCTGGCAAAGTATTCAGAATGAAAAGTGAAGGAAAAAGTCTTGTATTTATTCAGAATGTGACAACATCCTATGCCTGGACTCAAAACAAGAAGTTCTGCATTCCTTGGGAAACAGTGATGGGATTTACCCAAAAGGGATGGCAGGACGCTGCAGTACAATGGTATCGTCCATTTACTTTCGAAACACTGTGGGGTGCAAAAACTATTTCAGAACGTCCTATAGCAGAATGGATCAAAAACGCTGATATGTGGCTACGGCCGGGAGAAGTAAATGCTGAAACAATGGAAGCAGTACGTAAAGCGATGAAATACTATGGAAAAGGAGTCGGATTGCATTGGTATTATTGGCACAATCATCGTTTCGATACTAAATATCCGGAATACTTTCCCGAAAAAGCAGGATTCAAAGAAATGATTAAAGAAACACAGGAACTTGGAGGATTTATTACTCCATATATTAACGGTCGTCTATGGGATCCAGCAACAGACAGCTATAAAACGCTTAATGGTAAAGATGCCTCTTGTCGCAAAGCTGATGGTACATTATATACAGAAGTATATAGCTCAAAGGTATTAAATACTGTAACCTGCCCAGCTTCTTATATTTGGAGAGATGTGCTGAAAGGAGTCAACAAACAGATATTAACTGAACTAAAAACGAACGGTGTATATATGGATCAGATAGGTTGCGCCAACAGCGAACCCTGCTATGCAACCAACCACGGACATGCACCTGGCGGTGGTGACTGGTGGCCTTTTGCCTACCGCAGTTTACTCACCGAAATGCGCACAAATCTATACAAAGAGAACCAAGCCATGACAACAGAAGAAAATGCAGAGTGCTATATTGACCTGTTTGACATGATGTTAGTTGTCAATTCTCCGCACAACAGCTATACAAAAATGGTTCCGTTGTTTCCGCTCATTTATTCTGACCGTTGCATCTATAGCGGATACACCTACATCCCTTGGCGTATCACAGACGGTTCTTTGAATTTCATGAGTATGCGTAGTCTGTTATGGGGTTCTCAGTTAGGATGGGTAGAGCCCAGTCTGTTGATGCGCCCAGATGCGAAAAGGGAAGCTAAATTTCTGAAAAATCTGACAGATTTCCGCCGTCAACAACATGATTTATTCTTGGGAGGCCGTTTTATACAGGAAATAATTCCAACTGGTGATAACCCAACGCAAGAGATACCCAACTATGAAATAACTCCGGTAGTATTAGCGGCAGAATGGGCTAGTGTATCAGGCGAACACGTATACCTTATAGTAAACATGAGTGAACAAGAACACAAGGTTACACTGCCTAATAAAAAACAAATAACCGTTAAAGCACTTGATGCGATCAGAATCAGCAAATAAACAGTCTTTGTAATCAAACAATAAATAGTACAGTAAAATGAAACAGATTATATTTATAGCAATATTATTAACATGTGCCTTCGGAGCCTGCTCAAGTGACAATGACGGCGACGAACAGTCTGCAAGCGTACAAGCACCTTCAGACATAACCATAGAAAGAATGGGAAAAACCAAAGTATTACTACGTTGGAAAGACAATAGTAATAATGAAACCGGATTCAGCATCTTATTAAGAAAAGCAGATACCAGTGAAAATATAGAAATAGCCAAGGTATCCGCAAATGTCACAGAATATACAATCGAAAATGGTCTGGAAGAAGGAAACATATACTATTTCGGAGTAAGAGCATTCTCGGCTACGAATACTTCACGTGCCATTTACGAGCTCTATCGGTTGGTAGCCCTCGGTGACGAGCCAAGCATCGCAATCATAGGAAGTATCAAAGCAAACTCAACTTGTATCAGTTCCTCTTATCAAGTGACAAACATAGCTGGACAAACCAACGTAAAATATGGTTTATGCTGGAGTACCGAAAACACACCCACTATCAATGATCAAAAGCAAAACGGACCGGAAGTTGCTGAAGACGGAAAAGTATTTCAAGTGATTCCGAATACCTTACTCGACTATGGCAAATCCTATAAAGTACGTGCCTTCCTGACAACCTCTACCGGTACTTATTACAGTGCAGAGTCGACTGTTTCCTTGGAAACAGAGCCACAAGCGATCCAATTGACATGGAATAAACTGACTAAGTCTACATTGCCGGCAGAAATCGAACTGTACGAAACCACCAGTAACTTAAATGGTAGTAATTTCCATGCATGGTACGCCATTGGTGATCTCTCTACCGGTAAGGTAGAAGTACGTGTCCACATACCATCTTCTCCCGCAACCATCGACACGCAATCTGCATCATTTAATGGAGACTGTTATTTATTGGTCAATGGAGGATACTTCTATAATGGAAACCATACAGGAATAGCTGTTATCAATTCCATTAAATCGGGCTCTGTTTCAGCCGTTCGGGGGTCACTAAAAACTGGCGATACAGAATACAACAGTATGTATAATGTGACAAGAGGAACATTCGGCGTAGATGCTTCAGGCAAGCCGAATGTTGTTTGGACAGGAACGGATGCCTCCAGTAATGTTTTCTATTTCGACCGTCCTTTGCCATCTGTCAAAGGAGAAAATAAATATGGAATTGTCACTAATGAAAATCCGACTACCGCAATTAGCTGGAGTCCTAAATATGCTTTAAGTGCAGGTCCTGTATTACTGAAAGACAAAAAAATCCCATTCGATTTTACAGAGACATCAAAGGGCACAGATTACTATCTCAGTAACTATGAAATCATTCCGTATGACATTTTCGGAGCGAATGTAACCCCGGACCGTACAGCAATCGGTTATCGTGAAGATGGAAAAGTGGTCATATTCATATGTGACGGACGTATTACCGCCAGTGGTGGAGCTACTTTAACA
>OGGW01002856.1_pt1 | contig 10247 bp, 5 predicted proteins | sample 1571291 | NCBI WGS metagenome assembly OGGW01 (sample SAMEA2582028, study PRJEB24529) | metagenome | biome: Human gut stool | place: China | collected 2011 | reverse complement strand
GGCTGCTATCCTTGAACTTAGTAACTGGTATCCGGATAAACCGTTGATTGACCCGACTTGTGGTTCAGGGACCTTCTGTATTGAGGCTGCAATGATTGGTATGAACATTGCGCCAGGATTTAATCGTGATTTTGCCTTTGAAGCATGGAATTGGGTGGATAAGGATTTAGTACAGTCGGTACGTGATGAGGCAGATAGCAAGGCAAACTACGATATTGAATTAGATATTATGGGTTGTGATATTGATGGCCGTATGGTTGAGATTGCAAAAGCCAATGCTCGTGAGGCAGGTCTTGAAGATGTTATTAAATTGAAACAAATGCGTTTACAGGACCTGAAAACAGATAAAATCAATGGTGTCATTATTTCAAACCCTCCTTACGGTGAGCGTTTGTTGGATGACAAGGCTGTGGATATCTTGTATAATGAAATGGGTCAAACTTTTGCGCCACTTAAAACTTGGAGCAAGTTTATCTTGACCAGCGATGAACAATTTGAAAGCAAATACGGTATGAAAGCCGATAAAAAACGTAAGCTTTATAACGGGACACTCCGTGTTGATTTGTATCAATATTTTGGTGAACGTGTTCGCCGTTCTGAGGCTAGAAAGGTAAATTAAACGTGTCAGAAGATAAAACACAAAATGGCTATGAAGGTAGCCAAGAGCTAGATTTCCAAGATGCCAAGGAAATGACAGTCGGTGAGGCTGTCCGCAAAGAAGCTGAGATTAATGCTGGTGTAACAGAAACAGATAGCATTTTGGATAAGTATATCAAGCAACACCGTGAAGAAGTTGCCTCACAAAAATTTTCAAAGAAAATTGAAGCTGATGGCGACACATCACCTTTGGATGCTTTTATTCAAAAGCAACGTCAGGAGTTTGCGGATTCAGGTTTGATTGGTCAATCAATGGCTAATGAGTCAATCAACTCTACAACAGCTACTGAAGAAGTAACACCGGTCACATTTGGTTTTGGTGCTACAGATAACAAAGCTGATGAAACTCAATCTCATATTGACAAGCAGTTGCCGAATGCTCCTGTTGAACCTGAGGTTATTGCAGAACCAGAAAGTCAAAGTTCTGAAGTTATCATTACGTCAACGAATGCTGATCGTTTCATCACGTCAGAAACAGAAAAATTTGACCTTGGTGATGCACTTGATGATTCAGCTACTTCAACTAATCAGCCAGCCTATAACGATGCATTGGTAGATAATATTGATGATAACAATCCTTTGATTGCTAACATTGATGATCCAGAACCACAAAATCCTGTTGTTGCCAATATTGACGATACTGAGCCACAAGCTTCAAACCCTTTGTTGGATGATGTTACTATCTCAGACACTATCGATTTGGCGGCTATTGCATCAACAGTGGCAGGGGTAACTGGAGCAAAAGCTGACGAAGAAAAGACAACACCAAAAGTGTCTATGGCAGTTAATCGCCCATCTGCAGAAGACAGAATCTCTTCAGAGTCTATTTCACCATCGCATAAGAGTGCCTTTGATGGTGACATTCCAGTTTACCGTCGTAAAGGTGTTGTTATCGGTGCTCTAGCAGTTCTTGCTTTAGCTATTATTGGTGGTAGCTATGCTCTTTATAAAGGAACACATAGCCAATCGGCAAAAACAACAAGCACAGCTTCTTCAGCAGTGACGTCATCATCAAGCAAGGACACGGCAGCTGCTGATAATAAGGCCTTCGAAGAAATGTATAAGAATTTCTTCACAGATGATGAGCAAACAAAACTCGCTAATGATCAATTTGGTAAGCTATCAGATTTGGAAAAACTGCTCAAGAAATTGGAGAAAACCAAGTATTATGATGCAGCTAAGAAAAAATATGATAACTTGAAGAAACAAATTGAAGCTGTACAAAAGATTAACAGTCAGTTTGAGTCAGATGCTCTTGTAGATGGTAGCTATAATGCCTCTATCGCTGTTAAATCAGATGCTAACTTTAATAATCTTCCAGAAAGTGTAACAACAACTGGAAATGCGAGTCTCGACAGCACTGTCCAAGAAGCTATTAAGGGTGGTAAGACTCAGCTTGAAGAAAAAGCTAAGGCTGCGAGCGCAACATCTGCAGCGACAGCTGCTGATAGCGCCAATACTGCTAGTCCTGCTGCACCTTCAGGTGATAACACGTCTGGAGCAGCTTCTACTGGTGGTGGTGCGGCTGCATCAAATACATCTGGAGCGCAAAATGGAGCAGCTAACTCAGCAGGTTCAACAGGTTCAGCTGGTGCGACTGGAGGAACTACTGGTGGCTCAGCTGCAGCTTCAACAGTTGTAACACGCGGAATCACAAATTATAACCCATCAATCCTTCAACGTGACCGTTCACGTGTGCCTTATAATGCAAACGTAGTAGCAGATACAAGTAACCCAGCTTGGACTTGGGCTGACGGTGTTCTTGATAAGATTATCGAAACATCACACTCACGTGGTTACTTCTCAGGAGATAACTTCATCCTTGAACCAGTTAACATCATCAATGGTAATGGTTACTACAACTTGTACCTTCCAGATGGAACTTACCTCTTCAGTATTAACTGTAAGACAGGTTACTATGTTGGTAATGGTTCAGGTCACTCAGATAAACTTGATTATTAATAATAATCTGCGACACTCCCTAGGGAGTGTTTTTTGTTTTATCTTGGTGAAGGCCTAGTTTATAAGGATTTTGTGCTATAATAGAGGGATAAGATAGGGGTGAATACTATGGCAAAATTGATGCCGGGTAGAGTCCGTAATGAGGGTATTGAACTTTTTGAAAAGGATCTCATTACCATTCATCAGGTCTCAGAAACTCAGTTGGATACAACAGTTGACCAACATCATTTAATTTATGCACTCAATGATTCTGAAATCACGTGTGACTGTGATTATTTCGCTCAAAAAGGCTATTGTCCCCATTTGGCAGCGGTTGAGTATTATCTAAAAAATGATAAAGAAGGCCAGCGTCTCTTGGCAGAACTGGAAGAGGAACAAGAATCCTCTCAAGGCCAAGAGCGAGGTCACTCTTTTGGTGGTTTATTTTTAGAAGGGCTTTCCCTGAATGAAGATGATACCGTTAGATATAGCTTGATGGTAGAGGGAGAGGAATCTACCTTTGGTTCAGAGATTTGGTGGAGTATACGTTTACGTCGCTTACCAGATGAACGTTCTTATGTTATTCGAGATATTCCTGCCTTCCTCAAACTTGTAGAGGCTGAAGGTTATTATCAGATAGGTAAGAACTATTATGAACCCCTATCGCTTATTCAATTTGACCAGGCTTCACAGGCATTTTTAGACTTCTTAGGACGGATGATTCCAGATGAAGCCAAGACTAATTTAGACTTTATTTTACCGAATAATGCACGTCATCTTTGTCTCCCCTACGGTTTTTTTGAGGAAGGTTTGAGACGGATGCAAGATTTGGATGGCTTTAGGTTTGAATGGGAAGGAACCGAATATCGCCAACTTTTGGTCGAGGATTTGACTGCTGATGCTCAGCTCTTCTCGTTTGATATTTGTGTCGAGCCTAAGATGATTGAATTGACTGTCGCTGAGAAGAATAGTCAGGCCTTTTTTAATAATCGTATTCTCTTTTATCAAGGTGTTTTTTATCGTCTGAATCGAAAACAACAAAAACTTTTGGTTGGCTTACGCTCTCTTCCAATCGGAAGCGATTTGAATAAGCACGTCAGCTTTAATCTCGATGAACAAGCCATCTTGGCTGCTAGTCTTTTTGATTTTAGGACTATGGGGCCAGTTAAGGCACCAAAAGCTTTTAATATCAAGGATTTCACACCGAGATTTCGCTTTGATCTGAAAGGTGACAGTGAGATTATTCTTACATTAGCCTTTGATTTTGATGGTTTCTTGGTACATGATCGCCAAGAGTTGAGTCATTTAGGATTTACCAGTAACTATCGTCATGAGCAGGCTGTTTTTCGTTTGATGTCTAAGCATGGATTCACCCCTGATTTTCAGTCATCTAAACGATTAAGTAGCAGTCAAGAGCTCTATGATTTCTTTACAAATACTCTACCAGATTTTGAAAATGCAGGAACGGCTCTGATTGGACAGGTGTTACGTGACTTACGGGTTGAGCAGAGTCCACAGGTTCAGGTAGAGCGTCAGGGAAATTTATTAGATATTTCCTTTGATTTTTCAAGTCTTGACGACGAAGATGTGGATCATGCTTTAGCAGCCTTGATGGAAAGCTCGCCCTATTTTATCAATCGTAGTGGTCAGTTGATTGTTTTTGACGAAGCGACGCATCGTATTAGTGAGAGTCTCAAAACTCTAAGAGCTCGTTACTCAGGAAAAGGTCACCTAGAACTCAATCAATTAACTGCCTATCAATTGATGGATGCTCTTTCAGAAAGTGATTCTGTTCGTTTTTCAAAAGATTTCCAACTCTTAACGCAACATTTGAGTAAGCCAGAGACCTTTGATTTGCCAACCTATAAGGTAGAAGCTGGCCTTCGTCCCTACCAGGAAAGAGGTGTTCAGTGGCTATCGATGTTGCATCACTATGGTTTTGGCGGTATCTTGGCCGATGATATGGGGTTGGGGAAAACCTTGCAAACTATTGCCTACCTCTCTGCACATTTAGAAGAAGGACAACGAGTTTTGGTTTTGTCACCATCAAGCCTGATTTACAATTGGCAGGATGAGTTTAAAAAGTTTGCCCCTCAGTTAGATGTAGCGGTTTCTTATGGACTCAAGCCAAAACGTGATGACATCATTGCTGAAGACCACCAGATTATTATTACAAGCTACGCTTCCTTCCGTCAGGATTTTGATGCTTACAAGGCTGGCCAATATGACTATCTCATTCTCGATGAGGCTCAGGTCATGAAGAATACACAGACAAAGATTGCCCAATATCTACGTGATTTTTCTGTTCCACATTGCTTAGCACTATCTGGAACGCCTATTGAAAATCATTTGTTGGAGATTTGGTCTATTTTCCAGATTATTCTACCAGGACTTTTACCAGCTAAAAAAACTTTCCTTAAGTTAACACCTAAGGAAGTGGCTAGGTATATTTCTCCCTTTATTCTAAGACGTAAAAAAGAAGAGGTCCTTCCTGATCTACCAGATTTGATTGAAATCACTCACCAAAGTGAATTGTCAGATGCTCAAAAGGCTATCTATTTAGCACAATTGCAACAGATGCAACAAGGATTAATTTCGGCAAGTGATCAGGAAATCAACCGTCGTAAGGTGGAAATCTTGTCAGGAATTACCCGCTTACGACAAATCTGTGATACCCCAGCTCTCTTTATGGACTATGCGGGAGATAGCGGAAAATTAGATAGCCTTAGAGAGTTGCTTAGCCAAATTAAGGAATCAGACCATCGTGTCCTTATCTTTTCACAATTTCGTGGGATGTTAGATATTACAGAGGGGCTCTTACAAGAATTAGGAATTTCCTCATATAAGCTAACAGGGTCAACGCCATCTGATAGTCGTCAGGAGATGACCAGAGCCTTCAATCAAGGAAGTCGAGATGCCTTTTTGATTTCTCTGAAAGCAGGAGGAGTGGGACTGAATCTAACTGGTGCTGATACGGTTATTCTGATTGACCTTTGGTGGAATCCAGCGGTAGAAATGCAGGCTATTAGTCGTGCTCACCGTATAGGTCAGGAACAAAATGTCGAAGTTTACCGTTTGATTACAAGAGGGACTATCGAAGAGAAAATTCTTGAGCTTCAAGAAGGCAAGAAAAACCTGGTAACAACCGTCTTGGATGGCAATGAAAGCCGTGCCAGCATGACCGTTGAGGATATTAAAGAAATTCTTGGTATTGCAATATCTTAATTTGTTATATTTGATATTGAAATACTAAGAGGTAAAAATGCTACTAGGCAAATCTTTTGAATTAGGCTATAATAGAATATTGCAAGACGTATCTTCCCATTCCCGATTATTTATATTAAGATACGCATCATCTCGAAAATGAAAGGAAGTCTTTTATGCATCGCCAAAGACGACAATTTCCGCTGATTCCAGACGGGGAACCTTGCTTGCAAGAACCGGTCTCTATGCGCCTATACGAAAATGAAGATTTAATCACAAATATCCGTGGCCCTTACCAAGATAAGGACTACAATGATTTGTTGCCGAACTATGATTTCTTGTCAGCTAAGCCTAGCAATCGTAAGCAGGCTCCAAAACGAGTGGAGACACAAGAAGCTGGCATGACTTATGCTGAGGAAGCCCGCGAAAAGGCTAAGCGTGATGTACGTGAGAAACGCCAAAAATTCCTCCGCCAAGAAGTTCAACAAACCAAACATACTAATAGCCGTCAATTGACTGCTAAGCCTAAGGTGGAAGCCAAACCAAGCTTTGAGGCCACTGTTGAGCCAGCTGCTGTAACAACGGATAAAGGACCAGTGACAGCCTCTATCTTGGGAGCTCCTGTAAGTGCTATCAAGCGAACTTTAGCACCTAATGGGAAGCACTCAAAGATCCATCACTTGGCAAATCGTCTGCAACAAGATTCTTACATCTTGGCAGAAGTGGCTCCAACCTATCAACAGCCTAGTAACCCATCTCGTAAGAACGTCAAGAAAAATAGCTATGACTTCTTGAAACGTAGCCAGGTTTATAATTACCCAGAACGTCAAACTTACCGTGAACACCGAGTTGCTCAAGAATTAAATTTGACGCATTTAGAAGACGCAAACTAATCGCAGTGCGATTGTAAGGAGAAACTATGTCAAAAACTTATCATTTTATTGGAATTAAAGGATCTGGTATGTCAGCTTTGGCTTTGATGCTCCACCAAATGGGACACAAGGTTCAAGGTTCAGATGTGGAAAAATATTACTTCACTCAACGTGGTCTTGAGCAAGCAGGTATTCCTATCCTTCCTTTCGATGAAAAAAACATCACAGAAGATGTTGAATTGATTGCTGGAAATGCCTTTCGTGAAGATAACAACGTTGAAGTTGCTTATGCAATTAAAAATGGCTACAGCTTTAAGCGTTACCACGAGTTCTTGGGTCACTTCATGGATCAATTCACTAGCTTTGGTGTGGCAGGTGCACATGGTAAGACTTCTACAACAGGTCTCTTGTCACATGTTATGAAAAATATCACCGACACGTCATACCTTATCGGTGACGGAACTGGACGAGGTTCTGCTAATGCGCAATACTTTGTCTTTGAGTCTGATGAATATGAACGTCATTTCATGCCATACCACCCAGCATACTCAATCATCACTAACATTGACTTTGACCATCCTGATTACTTTACAAGTATCGATGATGTGTTCTCTGCCTTTGATGACTATGCTAAGCAAGTGCAAAAAGGACTCTTTGTTTACGGTGAGGATCCACACCTTCGTAAGATTACAGCCAATGCGCCAATCTATTACTATGGTTTCGAAGAAAATGATGACTTTATAGCAACAGACATTGTGCGTACAACGACAGGGTCTAATTTTAAGGTGAAACATGATGGACAAATCCTTGGAGAATTCCATGTGCCAGCCTATGGTCGTCACAATATCTTGAATGCAACTGCGGTTATTGGGAACCTCTATGTAGCCGGTTTTGACATGGGCTTGGTTGCGGAACACCTTAAAACCTTCTCAGGTGTTAAACGCCGTTTCACAGAGAAAATTATCAGTGGTACTGTTGTCATCGATGACTTTGCCCACCATCCAACTGAAATTATTGCAACGCTTGATGCAGCACGTCAAAAGTACCCATCTAAAGAGATTGTTGCTATTTTCCAACCACATACCTTCACACGTACCATCGCCCTTCTTGATGAATTTGCTGAAGCTTTGAACGAAGCAGATGCTGTTTATTTGGCACAAATTTACGGTTCAGCGCGTGAGGTTGACCATGGTGATGTTAAGGTTGAAGATCTTGCTGCTAAGATCAATAAACCTGCCAAAGTGGTTACAGTTGAAAATGTCTCACCTCTCCTTGACCATGACAATGCTGTTTATGTCTTTATGGGAGCTGGGGACATCCAACTTTACGAACGCTCGTTTGAAGAGCTCCTAGCAAGCTTGCAAACACACATGTAATATATTAAGGGCTGTAGCGATTTCGCTCAGCTCTTTCTCTTAATAGAAAGGAATTTGATATGCTTATTCGACATGCCCGAGAGGATGATTGGGCTGATGTTGTTCGTATCGAACAAGAAAATTTTTCGCCTGAAGAGGCTGCAACTCCAGAGGCTATTGCAGAGCGTTTAGAGACGATTTGTGATACCTTTCTAATTGCTGAAATTGATGGCGTTGTAGTTGGTTACATCGAAGGACCTGTGATTGCGGAACGTTATCTCACAGATGACCTGTTCCATAAAGTGGCTCCTAATGCTAGTCAGGGAGGCTTTATTGCAGTGACTAGTTTGTCTATCTCCAAAGACTTTAAAGGGCAAGGTATTGGAACAGCCTTGATTGCAGCGCTTAAAGATCTGGCTATTGCTCAAAAACGCCAAGGTATTAGCTTGACTTGTCATGATTACTTGATTGCCTACTATGAGATGAATGGTTTTACTGATGAGGGAGAATCAGAATCAAAGCATGGTGGAAGCTCTTGGTATAATATGGTCTGGGAGAACCCAGAAACCCATTGATTTCAGTGTTACGTTACTGTGACAAAGGACCAATTGATTTGCATTAACTGACTTTTTAAGATATAATGGCGTTTGTTACTATAGAGGAGGTATGCCTTGACGGACAAGTTTAATGAACACTCGGAAGCTTCTGAAGATAGCCTAAGCTTCAAAAATCAGATTCTCCGAGACTTACAAGAAGCGACACGGCTCCGTTCTCTTCGTGAGGAGGAGCATAATAAAAGTGCAACTATGCCCGAGACACCACTTTCAACGTCAGCTGAGAGCGCTACAACTCGTAGTGATTCAGCGTCTAATAAAGTAAGTAACCAAGATTTTAGTTCACATTCTGTTTCACACAGTGCCTTTGCTAAATCTATGACTTCTGAGACAGCCCAAGATTCTCAACAAGATAGTCTTGGCTTGTTTTCAGATTCTCAAGCGGAGTCTTTAGTATCTGATGCTCATTCAAACCTAGCGTCTATTCCTAAAGAGCCAATTGAGGAGGAGACAAAGGTAAATATTCCTCAGGAGACTGAAACGTCGAAACGCCGTTTTAAACGTCCAGTTTGGGAGACTAGTCTTAACGAAGCATCTGAAGAGGAGTATATTCCTGCAGATGTGGCTAAGGAGCTCATTGAAGCTAAGTCTAACGAAGCTATTTATACAGACCCTAAAGAATTGGAGGCCAAATTGACCTCAGAACGTCAAAAAGAAGCATTCTTGCAGGAACATCATGCAACAAGTGACCAAGCGTCGCAAGAAAAGGTTCAATCAGAGCTAGTAGCTGATGGTAATGAGGATGATGAGAGTATTTCTCTAGAACCCTCTGGAAAACCTAAGAAAAAGAAAGGCAAGAAAGTGAAGAAGAAAAAGTCTTCGCCAAAAGATGTTAAACAGGCTGATATTGTCGACGAAGAGCCGATTTCACGTTCTAACCGAAATCACAAACGCAATAAAAATAACCGCCGTGCTGGGAAAATTGCAAGAAATATTATTATCTTCTTGCTTCTTATCTTGTCAGTAGCGACATTCTTTGGTTATCGTTATGTTAGTGATGCTGTTGGCGCAAAAGATGTTAATTCAACTAAGTTTGTTAGTGTTGAAATTCCCGAAAATTCAGGTAGCAGTTATATTGGCCAACTCTTGGAATCAGCTGGTGTTATTAAGTCTGGTAAGGTCTTTAATTACTATACCAAGTTTAAGAACATCTCAAATCTGAAAAGTGGTTATTACAACCTTCAGGCTAGCATGACCATGGATGAAATTATTGAGGCACTTCAGAAAAAAGGAAGTGATAAACCTCAGGAGCCATCTCTTGGTACGGTCTTAGTCAAAGAAGGATATACCATTGATCAAATTTCCAAGGCAGTTGAAGTTAATTCTTCAGCTAAAAAAGGCAAAAAATCATCAACTGGACTTAAGGCGAAAGATTTCTTGAAATTGATGAAGGATGATGCTTTCATTACTAAGATGAAAGCGAAGTATCCAACCTTGTTGGCAAACCTTCCGAATTCTACGGATGCTAAGTATGTCCTAGAGGGTTATCTGTTCCCAGCGACTTATAACATTCATGATGATACGACGGTGGAGTCTTTGGCAGAGGAAATGTTGTCAACGATGGACACCTACCTATCACCTTACTATGCGACGATTTCATCTAG
>OGGW01002845.1_pt1 | contig 10271 bp, 8 predicted proteins | sample 1571291 | NCBI WGS metagenome assembly OGGW01 (sample SAMEA2582028, study PRJEB24529) | metagenome | biome: Human gut stool | place: China | collected 2011 | reverse complement strand
GGGGCAAAGCAGATCGACGGGGTGCAGTTCCTGGATGGCGGCTACCGGGACAATATGCCCACCGCGCTGGCCCAGAAGATGGGTGCGGAGGAGCTGGTCTGTGTTGATCTGGAAGGGGTGGGCATCACCCTGCCCAACCGCACCGGCCTGCCCACCACCATGATCCGCAGCTACTGGGAGCTGGGGGACATCCTCCACTTTGACCCCGATACCGCCAGACGGAACATGGAGCTGGGCTACTACGATACCCGCCGCGCCATGGGATACCTGCGGGGCTGCGCCTATGCGGTTTCCACCAGCGCCGAGAGCTGTGAGGATGCCGCCGCCTTTGCGTGGAAATTCCAGCAGGTGCAGAAGGCGGTACGGGAAAAATACCCCGTGACCCTGACAGCGGATGCGGCCCTGCTGCTGGCCAACATGAAGGATGCCCAGCTGGCCCCGCTGGAAGCTGCCGCCGAGGACGCGGGCGTGGACCCCACCGTGTTCTATACCACCCGGACACTGGCGGAAGCCTTTTTGGAAAAATGCGACCGGGAGCGCATCGAGAGCTTTGCGCCCCTGTTTGAGGGCAGCGGCAATGCGGCACAGGCCGCACGGGCCGCTCTGCTGCCCAATACGTTCTTACAGGCATTGGTCTGCCGTGCCCTTACCGGGCCGATACTGCCGGAGGTGATCGAAGAATGAAGGTCTATCAGGGACACAGCGCCTCGCCGGGCCTTGTGATGGGACAGGTGAGCCGGTTGGAGCGCTGGCACGAAAATTTTGCCACCGGGCCGTTCAACGCGGAACGGGAACAGCGCCTGCTGGAAAACGCTGTCCGGACAGCCCAGCGTGAGCTGGACGGCATGGCAGACCGCAGCGGCCCCACGGAGCAGGCCATCTTCCTGTTCCAGAGCATGATGCTGGAAGACGAAGGCTTTATGAACGAGGTCGGATTCCAGATCAAGGCGGGCATCAGCGCTGCCGAGGCCATGTACCGTGTGGGCAACCGCTATGCAGAGCGGCTTGCTGCCATGGAGGACAACGCCTACATGCAGCTGCGCAGTGCGGATATTCTGGATGCCGCCCGCCGCGTGGTGAACGTGCTGACCAACCGTCCCCGGGTCTGGCTGGCACTGGATCATCCGGTGATCCTGGCGGCAGAGATGCTGATGCCCAGCGATCTGTTCAGCGTTCCGGCGGGGATGATCCTGGGCATCATCACTTCGGAGGGCAATAAGCAGAGCCACGCGGCGATCATTGCGCGGGCCATGCACATTCCCTGCGTGGTGCAGGTGGGGCAGGCGTTCCTGAACGACTGTGATGGCCGAACTGTGGTGCTGGATGCCAACAACGGCGAGTGCATCCTGGACCCGGATGCCAACCCCCGCCAGCAGGCGGTCAGCCGCATCTGCGAGCTGCAGTGGGAGAGCGAGGAAGCCGCCCGCATCAGCGCCCTGCCCAACCGGACAAAGGATGATGTGCCGTTTGAGCTCCTGGCCAACTGCTACGGGCAGGAGGATATTGAATCGGCGCTGCAGGCAGGCGCTTCCGGCGTGGGCCTGCTGCGCAGCGGCTATATGATGCTGCCGGGCCGCCCGGTGGACGAGCAGGAGCAGTTCGTGTTCTATCAATCCTGCATTGCCGCCGCAAAGGGCGGTGTGGTGACAGTGCGCACCTTTGATTTTGGTGTGGACCGCGCCATGGCCGATATCCATAGGGGGCTGGAATCCTCCAAGCTGGGCCTGCGGGGCATCCGCAGCAGCCTGCGCCAGACCCATCAGTTTGAAACGCAGATCTGCGCCCTGCTCCGGGCGGCAGCCCACGGCCCCCTGCGGGTCATGTTCCCCATGGTGACCAACCTCGAGGATTGGGACGAAGCCATGCGGCTGGTAACGCACTGCCGCCAGCTGCTGCGGGAGCGCGGAGAGGAGTTTGACCCGGACACGCCCTTTGGTGTGATGTTCGGGGTGCCCTCGGCCTGCCTGACGGCAGAGGAATTCGTGGAGCACGGGTGCAATTTCTTTGTCATCGAGACGAACGACCTGACCCAGTACACCCACGCGGTGGATCGGGATATCTCCATTGCCGAGCGCTACTACCGCCCGGCCAGCCACGCGATGAAAAAGCTCATCCGCATGGTGGTGGAGGCTGCCCGGGAGGGCGGGATCCCCGTGACCATCTGCGGCAGCGCGGTGGGCAATCCGGCCAACACCATGCAATATCTGCAGCTGGGCCTGCGGAGCTTCTCGGTCAGCCCGCAAAACCTCATTGAGGTGAAAAAAGCGCTGATGAACGCGAAAATAAAGTGAACAAAAAGGACGGCATGCGCCGTCCTTTTTGTATATGTGGAAATAAAAATTACTCCAAGTTGCCCGTCAGGGTCATCACGGCGGAGAGCACCGCCAGCGGGGCGGTCTCGCACCGGAGGATGCGGGGGCCGAGGCCGACCGTTTTCACACCGGCATTGGCGGCCATTTCGGCCTCTTCCGCGGCAAAGCCGCCCTCGGCACCGGTGATGAGGGCGATCTTCAGCCGCTGGCCGTCGGCAGGCTTTGCGTCTGCCAGCAGCTGGCGCAGGGGCGCGCCGCCCAGCTCGTAGCAGAAGAGCACGAGGTCGTACCCTTCCAGACTGCGGCAGAGGGCCCCGAAGTTGGGCAGGGGCAGGGCGACATCCGGCAGCACGCCCCGGCCGCACTGCTTGGCGGCTTCAAAGGCGATGCGGTTGTAGCGCTCGTTTTTCTGCTCTTCCTTCTTGGGCGCGGCCACGCAGTAGCGGCTGAAAAACGGGATGAAGTGGTCACAGCCCAGCTCGACGCCGTGGCGGATGACCTGCTCCAGCTTGTCCTGCTTGGGGTAGCCCACCAGCAGGGTGACGTCTACGGTGGGCTCTGCGGCACTGGGATAGCCCGGCTCCACGCTGAACTCCACCGTCTCGTCGCCGAAACCGGTGATGGTGGCAGTATACTCGACGGCGCTGCCGTCGCAGAGGATGACGGTGTCCCCCAGCTTGCCCCGCATCACGCGGGAGAGATGGTGGGCGTCGGCCCCCCGCAGCACGGCGGTGCCGTCGGAAATTTCAGTGGTAAAATAACGGTGCGGCATATTTTTGATCCTTTACATCTTAGGCTCCCCTATTAGGGGCAATAACGACGACCGCCGCCAGTGGCGGAAGCAGGGAGTCGTTGTTGGGGCCGCGGCCAGCAAGGCGCAAGTGCTTTTCAAGCACGAAGCGAATGCTGGGAGCCGCAACCCGGCAATGGCAGTGCGAAGCACTGACTGAGAGGTTGGCCTTATGCCTTCTTGCAGACGATGCACTCCCAGCCGCGCTTCTCCTTCACTTCCAGCACGGCGAGGCCGGCGGCTTTCAGCGCAGCGATGACCTCATCCTTCCGGCTGTCGATGATGCCGCTGGCAATGAAGACGGCGCCGTCGGCCATCAGGCCGGGGACGGCGGGGGCCAGGGACATGATGGCGTTGGCCACGATGTTGGCTGTGATGATGTCGTACTTGCCGCTGGCCTTGTCGGACAGATCGCCCACGAGGACGGTCAGCTTGTCGGCCACGCCGTTGAGGGCGGCGTTCTCGCCGGCGGTGCGGACGGCCACGGGGTCGATGTCCACGCCCTCAGCCACAGCTGCGCCCAGCTTGAGGGCCGCGATGGCGAGGATGCCGCTGCCGGTGCCGATGTCCAGCACCCGCTCGCCGCCCTTGACCCGCTCGTCCAGCACTTCGAGGCAGAGGTTGGTGGTCTCATGGCCGCCGGTGCCGAAAGCAAGGCCCGGGTCGAGGATGAGCTTGACGCGGTCGGTTTCATAGTCCTGCCAGGACGGCACGATGGCGAGGCGCTGGCCCACGTCCATCGGGTGGTAATACTTGCGCCAGCCGTTCTGCCAGTCCTCCTGCTCCACGCCCTCGGTCTCGGAGATGTAGGGGATGCCTGCGGCCTCCATCCGGGCCGCGATGAGGGCCAGCGTCTCCACCGGCGAAGCGCCCGGCTCGAGGTACATGTGGATGATGACGGTGTCCCGGGGTTTGTCCAGCAGCTCCTGCTCGATGAGGTCCACGTGGGCGATCTGCTCCACCTGTTCCTCGATGTCGCTGTAGTCTTCGATATAAATGCCGCCCTCCGCGATCATGGTGGCCACGGCCTCAGCGGCCTCGGCGTCGGCTTTGGATACGGTCAGGCGAATATCAGTCCATTCCATAAGGATGCTCCTTCCGTGTATTGGGGATATACTGTCTTTATAGTACCCGATTCCGGCCCGGGATGCAAGCTCTCGGGCCGAAAGATGCCCGAAAAGGCTTTCTTTTTTCCCGGCAGTATGTTAATATGGTGTTGTACCCGGACTGGGTCCGGGCGGCTTCCTGCCGGAAGCGCCCGCCGCATCGTTCCCCAAAGGAGGAATTATCGTATGTTTTTGGGAATGGATATTTACAGCTGGATCGCCGCTATCGTCATCGCGCTCATCGTCACATTCCTTCCGATCACGCTGCCGTTCAAGATCGTTCTCGCCATGGTGGCCATGGCCTGCTTCTATTTTGGACGCAAGTATTATCACAACCATAAGAACGGCGGGGCAAAGACGCCCAGCATGAGCTCTGCCGAGAGCGAGGCACTGGCCTCCGGCATCCTGAAAGCCCTCGGCGGCAAGGATAATATCGCCAAGGTGGACTACTGCGCCACCCGCCTCCGCTTTGAGGTGCACAGCTACGCCTCCGTGGACGAGGCCGCTGCCAAGGCCGCAGGCGCAGAGGGCGTCATCCGCCCGGCCAAGAACGCCTGCCAGGTGGTTATCAAGGGCGATGTGCAGGCTGTGTACGATGCCCTGCGCAAGCAGCTGTAACGAAGAAGCTGTTTTCTTACGCAAACAGCTTCTCGAACACCGCCGGGAACGGGCCGCTGCGCCCGGCCCCGGCGGTATTTTTATCGGAAAGGAATTTTGATATGAAGCCCCAGAACTTTACGTGGAAGAAACTCACCGCCGACGAGCTGACGCGGGTGTATCTGGACGAGATGCGCCGCGACTTCCCGCCCAGCGAGCTGAAACCCCTGAGCATGATACTGAACAGTGAAGCCGTCGGCATGGCCCACACCTGGGGCGTGTTCGAGGGGGAGACGCTGGTGTCCTATCTGCTGATGGTGCAGCCTATGGGCTGTGAAGTGAGCCAGCTGGACTATTTCTCCGTCCTGCCCGCCTACCGCAGCACCGGCATTGGCGCAAAGCTGCTGGCCGCTCTGCCCGCCCACGAGGAGGGCGCAAAGGCCATCCTCATCGAGGCCGAGTGTCCCGAGAAGGCCGACGACGAGGCCATGGCCGTCCGGCGTCTGGGCTTTTATGCCCGCTGCGGGGCCGTTGACACCGGCTGGACGGAGCATCTTTTCGACGCATGGTTCCGGGTGCTGGTCCTGCCCGCTAAGGGGGAGACACTGGATGCAGAGACGGCCAACAAAGAGCTGGCCGACTGCTACAGCCGGGTGATGGGCGCGGACAAGTGGCGCAGATATGTCCGGCTCTACCGCCCGGACGGCACGGAAGAGAAATTCTGATTCGATCATAGGGTCTGAAAGGCTGCTTTACGTTCTGTGAAGCAGCCTTTTTTGCACCCCTCAGCGGGCGGGATGCACAAACGAAGGTGCGGATCTTTGACAGTTTGACCGGGAATGTAAAATCGAGTGTCCTGTTTTCCACACCGACTTTACCAGAGAATGACAGCAGCGCAAAAACACCGCACAAAGCTTTACCTGCATTTTGCGCCGCCATGGTCGCAGCCGGATGGGCGGTGCGCTACAATAAAGGCGTCCCAAGAGAGACACAACAAGGAAAAGGAAAACAGCCCGGCCAGAACAAAAGGGCCGGCCCAGTTGAAGGAGATATTATGATGAAAAAGATCACTCGTCGTTCGTTCCTGTCCATCTGCGGCGCCGCTGCCGCTGCTGCTGCCCTGACCGCCTGCGGCGGTGCAGCTTCTTCCACGGCTGCCTCTTCTGCCGCCGCATCCAGCACCGCAGCTTCCGCTTCTTCTACGGCTGCTCTGTCCGGCAATGTCGCCACCGGCGGTTCCACCTCTATGAAGAACGTCATCGCCGCCCTGACCGAGGGCTTCGCTGAGCTCGAGCCGGATGTCACCATCAGCTATGACCCCACCGGTTCCGGCGCAGGTATCACCGGCGCTGCCGATAAGACTCTGGACATCGGCCTTTCTTCCCGCGCCCTGAAGGCTGACGAGACCGGCGTCACCGGCACCATCGTAGCTCTGGACGGCATCGCCATCATCGTCAACAAGGACAGCAAGGTCGAGGACCTGACCGTTGACCAGCTCAGGCAGATGTTCACCGGCGAGATCACCAACTGGTCCGAAGTCGGCGGCGACGACGGCGAGATCGTTCTGGTGGGCCGCGAGGCTGGCTCCGGCACCCGCGATGGCTTCGAGAGCATCGTGGACGTCAAGGATTCCTGCAAGTACGCTCAGGAGCTGACGGCTACCGGCGCTGTCATCAGCGCTGTGGAGGCCAATCCTCTGGCCATCGGCTACGCTTCCCTGTCTGCCGTCGGCGACACCGTCAAGGCTGTGACCGTCGGCGGCGTGGAGTGCAGTGAGGAGACCGTCAAGGACGGCAGCTATGAGGTGCAGCGTCCCTTCGTGTTCGTCACCAACGACTCCGTCGCCCTCTCCGTTCAGGCTCAGGCGTTCTTCGACTTTGCTGCCAGCACCGACGCTGCCGACCTCATCCGCACCGCAGGCGCTGTGCCGGTGAACGAGTAACTTTGTGAGGGATCCCTCAGGTGTTTTTATGAAAAAATTCGAGCTTCCCCGCACCCCGGCCCAATGGCTGGAAGCTGTCATGAACGCCATCTTCTTCCTCTGCGGCATCCTTGCCGTGGGCTGCGTGGCTGTCATTACCATCTATATGTTCCTGTCGGGCCTGCCCGCCATCGGAAAGATCGGCCCGCTGAACTTCCTCTTCGGCACCGAGTGGGCCTCCACGGCGTCCGAGCCGAAGTACGGCATCCTGCCCTTCCTGCTTTCGAGTATTTACGGCACCCTGGGCGCGTCCCTCATCGGCGTGCCGGTGGGCCTGCTGACGGCAGTGTTCCTCTCGAAAGCGGCAGCTCCCGGCGTGCGCAATATGGTCGTCACGGCGGTGGAGCTGCTGAGCGGCATCCCCAGCGTGGTGTTCGGCCTGCTGGGTATGCAGGTGCTGGTGCCTGCGGTGGCGAAGGTGTTTGGAAAGGCGTCGGGCGCCTGCCTGCTGTCGGCCATCGTGGTGCTGTCCATCATGATACTGCCCAGCATCGTGTCGGTGTCGGTGACGGCCCTCAACGCCGTGCCGCCCGAGTATGAGCAGGGCAGTCTGGCACTGGGTGCGACCGATACGGAAACCTGGTTCAAGATCAGCATCCCGGCGGCCAGGAGCGGCATTGCAGCCGGTATCGTTCTGGGCATCGGCCGCGCCATCGGCGAGGCAATGGCCGTCATGATGGTGGCCGGCAACAGCCCCAATATGCCGGACAGCCTCTTCCGCAGCGTCACCTTCCTGACCACGGCCATCGCCAAGGAGATGAGCTACGCCAGCGGTCTGCAGAAGCAGGCGCTGTTCAGCATCGCGCTGGTGCTGTTCGTCTTCATCATGGTCATCAATGTGCTGCTCAACGCCGTGCTGAAGGGAGGAAACAGGGATGAAAAGTGACTTCTCCCCCTCCCGCCGCGCATGGAACGTCATCATGACCGCTGTGGTCTGGGCGGCGGCAGTGCTGGTCATCGCCCTCACGGTGGGCGTCATCGGGCTGGTGCTGGTGCGGGGCATCCCCCACATCAGCTGGGAATTCCTTTCCACCACCGCCAGCGTCCTCAAAGGCACCGACGGCATCCTGCCCGCCATCCTCAACACGTTCTATGTCATCCTGCTCACCCTGCTCATCGTCCTTCCGCTGGGCGTGGGCGCGGCAGTTTACCTCACGGAGTACGCCTCCAACCGGAAGCTCATTGAGGTCATCGAGTTCACGAATGAGACGCTGGCGGGCATCCCCAGCATCATCTACGGCCTCGTGGGCATGCTGGTCTTTGCCCAGACCATGGGCTTCAAGACCTGCCTGCTCTCCGGTAGCCTGACGCTGGTGGTCATGAACCTGCCCACCATCATCCGTACCACGCAGGAGTCCCTCAAAACGGTGCCGCAGGGCTACCGGGAGGGCGCTCTGGGCCTCGGCGCGGGCAAGTGGCACATCATCCGCACCATCGTGCTGCCCTGCAGCATCGACGGCATCGTCACCGGCTGCATCCTGGCCGTGGGCCGTATCGTGGGTGAGAGCGCGGCCCTGCTCTTCACCGCCGGTGCGGCGGAAGTTATTGCAGGCAGCATCGCCAGGGCTTACACATCCAACGGCGCGACCCTCTCCGTCCTGCTCTATCTGCGGGCCTTCGAGGATGGCGACTTCGCCTCCGCCTGGGGCATCGGCGCAGTGCTGCTGGTCCTGGTGCTTCTCATCGACCTCGCAGCCCGTCTGGCAAAAACAAAGCTCAAACAGAAACAGTAAGGGGTATTTTATGGATAACAATATGCCGGTCATCTCGGCAAAAAATCTGAACCTCTGGTACGGCGATTTCAAGGCCCTCAAGGGCATCTCGCTGGACGTGGGCGAACAGGAGATCACTGCCCTCATCGGCCCCTCGGGCTGCGGCAAATCCACCTTCCTCAAGACCCTGAACCGGATGAACGACCTTGTGCCGAACGTCCGCATCGAGGGCGACGTCCGGCTCCGGGGCGAGGATATTTTCTCAAAGGAGATGCAGCTGACCGACCTGCGCCGCCGCGTGGGCATGGTCTTCCAGAAGGCGAACCCCTTCCCCATGAGCATCTACGACAATATTACTTACGGCCCCAGGCTCCACGGTGTCCGCAATAAGGCGGAGCTGGATGAGCTGGTGGAAAGCTCCCTGCGGGGCGCTGCCCTCTGGGACGAGGTGAAAGACCGCCTGAAAAAGAGCGCGCTGGGCCTCTCCGGCGGCCAGCAGCAGCGCCTGTGCATCGCCCGGGCTCTGGCTGTCAAGCCCGAAGTCCTGCTGATGGACGAGCCCACCAGCGCCCTCGACCCCGGCTCCACCATGAAGGTGGAAGAGCTGATGAGCGAGCTGAAAAAGAACTACACCGTGGTCATCGTCACCCATAACATGCAGCAGGCGGCCCGTATCAGCGACCGCACGGCCTTCTTCCTGCTGGGTGAGCTGGTGGAGTGCGGCCCCACGGGCGAGATTTTCAGCACCCCGAAGGATAAGCGCACCGAGGACTACATCTCGGGCCGCTTCGGTTAAAAAGGAGGGTTTGCGATATGAGCACACGCACACAGTACGAAGCCGACCTCGCGGCCCTGAAGGAATTGTTGGCCAAGATGAGCCAGCTCTCTGCCGACGCGGTGGAAGATGCGCTGGAAGCCCTCTGCACGGCGGACGCCGAGGAAGCAAAGGGCATCATCAAGGGCGACACCGAGGTCAACCGAATGGAGCGGGACATCGAGCACCGCTGCATGACCCTGCTGCTGCGTCAGCAGCCGGTGGCAAGTGATCTGCGCTTTATCTCTGCTGCCATGAAGGTGGTGACAGACGTGGAGCGCATCGGTGACCACGCCGCCGACATCGCGGAGATCGTCCCCCATCTGGCCGGCGTCCGCAAGGCGGGCGACCCCGCCGTGAGCAGGAGCATTGAGATGGGCCGTAAAGCCCACAAGATGCTGCAGGACGCCATGAGCGCCTTTGCGGCAGAAGATGAGGCGGCGGCAAAAGCCGTCATCGACGCCGACGACGCCGTGGACTACGACTTCAATACCATCAAGCGGATGCTGGCGGCGGAGATCGCCGCCGACCCCGGCAAGGTGGACGCCGCTCTCGACGTGCTGATGGTCATCAAGTACCTCGAGCGCATCGGCGACCACGCCGTGAACATCGCCGAGTGGGTGGAGTTCCTGCGCACGGGCCGGTATCACCACGAGAAGATGTTCTGAGTTCTGTTTTCCTCTTTTTCTTTTCCTGAAAAGCTGCTGCCCGAGGCGGGCGGCAGCTTTTGCTTTGTCGAGACCCCGTCTGAAAAATTTTGGAGTTTTTTCTTATCTTATGCAATTTCCGGCCCGGCCGCGCCGTATTATAGGCAGAAGCCTCCCAACAGAGGGACGCTTATGAGACCTGAGCGCGGCCCGGCTCCGACATCCCCCATGTCTCCGGCTGCGCCGTAACGGAGGATACCTATGAGCATCAAGAAATTCCCGCTGGAAGCCTACGGCGCGGCCGTCAGCCGC
>OGGW01002839.1_pt1 | contig 10290 bp, 5 predicted proteins | sample 1571291 | NCBI WGS metagenome assembly OGGW01 (sample SAMEA2582028, study PRJEB24529) | metagenome | biome: Human gut stool | place: China | collected 2011 | reverse complement strand
AGCGATATATTGAAGAGTTTACTTCGCTTCGTCGCCTCAATCCGCTTTATACTAACTGGCTACTGTTCACAACCACCATTGAAGTCTTTCTTTGGAAAGCCAATGCAAAGCCCGACATGTATCGGATTGATTCTACTTTGCGCAAAATCAATGAATGGTACGTGGGTGACGGATGGTATTCGGATGGCCCAGGCTTTGCATTCGATTATTATAATAGTTTTGCCTTGCATCCCATGTATTTCGAAGCATTGGACGAGCTTACCGAAAGTGGCAAGAAACAGAAGGATTGGGCTGGATGCAGCTACGAGAAATCAATAAAACGTATGCAGCGTTTCGGTTGCATTTTGGAGCGTTTCATTTCTCCGGAAGGTGCTTTCCCCGTGTTGGGACGATCCATAACCTATCGCACGGGGGTGTTTCAACCTTTGGCATTGTTGGTATGGAAAGGATTACTTCCCAAAGAATTGACAAATGGTCAAGTACGTTCAGCACTTACCTGCGTATTCAAACGTATGTATAGCGATAACCGAAATTTTAATGAGAAAGGTTATTTCACATTGGGATTCAACGGGAAACAGCCGAAAGTTTCCAATGTATATACGGACAATGGCAGCTTATATATGGCAACATTGGCTTTTCTGCCGTTGGGACTTCCTGCCAGTCATCCTTTTTGGACCTCTCCAGCAGAGTCCTGGACATCGAAAAAAGCTTTCGATGGGGAAGAATTTCCGAAAGACCATACTTATTATGAAGAACATCATAAATGGTATAACTAATATAATTTTTAGTATGAATAAAATATACGCATTAATCGCCTCTCTCATCTTGTCAGTAGGGCAAGTAAAGGCAAATGAAAAGGTATCAGTCTTGAGTCCTGATGCCAAAGTGAAGTTATGATTTGAATTTCAGGGGTTCAAGAAGACTATTTTTGAAGTATCATACGGTGGGAAAGAGTTTCTACAGGCTTCGCCTTTGGGAATAAAAGCGGACATCGGAGATTTTTCCAGTGGATTAAAGATTACGGAGCATATGCAAGACAGCGTGCATGAGTCTTATAAGTTGGAACGTATCAAGGCATCACGTGTGGACTATTGTGCCAATCGTCTGCTGGTATCGCTCTCCAATGTAAAAGACGAAGGGATACAGGAAGGGTTCATGGTGAGCAACAATGATATCGCTTTCCGTTATCTGTTGCCTAAGCAGGGCGAACCGGCAAGTGTCCGCGTGGAAAACGAAACCACTGGATTCCGTTTCCCGGAAGGAACCACCACATTCCTCACACCGCAGAGCGATGCTATGATAGGTTGGAAACGCTCCAAACCCAGTTATGAGGAAGTTTACAAGACAAATGCGCCTATGGCAGAAAAGTCACAATACGGTCATGGCTACACTTTTCCCTGCCTGTTCCGCATAGGCGATGCTGGTTGGGTGTTGTTGAGCGAGACAGGTGTGGACAGCCGTTATTGTGCATCACACTTGAGTGACTGGACGAATGGAGTTTATACAGTAACATTCCCCATGAAAGAGGAAAATAACGGTAATGGCACGGTAGAACCAGCTTTTTCCCTGCCGGGAGCAACTCCGTGGCGCACAATTACACTGGGAAAGACGCTGAAACCTATTGTTGAGACTACCATCCCTTGGAATGTGGTGAAACCTCTTTATGAGACGAAGCATAGTTACCGGATGGGACGTAGCACATGGAGCTGGATTCTCTGGCAAGACTGGAGCATCAATTACGATGACCAAGTGAAATATGTGGACTTGGCTTCCGCGATGGGATACGAATATGTGCTTATAGATGCCGGATGGGATAAAAACATCGGTTACGACCGTATGGCGGAGTTAGTGAAATATGCACGGAGTAAAGGAGTGGAAGTCTTTCTGTGGTATAGTTCCAGCGGCTATTGGAATGACATCGTGCAGAGCCCTGTCAATAAAATGGATAACTGCATCGTGCGCAAACGTGAGATGGACTGGATGCGGAGTTTAGGTGTGAAAGGCATCAAGGTGGATTTCTTCGGAGGTGATAAGCAGGAAACTATGCGTCTTTATGAAGAGATACTGAGTGATGCTGATGACCATGGACTGATGGTCATTTTCCATGGCTGTACACTACCCCGTGGATGGGAACGCATGTATCCCAATTATGTGGGAAGCGAGGCTGTGCTGGCTTCTGAAAACCTGATATTCGGTCAAAAGTTCTGTGATGCGGAAGCATTCAACGCGTGTCTGCATCCTTTCATCCGCAATACAGTTGGCAGTATGGAATTTGGCGGTGTATTTCTTAACAAGAGGCTGAACCGCAATAACAATGACGGTAGTCGTAGGGTCACCACAGATATATTTCAACTGGCAGTTGCGGTGCTGTTCCAAAATCCGGTACAGAACTTTGCGCTGGCTCCGAATAATCTCACTGATGCTCCTGAACTCTGCCTACAGTTCATGAAACATGTCCCCACAGTATGGGATGAAACACGATTCATTGATGGCTATCCGGGAAAATATATAGTGCTGGCCCGCAGACACGGAGACAGATGGTATGTGGCGGCAGCCAACGCACAGAAAGAACCGCTGAAGCTGAAGTTTAATGCTGATATTTTGGCAGGGGGCATTGTAACGAAGTATTATGACGGGAAAGATTTGTCTCCCAAGATGGAAACGACCGAGATAGGACAGAAAGGAGATGTTACGGTGGAAATTCTGTCCGGTGGAGCGGTGGTTTGGGTTAGATAGTCTTTTGAAAATCACGAATTGAAATCTGTTATCAAAAAGCAATACTCTTAGTAGAGAACGAAAATAGAAATTTAAAAAGAGTAATATATGAATAGACAAATTGTATGGGGATGGGCGTTGGCAGTTTGCCTGTCGGCATCCGTAAGCATTCCGGAAAGCCATGCCCAAAAGAAAGAAATCGGTAACTCTGTCCAGAAGATTAGACTAGACGGTAATGCCGGGGGAAAACGTTTTGACGGCATCGGGTTGGTTAATGGCGGAGGGGCGACTTCCGTCTTGCTGAAAGACTATCCTGAGCCGCAGCGCAGTCAGATACTTGACTTGGTGTATAAACCAAAGTTCGGCGCATCAGTCAGTGCCTTGTTTGTGGAAATACCTGGCGATGGTAATTCCACACAAGGTTCCATGCCGAGCCACAAGCATACACGTGAGGATCTGAACTATTCACGCGGCTACACGTGGTGGATAATGCAAGAAGCAAAGAAACGCAATCCCGACCTGACATTGGACGGAACAGCGTGGAGTGCACCAGGATGGGTAGGCGATGGAAAGTTCTGGTCGCAAGATGCAGCGGACTATTATGTAAGCTGGTTGAAAGGATTACGTGATGTATATGGGTTGGAGTTTACTGCTATTGGCTGTCGCAATGAAAAAGAAGTGAGCTATGATTTTGTGAAATGGTTCCGCAAGACACTGAATGCCAATGGCTTCTCCAATCTCAAAATACATGCCTTTGATAACTGGTATAAAGGCAAACTGAATTTCGTGAAGGATATGTTCATAGACAAGGAACTGTGTGATGCCATCGACATCATTGGCGGACATGTCTTCTACGAGGGCGAACCGGTATCGGTGGAAGAAAGAGCAATGGCGGAAAAACTCGGCAAACCGATATGGGATACGGAAGACCATGTATATAAGAAAGGATTTGACTGTCTGATAAGCCTTGTGGAGTGTTTCAACGGCAACTATATTCACAATGGTGCCACCAAGATTGTGAACTGGTATGACATCGCAGGCATCTACCCGATGGAGCCTTATTCCGAAGACCCTCCCACTGTGCTTGCATACGAGCCGTGGAGCGGACACTTTAAGGTACGTCAGGCATTGTGGGGATATGCGCACTATGGGCAGTTTACTCAGGTGGGTTGGGAATACCTCAATGGTGCGTGCATGGATTTAAATGGTGGCGGTTCATTGGTCACGCTGAAATCACCCGAAGGTGATTATAGTATTATCATCGAGACGAAAGGTGCGAAAGCTCTGCAGACATTACATTTCACACTTGACGGCAGCCTTTCGGACAATAACCTGTGTGTATGGCACAGTAATGCTGAAAAGCAGTTTACTCGTCTGAATGATATTAAGATAACCGGCAAGGAGTTCACCTTGACTATTGCTCCCGATGCTGTCTATTCACTCTCCACGACTACTGGGCAGCAGAAAGGTTCGTATGACGCTCCGGCATCGAAGCCGTTCCCGTTCCCCTATTACGAGACATTCGAGCAGTACAAACATCCGGAACAGTACGGCTACTTGCCACGCTATACAGCCGACATCTGTGGAGCGTTTGAGATAGCTGACCGTCCTGACGGTAAGGGAAAGTGTATGCGTCAGGTGGTGCCGGTGCCTACCATCTCGTGGGCTCCCGATTGCAAGTATTATTCCATCATAGGCGATTCTGCTTGGAATGACTACGATGTGAGTGCCGACCTCTACCTCAACTCCGGTGATGCGGCAGGCATCATGGGACGTATCAATGACGTGGGAAGTGGCTACGGCATTATTCCCAAAGGTTACTACTTGCAATTGGGCGATGATGGGCTGTGCAAGCTCGTCGTGGTCAGAGGCAAGGTGGATAAGAAAAAATTGATAGGCGACGCTGAGCAGCAGGCGTTCATCAAGAACAGCAAGGATGAAGGCGAAGGTGGTGAAAAGGTATTGGCATCAGTTAAGTTGTCCGGTATCTCTTCTGGAAAATGGTATAACCTCAAATTGCGGTTCAAAGGAAACGAAATTATCGGATTTATTGACGACAAGCAGGTGCTGAAGGCAAATGATGATTTGTATGGTCATGGTATGGCAGGTCTGTTTGCCGAGAAATATCAGGATAAGGTAAGCACACCCTATTTTGACAATCTGCGTATCGCCGAAGTGGGGACACGTCATTTGAAGCCCACTGCGGCATTCCACGGACAGACACCTATTTACACAACAAGTAAAAAAGAGAAATGATGAAGAAGTTACTGCTTTTGCTGTCGCTGATATATCCGCTTCTGTTGGTGGCGCAGCACACCACAGAAGTGGCACCGCTGAAAGGTGAACGCTGGTGGGGTGGCATGGTTGCCGCAGGCTCGGAAATGCCTTTTGCCCCCAATACACGGATTTACGACCTGAACAAAGAAAACCGCAATAACCAGACCGCACCGCTGTTGCTTTCATCGGCTGGAAGATATGTCTGGGGAGAACGTCAATTCCGGTTCCAGTTCAGAAATGATTCATTAATTCTGGAGTCCGATTATGAAAATTTAGAAGTAGTAGTGGCTGGCAATACATTAAAGGATGCCTATCTGGCAGCTTCCACCAAATATTTCCCTTTCAACGGACATATACCAGAATCGCTGTTCTTCAGCCAACCGCAATATAACACGTGGATAGAATTGATGTACAACCAGAACCAGGAGGATATACTGAACTATGCCCGTCAGGCCTTGGCAAACGGCTTCCCTCCAGGCATTTTCATGGTGGATGATAACTGGCAATGCTATTACGGCAATTTCGATTTCAAGGCTGAAAAGTTTCCCGATCCAAAAGCCATGTGTGACGAGCTTCACCGGTTGGGATTCAAAATCATGCTTTGGATTTGCCCATTCTATTCTGCCGATACACCCGAATTCAGGGAAATGGAGCAGAAGGGGTATCTGTTGAAGAACAAAACGGATGGTAACACGGCTATTATCAAATGGTGGAACGGATACAGTGCTTGTCTGGATGTGACAAATCCCAAAGCCGTGGCTTTCTTCAAAAGCAAGCTGGAGGCCACGATGCAGCGTTACGGTGTGGACGGCTTTAAGTTCGATGCGGGCGACATCTACTATATGACAGGCGATTACGCATACTTTGACAAGACAGCGGACAAGCATCTTTTTTCCCAACGTTGGGCGGAAATAGGTGCTTACTTCCCTTACAATGAACTGAGGGCGGCATGGAAAACGGGAGGTATGCCCATCGTGCAACGGCTGGGAGACAAATCCTATTCGTGGCATTCGTCCTCGTTGATTGTTCCCGATATGAGTGCCGCCGGACTGTTGGGCTATGCCTACACTTGCCCGGACATGATTGGTGGAGGCGAGTTCAAGAGTTTTCTGAACGTTGGTGACAAGAAACTGGACGAGGAGCTGATAGTACGCTCTTGCCAGATTCATGCGCTGATGCCAATGATGCAGTTTTCCGTTGCCCCTTGGCGGGTGCTTAGCAAGGAGAACATGGAGATTTGCAGCAGGTATGCCCGACTACATGAACAAATGGGTGACTATATATTGGAATGTGCCCGCAATTCGGCACAGACCGGAGAACCGATTGTTCGCAATATGGAGTATGCCTACCCACATCAGGGCTTCGAGGAATGTAAAGACCAGTTCATGCTGGGTAGCCGATTTTTGGTGGCTCCTATGGTAAAGAAAGGCACCGTGCGGGAAGTATGGTTGCCGAAAGGAATTTGGAGAGATGATCAAGGCAAGAAAATCCGTGGTCCGAAAAGTCTGACTATCGAAGTGCCTTTGGATCGCCTGCCTTATTATGAACGAATTAAATAAAGAAAGATATGAACAATAACATCTTAAATGGAAAATGGGGCTTATGCCTGATTGCTCTTCTATTCGGCATGGTTTTGCCTGGTTATGCCACAAAGAAACCTTCTGCCTATCAAGGGTATCTGTTTGCCTATTTTGAAGGCACAGGACCCAAGGAAGAACAGGAACAACTTCGGTTTGCATATAGTGCCGATGCCAAGAACTGGTATGCACTTAATAATAATCGTCCGGTTCTCCATTCCAAAGACATCTCAAAGACGGGAGGTATTCGTGACCCGCATATCCTTCGCCGTATTGACGGAAAAGGGTTTTATATGGTTGCAACAGATATGGCCGCCGTGATGAATGGATGGGAACATAATCCGGGTATCGTGATGTTGAAGTCGGATAATCTCGTCGATTGGAGTCATAATGTTATAGATCTGGCATCCCTATATCCGGAAAGGTTCGGGAACGTGAAATGGGTATGGGCACCGCAGACCATTTACGACCAAGATGCAAAAAAATATCTGGTTTATTTCACCATTCGTTTTAAAGGTGACGAGCACTTGGATTTCTATAGTGCATACGCCAACAAGGATTTCACCGGGTTTGAAGCTGAACCCACTCTGATGTTCCGCGCCAAATACGGAGCTATTGATGGTGATATTATTTATAAGGATGGCATTTACCACTTTTTTTATAAAGGCAATACAAAGGACAAAAATGGCAAGGAGTTGAAGAACGGTATCCAACAAGCCACCTCGAAAAGTCTGAAAGGACCGTGGAAAGAAAATTTCAAATATGTGGACGCATACGCAGACACCTCTACAATGGTAGAAGGTTCGGGCATTTTCAAACTCAATGATTCGGATGAATATATACTAATGTATGACCTGGGCACTTCAGGAAGATACGAGTTCCAGCGTAGCAAGGATTTGTACACGTTCACTTCAAAACCGGAATCATTTACGAAGAACTTCTATCCACGTCATGGTAGCGTTATGAGCATCACACAGGAAGAGGCTTACAGGCTGAATATGAAATGGGGAGGAATACCGCAAGAAGCTTTAAATGAGCCTTTAGATTTCGTAGCTAACGGCAACCCCATTGTTACGCACAAATATACAGCAGACCCTGCACCGCTCGTAATGGGTGATACGCTTTGGCTCTATACCGGTCACGACTTTGCCGGTAAGCAGAACGGGTATAAGATGAGGGATTGGTGCCTGTTCTCGACCACCGACATGATACATTGGACGGAACACCCCACACCATTGAAACTGTCTGAATTTGCTTGGGACAAGTCGGGAGCAGCATACGCTTCCCATGTAGCAGGGCGTAATGGTAAATACTATTTTTATGCCAGCACGAATGGCTCTGGAATAGGGGTGGCCGTGGCAGACAATCCGCGTGGACCTTTCAAGGATGCGCTTGGCAAACCGTTACTCACCAACAAGGATTGTCCGGGAGCCGCACACTGGTGGGTTTGCATAGATCCGGCCGTGTTTATAGATGATGACGGACAGGCTTGGATATTTTGGGGGAACAAAATCTGCTATTGTGCCAAGCTGAAAGAAAATATGACCGAAATAGACGGAGTTGTTCACACCGTGGATATACAGCACACCGGAAGGGACATGAAGTTCACGGAAGCACCGTGGGTTCATAAGCACAAGGGGAAATATTATCTGACCTACGCCAGTGGGTTTCCTGAAAAAATATCATACGCAATGGCGGACAAGATAGAAGGTCCCTATACGTGCAAAGGCATTCTTGCGGAAATGTCGGGAAATAGTAACACGACCCATCCGGGCATCGTGGAGTTTAAAGGACAGGCTTACTTCTTCACCCATAACGGCGGATTGCCAGATGGGGGAAGTTATAGCCGCTCGGTATGCGCGGAGTTTTTGCGGTATAATGCGGATGGAACCATGCGGAAAGTGGAGGCATCTACAGAAGGAGCAGACAGAGGATTTGTTCCGTTTGACAACAAGAACAATCCCGTCATTCCGGGATATAACGCTGATCCGGAAGTGATGTATTCCCATAAAACAGGCAAATACTATATCTATCCTACCAGCGATGGATTCCACGAATGGAATGGGCATTACTTCAAGGCATTCTCTTCTTCTGACCTGAAGCATTGGAAAGATGAAGGAGTCATCTTCGATTTTCGGAAAGACCTGGCTTGGGCAGACAAGAATGCATGGGCACCGACCATTGTTGAGCGAAAGATAAATGGGGAGTACCGCTACTTCTACTACTATTCGGCGGAAAAGAAGATTGGCGTTGCTGTCAGCAATTCGCCTACCGGGCCATTCAAAGACCCTATCGGCAAACCGTTGATTGACTATAAGCCGGAAGGTGTACGTGGCGGCCAGCAGATAGACCCCGATGTGTTCCAAGACCCACAGACAGGGAAATATTACATCTATTGGGGATGCGGTTATTTGGCTGTGGCAGAACTGAATGATGATATGGTCTCTGTCAAAAAGGAAACCATGAAACTGATTACTCCCAAGAGTCCATTCACAGAAGGTACGGAGGTATTTTACCGTAACGGATTATATTATTTTTTGTGGTCGGAAAACGATACTCGTAGTGAAGACTACCGGGTACGATATGCCACAGCTAAGTTACCTATCGGTCCATTGGAGGTTCCCGATAAAAATCTGATTTTATGGAAAAGACCGGAGAAGGGCATATATGGAACCGGACACAATGCTGTCTTGAAAGTCAATGGGAAAGATGAATGGTACATTGTTTACCACCGTTTCCGTCGTCCGAATGCCATAAAAATGGGATGGGCTGCAGGTTATCATCGGGAAGTCTGCATGGACAAGATAGAATTTGAGACAGATGGAAAGATTAAAGTCATTGAGCCGACACTGTGAGTTACATGTATTTCAATAAATGGATGTATTAGTATTAATTTTTAAAAGAAACTATATGGTAAGGATTATTTTATTATGGATAATGTCATCCTTGTTGTGCTTGGCTGCAAATGCACAAGTCATCCACAACGGCATCCCTTGGTTTGACGAACAGGGAAATATCATCAACGCGCATGGGGCATGTATCGTGGAAGACGGTGGACGTTACTGGCTGTTTGGAGAGTATAAGTCTGATGAAAGCAATGCCTTTCCCGGTTTTGGTTGCTACTCGTCTGCCGACCTGGTAAACTGGAGGTTCGAGCGCATCGTCTTGCCTGTCCAGAAAGACGGGATTCTCGGTCCTGACCGCGTGGGAGAACGGGTGAAGGTGATGAAATGTCCCAAGACGGGAGAGTATGTCATGCTGATGCATGCGGATGATTTGGGGTATAACGATCCGTATATCGGCATAGCCACCAGTCCGACCATCAATGGGGACTATACACTGCACGGTCCTATCCTTTTTGACGGCAAACCGCTCAGGCATTGGGACATGGGCACGTTTCAGGATACGGATGGAAAGGGGTATCTGCTGATTCATCATGGGCCTATTTATCGGTTGAGCGATGATTACCGTTTCATCGAAGCAAAGGTTGCCCATGTAGAAGGTATGGGTGAGTCGCCTGCCATGTTCAAGAAAAACGGGTTGTATTATCTGCTGACCTCAAACCTGACGAGTTGGGAACGGAACGACAACTATTATTTTACCGCATCCTCCATTGAGGGTCCATGGAAAAAACAGGGATACTTCTGTCCGGAAGGAACTTTGACTTATAATTCTCAGAGTACTTTAGTTTTTCCCTTGAAGCGGGGGAATGATATCGTAC
>OGGW01002826.1_pt1 | contig 10331 bp, 7 predicted proteins | sample 1571291 | NCBI WGS metagenome assembly OGGW01 (sample SAMEA2582028, study PRJEB24529) | metagenome | biome: Human gut stool | place: China | collected 2011 | reverse complement strand
ACTTGCGCCGATGGTACTGCAATGCAATGCGGGAGAGTAGGTAGCCGCCTCCTTTTATCAAGAGCCTCAGATTTCGAAAGATTTCTGAGGTTTTTTTGTTTTTCCCATAGTTCTGCTTTCTTATCGCAGCTTTATCCCACAGATTACGCGGCTCCTTTTATCTTTTTACCTATTCGGTCCTGGATTTTGTAAATGTGTATAGATTCAAAATAAAAAAGGCTGACCAATAAGGTCAGCCCAATTTGATATTATTTGTTTTTACGGTGATTTCGTGTCTTCTGCTTTGACTTTTTCGCTTTGCTGGAAGAAGTATTAGCTGCAGGCTTTTCCTTGCGTACAGGAGCCGAATCGCCAGCTAGGGTGAAATCTAGTTGTTTCTTTTCCAAGTTGGCTTGCGCCACCTTGATGCGGATAGCATCGCCTAATTGATATTTATTATGGTGGCGACGACCAATCAAACAGAAGTTCTTTTCGTCGAAGTCGTAATAATCGTCAGCGATGTCGCGCATCGGAATCATTCCTTCACAATGGTTTTCGTCTATGGTAGCATAAATTCCGTAAGAAGTAATACCGCTTATATGGGCATCGAATTCCTCGCCGAGTTTATCTCCCATGAATTCTACCATCTTATATTTGATACTGTCACGTTCTGCATTCTGTGCAATCTGTTCCATTTCAGAGCAATGCTCACAGAGTTCTTCGTAATGTTTCTCGTTGGCACTTCTGCCGCCATCTGCGTACTTAGTAAGCAAGCGATGAACCATCGTATCCGGATAACGGCGTATAGGTGAGGTGAAGTGGGTGTAGTATTCAAATGCCAGTCCAAAGTGTCCGATGTTGTGAACGGAGTACTTTGCCTTCATCATGGCACGGAGTGCAACCATCTGGATGAGATTATTCTCTGGTTTGCCTTCGCAATCTGACATCAACTTGTTGAGACTTCTTGCTGTAGCGCCTTTTGTACCCTCTGTTTTCATCTTATAACCAAACTTCACAACGAATTCACGCAAGGTTTCCAACTTCTGTGGGTCCGGATTGTCATGAATACGATAAGGAAGCGTCTTTGGCTTCTTTCCTTTCTTTACCTTTCCGATACTTTCAGCCACCGTACGGTTGGCGAGTAGCATGAATTCCTCTACGAGTTTATTGGCATCCTTAGAGCGCTTGTAGTAGCAGCTTACTGGTTTCCCCTTTTCGTCAACGTCGAAATGCAACTCTTCGCGGTCAAACTTAACAGCACCATTTTTGAATCTTGCGGCACGAAGTTTCTTTGCCAGTCTGTCAAGCGTAATGAGCTGAAGTGCGTTTTCTCCTTGATAAGGATGTTCCTTTGTTTCTGCTGGAGCAGGTTCGCCAGTACCATCAACCACACCATTTGCTTCAAGGAGTTCCTGTACCTCTTCATATTTATATCTGCGGTCGCTCTCTATGACGGTATGAACGATGCGATAGTTCTTGACTTCGGCATTGCTGTCGAGTTCGAAGATGACGCTGTATGCAAGTTTTTCCTCATTAGGACGAAGCGAGCAGATAAAGTTACAGAGACGCTCTGGGAGCATCGGAATGGTGCGATCTACAAGATATACAGATGTTGCACGTTTCACGGCTTCCTTGTCGATGATACTGCCCTCTGTGACGTAATGTGACACATCTGCGATATGAACACCTACCTGCCAGTTTCCATTCTCCAATCTCTGAATACTGAGGGCATCATCAAAGTCCTTGGCATCCTTCGGGTCGATGGTGCAGGTGAATACCTTTCGGAAGTCCTCTCGTTCTTTGTAATCCTGTTCTGTGATTTCGCCCGAAATCTTATTGGCAGCATCTTCTACATTCTTTGGATACTTATAAGGTAATCCATATTGAGCAAGGATAGAATTCATCTCAACATCATTATCACCCATCTGACCAAGAATATCAACAACCTCGCCAATAGGACTCTTGTTTTCTCCATCAGGCCACTCAATAATTCGTACCACTGCCTTGTCATCGGTCTTTCCTCCCTTCACCTTTCTTCTAGGAATGATGATGTTGTGAGCAAAGACATCGCCAGGTGTCACGAGGTAAGCCAGATCCTTATCTACTTTCAGACGTCCTACGAAGGTATCTTTAGCGCGTTCAAGGATTTTGTTGACTTGTGCCTCCTTGATGTGATTCTTACGGCGAGCCAGGAAGGTGAATTCCACCCTGTCGCCATTAAGTGCTCCCATCGAATTACGTTCAGAAACGAAAATAGGCTTCTCGCTATCATCAGGGATAACAGAGTTTTTGCCATTTGCCTTTCTAACGAATTTACCTTCCATCACCTGTATGCTTTGATTCAGGCGATAAGAATTATCACTTACCTTAGCCAGGTAGTCATCCCATGCCATTTCCTCCATAATGTCAATCGCCAGCATCTTGAGCGGATGTGTAGTGAGACGGAGGGAACGGAATATCTCTTTAAAGCTGAGCGTTTCGCCCGGTCTTTCGGCAAAGAATTCCTGCAGCATCTCAGTGAGCTGCGCTTTGTTCATTCTTTTGCCACCTTTTTTACCTTTTCCCATAAATTATGACTATTATTAGTTTTATAAGGCAAAGAAACAAAAAAAAAAGGAGAAAACAAAGTTTCTTGGCATCTTTTTTCGTTTTTTATTAAATATGTAACAAAAAGGACACTTGTTTCGATTTTTTTTTCATAAGTTGCGTCGCATGCCGCCTTCATCATGCCGTGGTGGGCATAACGGTACACAGCTTCTCCACATCCTCTTCGAAAGTCTCACGATTCAATGCCTTGTTCTTGAATGCTGACCGATAGTTGTAGATAGTGCGAGGCATATAGAACAACAGGGAGGCAATCTCGGAACTGTCCTTAACGCCCAATCTGATGAGGGCAAATATGCGCAATTCGGTGGTGAGTCTCCTGCTATGTGCTGGTTTCACTTGTTCTTCTGGTTTGAGCAAGGCATTGAACTCTTCTATGAACGAAGGATACATGTCGAGGAAGGCGGTGTCGAACTGTAGCAAGAAGGTGGCTGAGTCCTCGTCTGACAAGCGTGAGGAGGAAGTCATGTTGAGCAAGTCGTTTCCTTGTCCCACTTTGATCTTTCGGTGTACCAATAATTCAAACTTGCTCAGTCGGTCAATGAATTTGGCGCATAGGTCGATATACAGTTTCGCCAATCGCTCGCGTTGCTTGTTGGTGTCTGTCAAGCGTGTGTTGAGCAAGTTGAGTGCATCGTTGAGGCTTGATAATTGCGTGTTGCTGTCAGATAGTTCGATACGATGCTTGTGCAGCAACTTGTTTTGTTGTCTATAGAAGTAGAAAAGCACGAGCATGATGATGAGGAGGATGGAAATCCCCCACAAGGCAGCGCGCATCAAGTTGTTTTGTGCGGTTAGCTTCTCTCGATAGTTCTTGACAATGATAGGCAGCTTTTGCGAGATTTCGATGATGCGCAGTCGGTTGTTGTACGCCTTTGCGTCATCCATGGCAAAGTTGATGTAGCGTTCGGCTCTAGAAACGTTCTCGTTGTCTTTCTGGTATAGATACATGGCAAAGTCTTGTAACGCAAGATTCTCGCGAGTGCAGTTCTTCAGGTCACTGATACATGCCTGTACGATGTACTCTTCGTATTTCTCGGGTTGATGATTTGCACTATAGTTGTTGGCTATGGCAAATGCCGCCATGGCATAGTAACGAGAGTTGACAGGTACTTCCTTCAAGACACGAAAGTAGTGACTCAATGCCTTCTTGTCGTTACGTTCCACGTAAATGTAGTATTCTCCCAGGAAAAAATTGTAACGTTTGTCATTCTTGCTGAGCAGACCGACCGCCTGTTTCAGAAACTCAGCAGCTTTTTGTCTGTACTTGGGAGCGTATGTTGCGTCATGGCAATAGTCAGACCAATACATATATATATAATACTTCGTGATAGTATAGTCAAAGGAAAGAGATGGAGTGAGCGAGGAAAAGTCTATCTCATTGAGCAGAGACATAGCCTCTCCATAAAGTCCACCGATGGCAAGCAGTGATGCTTTTTCTATTCTGCTTTTGTCATGGTAGAACTGGTTGGCGGTCTTATCAGCCAACTCTATGGACTTGTCAACATACACCATGGCGGAATCAAACTGATAAACGTAGTATTCATTGAATAGCTTGTCATAGATAGAAAGTAACGTGGCGGTGCTCTTGTCCTTGTCCATGATTCCCTTGTAGGTGTTGATACTAGCCTCCTTTTGCTTGAAGATTTGGGATCTGTTGTCTAAAAGGCTATCTAAAGTAAAAGAAAGTTTCTCGTTTCTTGTTGCAGACAAATGGCAACAAGAACATATCAATATGAATGTTATAATAATTCTTTGCATGGTAATCTCGCTTCTTAAAATTGTGTGCAAATATACAAAATTATTTTTGGGTAGCCAAATAATAGGCTGTGTTTTTATGAAAAAACACTTATTACCGCAAAATCCCCTCCAAAGACGAATGTACTTGATACGAATTTCCGATTATTTGTATGTTGCTCATTATCATGGGAATAAGGGATTTGTCATCATTCGTTTTTGTACTAATCGTGTACTTTGCCGCATGATGGTAGTAGATTATGACTATCTTTGCAGCATCTTTTAACAAAAATGGAATTATCTAGCCATCAACTAAATGTTTGAATTATGAAGAAACCTTTCATTATGCTTATGATGAGTAGTTGCTTATTGTTAACTCCTTCCATGGCACAAGTAGTGGTCAATGATCCTGTAGCAACAAGTCAGGCTGTCATTACTTGTGGCAATGCTCGTTTTACGGTTCTTACTCCGGAGATGATAAGAGTGGAGTATAGCGATCAAGCGAAGTTTGAGGATCGGGCGACCTTCACCATTGTCAATCGTAAGTTGGATGCGCCTCAGTTCACCAAGAGTGAGGATGACACCTATTTATATATAATGACATCCAACCTGAAGCTCAAGTATCGCAAGGGAACTGATCCACGCACCCTTCCAGCCTCTTCAGCCAATCTTACCATCGCTATAACAGGTAATGGTGTTTCTACAGTTTGGTATCCTGGCAAACCAGATCCACTGAACTTAAAAGGAACTTGCCGTACATTGGATGGTCTGATGGGCGATAGCAAGCGTTCGGAAATGGAAAGTGGTTTGGTTTCTCGCTCTGGTTGGGCTGTGATAGACGATTCATGGGCTTCACCTCGTTCTGATGGAGGACGTTCTTATGCCTTGTCTCCTAATAGTGATATGGGGTATCCTTGGTGGACACAGCGTGCAGACAATCATGCCATGGATACTTATGTGTTAGGATATGGCCATAATTACAAGAAAGCTCTTGCAGACTATACCAAGATTGCTGGTAGCATCCCTCTGCCACCTGATTATGTGTTCGGTTACTGGTATAGTAAGTATGCTTCTTATTCGGCAGATGATTATCGCAACATTATGAGCGACTTGAAAGCCAATAAGATACCTACCGATGTGATGATTCTCGATATGGATTGGCATTGGAATGGAAATGCTTATAGTCAGTCGGAAGGTCGTGGTGGTTGGACTGGTTGGTCATGGAACACCAATCTCATACCTAATCCAAAAGGTCTTCTTTCCGAGATGCGCTCACAAAATTTTAAGACTGCGCTCAATTTGCATCCTGCCGATGGTATCAATCAGATAGAGTCGCCTACTTATTTCGCTGCCATGAACAGTGAATTAGGTAGCAAGTACCTGAATGACAATCGTGACAATATAAATTGGAGCTTGGATTATACCGATTTCACCAAGTCGTTCTTTAAGAATATAATCTGTGACCATGAGAGCGAGGGTGTGGATTTCTGGTGGATAGATTGGCAACAATATCTTACCAGTCCGTATACCAACTCGTTGAGTGAGACTTTCTGGTGTAATTATGTCTTCTTCAATGAGGCTGCCAAGCGTGACAACCATCGTCCTGTTATCTTCCATCGTTGGGGAGGCTTAGGCAGTCATCGTTATCAGATTGGTTTCTCGGGTGATGCCAATATTAGTTATGAGGCATTGGCTTTTGAACCTTATTTCACAGCTACGGCATCTAATGTGGGCTATGGATATTGGGGACATGACTTAGGAGGCCACATGTTCTCGAACGAGGAGTTGGTAAACAATCCTAACTTGGTGTTGCGATGGATTCAGTTTGGTGTGTTTACTCCTATATTCCGTACTCATGCTACCAGCGATTCTCGCATAGAACGCCGTATTTGGAAATTCTCAAATTTCCCAACCATCTTGGAAGCAGTTCGTCTGCGTTACTCTCTCTTCCCTTATATATATACCATGGCGCGTAAGACCTATGATACTGGTGTGTCAATCTGTCGTCCATTGTACTATGAGTATCCTGAGGTAGAAGAAGCATATACATACGATAATGAGTATTTCTTTGGTGATGATATCTTAGTGGCACCTATCACTGAGAAATCTGATGCAAGAGGTATCACGATAAAGGATGTATGGTTGCCAGAAGGAAAATGGTGGAGTGTGTCTACTAATGAATTGATAGAAGGTCCTCGTTTGGTTACCATGTCATTCACAGATAAGCAGATACCTTATTTCTATCGTCAGGGAGCATTGATTCCTAACAATCCTGCAGACGTGATGAATGTTACGGAACGTCCTTCGCAATTGGTGCTCAACATAATTTCTGGAGAGAATGGCAAAGGTTCCATTTATGAGGATGATGGTGATAATCCTGATTATTCATCTAATTATGCAGAGACTATGCTTAGCCAGAGCTTTGATGGGCATGTAGGTGAGTATGTCATTTCTCCTCGCAAGGGTACATCTAAGGAGGCTCCAAGTAGTCGCTCTTATAAATTGTTGATATACAATACAGATAAGCCATTGTCCGCTAAGGTGGATGGAATGCAAGTTACTTTCACTTATAATGCGGAGAGTAAGTGTACTACGATTGAGGTACCTTCTGCAAGTTGCTCTATGGGGCATCGCATAGAAGTGGAGTATGCCACAAGTTCTGCTGTGGCAAGTATCACGGCAAATGATGCAAAGATAGCTTATGACAGTGCCAGCACAAAGTTTATTGCATCTGCCCAATGCTCAAAGAAAATATTGGTAGAGTAATCAAGATAATTATCATAAAATAATTATACTATCCAAATAATAATTTAAAACAATTAAAAATGAAGACATTCCTAAAAAAGACAATTGCACTGGCATGTTTTGCCATGCTGATGCCTCTTTCGCTTCTTGCGCAAGATGTTCTGAAAGTGCACGGAATCGTTACTGACCCTTCGGGTGAGCCCCTGATAGGTGTCAATGTAAAGGCTGGCTCTTCTAGTGTGGGAGCAGTCACTGATTTGGATGGAAAGTATTCCATCGAAGTTTCACCTAAATCTACTCTTACCTTTTCATACGTAGGTTTTGAGACTGTCGTTGAGTCGGTGAAGAACCGCAGACAGATGGATGTCACCATGAAGGAGAGCTCTGATGTGCTCAATGAGGTGGTGGTTATCGGTTATGGTACTATGGACAAGAAAGAGCTTACTTCTGCCATTTCTCACGTAAGCGAGAAAGACTTCCTCACCATCAGTTCCCCTGATGTTTCCATGATGATCCAGGGTAAGGTGTCGGGCGTGAGCATCACCAATACCGCGGTGGGCGACCCAAACAATCAGGCAAGCATCCAGATTCGTGGTGTCTCCTCTCGTGCCGCAGGCAATGGTCCTCTGATTGTGATTGACGGTGTGCCAGGTGGCAACCTCACCAACATCAATCCTAATGACATCGCTTCTTTCGACGTATTGAAGGATGGTGCAGCCTCTGCTATCTATGGTACTCGTGGTTCCAATGGTGTCATCTTGGTAACGACCAAGAAGGGAAGCAAGGACGGCAGAACGCACGCTTCTTACTCTACCTCTTATACTTGGAACACGATGGTGAAAGACCTGAAGATGATGAACGCTCAGGATTTCCGTGATGTTCGTCTGGGATGGGGTGACTCTGGCGTTGACCTCGGCGGTAATGTAGATTGGCTTGATGCCGTCAGCCGTACAGGTACTACCATGCAGCATACCCTGACCCTCAGTGGTGGCAATGACAAGAGCAACTATCGTGTGAGTGCCGATTATCGAGATGCCAAGGGTATCGACCTTCGTTCTCGTCGTCAGGAGTATGGCGCTCGTGCCAACATCATGCATACCACCAAGGGTGGACTCTTCACCATTACTGCCAATGTGGCTCCTCGTGTCATTTATAGTGACAAGGCAGACTATAGCGTATTCAAGGATGCCCTTGAGGCTAACCCAACTACTCCTTTGATGGATCCAGATAATCCGATTCGTTATTATAATTTCAAGGGACAGGTTGTTGGTTCTAACCCTGTGGAGCGTCAGGTCTTGGAAACCGATAAGGATGATATTCGTTTGATAGACTGGGATGGTACTGTTAAGTTGAATCTTTTGCCTTTGTTGGCTAAGGATGCTTCTGGCAATCATCATCTCTCTACACAGATTATGTTTGCTGACCATCAGTATACCCACGATGCGTCTTGGTTCCGTCCTTCTACCAGCACCATAGCTATTGAGAGTGGTCGTGAAGGTGAGGCAAGTCGTTCTTCCAGCAAGGAGAGCCAGTATGTAGTAGAGTGGCTCAACAACTATAGCGGTAGTTTCGGCAAACACAATGTGAAGGCTATGGCAGGTTACTCTTACCAGTATTCTCAGTATTCTGGTTTGAACGCATCCAACAAGGATTTTCCTAATGATGCTCTGGGTCCAGACAACTTGGGTGCTGGCGAGTTTAACAAGGAAGAAGGTGAGGTAAACATGGGCAGTTACAAGAATGATGCCAAGCTCATTGCTTTCTTCGGTCGTGTAAGTTACGACTATGCAGGCAAATATATGTTTACCGCTTCTCTTCGTCATGAGGGTTCTTCTAAATTTGGTGCTAACCATAAGTGGGGTAATTTCCCAGCTGTTTCTGCTGGTTGGCGTATCTCTGAGGAGAAATTCATGAAAGGTATCAAGTGGATTAATGATTTGAAGCTTCGTGCCGACTATGGTGTGACGGGTAACCAAAACTTCGATAGCTACAAGTCATTGAATACCATGACAGGATTTGGCTACTATATATATAATGGTAAGTTCTTACAGGTTTGGGGTCCAGCCAAGAATGTGAACCCTGACTTGATGTGGGAGAAGGGTAAGAACTGGAACGTAGGTATCGACTTCTCTTTGCTCAACAATCGCATCTATGGTTCTTTGAACTATTTCAACCGTAAGCAGCAAGATTTGCTGGGTGACTATAAGGTTTCTGTTCCTCCATACCTATTCGACAATACTTTCGTCAATGTAGGTACGATGAAGAACTACGGTTTTGAGTTCGACCTCAATTTCCGTCCAGTTACTACCAAGGATTTCTCTTACGATTTCAACCTCATCGGTTCTACCATGCAGAATAAGTTCGTAAGCTTCAGCAACTCCCAGTTTGTAGGTCAAGACTATTATGATGAGGTAAGCACATCCGACCCATATCCTTACTATAATTTGCAGCGCATAGAGAAGGGTGAGTCTATCGGTAACTTCTATATGTGGAGATATGCTGGTCATACAGAGGATGGCGAGTGGTTGGTCTATGACAAGAGCGGTGACATCATCCGTGCTTCCCAAGCAACGGCAGACGACCGTGTGAAGGTGGGCAATGGTTTGCCTAAGTTTACCTTGTCTTCCAGCCAGAACTTCCGCTATCGCAACTTCGACTTGTCGTTGTTCTTCCGTGGTGCGTTTGGATATGACATCTTCAACATCCACGATTTCTATTATGCCAACCGCAACTTCACTGGCAACCGCTTGCAGAAGGCATACGGCAAGAACTTCAAGATTTCAGGCAATGCCAACCCTGTGGTTTGTGATTATTTCTTGGAGCGAGGCGACTACCTGAAGCTTGACATGGTAACATTGGGTTATACGCTTAATCTCGAAAAGTGTCGTTTCATCGACCGCATTAGAGTATATGGAACTGTAAAGAATGTGTTTACCCTCACCAAGTTTAGCGGTGTAGATCCTTCTACTTTTCAGGTGAATGGGCTTACTCCAAGTGGACAAGGTTCTCGCGACTATTATCCTTCTACCCGCCAGTTTATTCTTGGTTTGAACGTAGACTTCTGATAATCATCTAAAAACAAAGTAAAATGAAAATATTTAATTATATTGTATCTGCTGCTTTTTGTACTCTTACAATGGCAAGCTGTACTGATTTGAGTGAGACTCTCTACGATCAGGTGGCATCAGGCAACTATTATAATACCAAGAACCACTAGTGTCCCGTTAAAACGAGACGATTATTAAATAAGTTATTAATACTCAAAA
>OGGW01002818.1_pt1 | contig 10357 bp, 9 predicted proteins | sample 1571291 | NCBI WGS metagenome assembly OGGW01 (sample SAMEA2582028, study PRJEB24529) | metagenome | biome: Human gut stool | place: China | collected 2011 | reverse complement strand
TTCTACCGCTGAAGCTCATAAACCAACCGCCTCCGGCCATACTAAGGCCGGAGGTGATTTTTATGCCCAAACGCAAGCGCAGCCGGGAGGGCTTTCCCTATGACGCTACACCGGACGTCCACCACTTTCCCGGCGTACCGCGCAGCAGCTTCGACCTGGTGAATATGTACGGCACCTATAACATTCAGCCCACGTCTGACACGGAGAACACCTTTCCCCTCATCGCCCCCGGCCTGCCCAGGGCCTACCGGAACATGAAGCTGGACAAACACGACCTGGAGCCGTGAACCGCAGAAAGCCGCATGGCGCAAGCGCGCCATGCGGCTTTCCCGTACTGCCATGACGAGTTTCCAAAGAAAACGCAACATTGTCCCGGAAAAATCCGGAAAGTTTTAATCATTTAAAGTGCGGCTCGGTACAATGCACAAATAATTGTTATTTCTTTGGCAATTCGCATAATTGACGCAAATTTCACAAACCCGTATAATATAAGTAAACTGGTAAGACCAGTGCGGCGCGCAGTATCTCCGCACCGCGGGAGAGGGTATTTCTGCCCGATCGCACAGAATAGGGAGGACCCCATGTACACCTTAGGTATCGACATCGGCAGCACCACTTCCAAGTGCGCCGTTCTTAAAGACGGAAAAGAACTGGTGGCCCGCAGCCTCCAGACCGGCGGTCTGGGCACCGGCGGGCCGGAGGAGGCGCTGGCGCAGCTGTGGCAGACCAGCGGCCTGACCCGGGCCGATATGGCCTGCGCCTTTGTCACCGGCTACGGCCGCAAAAACTACCAGGGCGCCGACGGCGAGATCAGCGAGCTGACGGCCCACGCCCTGGGCGGGCGCTTCGTGTTCCCGGACCTGCGTACCGTCATCGACATCGGCGGGCAGGATGCCAAGGTCATCGCCCTGTCGCCCTCCGGCAAGATGGTGAACTTCGTCATGAACGATAAGTGCGCCGCCGGTACGGGGCGGTTTCTGGATGTGATGGCCTCTATCCTCCGCCTGGATGTGGACGATCTGGACACCGAGGCCGCCAAGGCCGCGGCACCCGCCGCTATCTCCAGCACCTGCACCGTGTTCGCCGAGAGCGAGGTCATCAGCCAGTTGGCCAACGGCGTCAGACGCCCTGACCTGGTGGCGGGCATCTGCCGCAGCGTGGCCAGCCGCGTGGCGGCTCTGGCCCGACGGGCGGGCGTCACGGAGCAGGTCTGTCTCTCCGGCGGTGTGGCCCGGAACGACGCGGTGCGGCAGGCGCTCAGCGACGAGCTGAACGTCCCCGTCAGTGTGGACCCGCTGGCCCAGTATTTCGGCGCCATCGGCGCGGCCCTGTGGGCATATAAGCAGACGACATGAATAAGCAGAAGTGCGTTTCGATAAAAGCTGTGAGGAGGAACTGAAATGGCAGAAGAAGTGAAGAAGGTGCCTAAGCCGGTGGATCCCAATTCCGCCAAGTACAAGCTGGGCAAGATCGCGGCGGACGCCTATGTGGATGCCATCGAGGCCAAGAAGCGGGGCGAGAAGGTGGCATGGGTCTCCAGCAACTTCCCTGTGGAGATCCCGGAGACTATGGGCATCGCCACCGTGTATCCCGAAAATCAGGCCGCCGGCATCGCCGCCCGCGGCGCGGGCACGAGAATGTGCGAGGTGGCGGAGTCCGAGGGCTACTCCAACGACATCTGCGCCTACGCCCGCGTGTCGCTGGCCTACGCCAAGCTGAAGTCCTGTCCCGAGCAGGACGTGGCCATGCCCGACGTGCTGCTGTGCTGCAGCAACATCTGCTCCTGCATGATCAAGTGGTACGAGAACCTGGCCCGTGAGCTGAATATCCCCATGATCCTGCTGGATATCCCCTTTAACCCCGACTACGAGGTGTCCGACGCGGAGGTGGCCTACGTCACCGGCCAGTTCTGGGACGCCGTGAAGCAGCTGGAGGAGATCACCGGCAAGAAGTGGTCCGACGAGAAGTTTCAGGAGGTCACCGGCTTCAGCTGCCGCTCCAGCCGCGCATGGCTGGCGGCCACCGGCTGCGCCAAATATGTGCCCTCTCCCTTCAACGGCTTCGACCTGCTGAACCACATGGCCGTCATGGTCACGGCCCGAGGCAAGTCCACCGCCGCCGACGCCATGGAGACGCTGCTGAAGGAGTACGAGGACAACCACAAGAACGGTACCTCCACCTTCCGCACGGAGGAGAAGTACCGCATCATGTTCGAGGGCATCGCCTGCTGGCCGAACCTGCGTGCCATAAGCACCGGCCTGAAATCCCGTGGCATCAACATGGTCACCACGATCTACGCCGACGCCTTCGGCTTCGACTACAACACCTTTGACGAGATGATCCGCGCCTACTGCAAGGTGCCCAACGCCATCAATTTGGAGATGAGCCGCGACAAGCGCATCAAGCTCTGCAAGGACAACCACGTGGAGGGTATGCTGGTGCATACCAACCGCTCCTGCAAGCTGTGGAGCGGCTTCATGTACGAGATGAGCCGCCAGATCGGCAAGGCCTGCGATATCCCCGTGGTCAGCTTCGACGGCGATCAGGCCGACCCTCGCAATTTCTCCGAGGCCCAGTACGACACCCGTGTGCAGGGTCTGACGGAGATCATGGAAGCCAACAAGGCTGCGAAAGGAGTGTAAGGCATGAACGACATCCTCAACAAGCTGCATGAGGCAGCAGCCTCTCCCCGCGCGCAGATGGACGGCTATCTGGCCCAGGGCAAAAAGATCGTCCTGTGCGCTCCTGTTTACACTCCCGAGGAGCTTATCCACGCCATGGGCTTCGTCCCCATGGGCGCGTGGGGCGGCGATGTGGCGCTGAACCGCGCCAAGGAATACTGTCCCGCCTTCCTGTGCGCCATTGTCCAGTCCCTGCTGGAGCTGGGCATCAACGGTGCCTACGAGGGCGCGTCCGCTATCGTCGTCCCCTCCCTGTGCGACACCCTGAAAACCGTGGGCGAGAACTGGAAGTACGCCGTGCCGTCCATCCCGTTCATCCCCATGACCTATCCCCAGAACCGCAAGCCCGCCTACGGCGTGGCCTACACCAAGGCCGGCTATGAGCGTGTCATCCGCGACCTGGAGAAGCTGGGCGGCGCCTTCTCCGAGGAGAAGCTGCTCGCCTCCATCAAGGTCTATAACCGCCACAACGCCGCCATGCGGAAGGTGGACGAGGTGCTGGCCAAGCACCCGGAGATCACCGCCGCCCAGCGCAGCGACATCTTCAAGAGCGCCTTCTTCATGACCAAGGAGGAGCACACCGCGCTGGTGGAGGCGCTCATCGAGAAGCTGGAAGCCCAGACTCCCGCCGCGGAGAAGCTGCCCATCGTCATCTCCGGCATCCTGACGGACGCCCCGGCGCTGAACGCCATTCTGGACGAAATGGGTCTGCACATCGTGGCCGACGACGTGGCCGCCCAGTCCCGCCAGTACCGCACCGACGCACCGGAGCGCGATGACGCCCTGAACGCGCTGGCCGAGAAGTTCGCCGCCATGGGCAACTGCTCTGTGCTGTACGATCAGGAGAAGAACCGGGTGAAGTGGATCGTGGACACCGCCAAGGCGAGAAGCGCCAAGGGCGTCCTCGTAGTCCTCACCAAGTTCTGCGACCCGGAGGAGTTCGACTATGTGATGATCAAGAAGGCCTGCGAGGCCGCCGACCTGCCCCTGACGCTGGTGGAGGTGGACCGCCAGATGGTGCGATTCGAGCAGGTGCGAACCAACCTCGAGACCTTCCGCGACCTGCTGAAAATGTAAGCAACACACCATTTATTAACATACATGGAGGAACGATATGAGTGAAGTAAAGCGTCCCCTCGAGGGCGTAAAGGTGCTGGAGCTGGCCACCTTTATCGCCGCCCCCTGCTGCGCCCGCTTTCTGGCGGATCTGGGCGCTGAGGTCATCAAGGTCGAGGCCCCCGCCGGCGACCCCCTGCGCTACACCGCTGTCAACGAGGGCCGTCCCCAGGATCAGAAGGAGAACACCTCCTACGATCTGGAGAACGCCGGCAAGACCTGCGTCTGCCTGAACACCAAGACCCCCGCCGGCCGCGAGGCCCTGGAAAAGCTCATCGCCGAGGCGGACATCTTCATCACCAACTGGCGGCAGAACCCTCTGAAAAAGGCCGGTCTGGACTACGAGACGCTCCACGCCCGCTACCCCAAACTGGTGTATGGCTTCGTGTCCGGCTACGGCGAGAAGGGCCCCGACAAGGACCTGCCCGGCTTCGACTTCACCGCTTTCTTTGCCCGCGGTGGTATCCTGGGCACCCTGTTCGATAAGGACGCCCTGCCCATGCTGACCATCGCCGGCTTCGGCGACCATCAGGTGGGTATGTACCTGGCCTCCGGCGTGCTGGCGGCCCTGTACCGCGCCCGCGAGACGGGCATCGGCGACCGCGTGGTGGTCTCCCTGTTCCACAGCGCCATCTGGGATGTCTCCCTGCTGCTGCAGGCCAGCCAGTACGGCGACCCCACCACCCAGTATCCCCTGTCCCGCCGCACCCTGCCCAATCCGCTGGTGGTGGCCCATAAGACCAAGGACAACAAGTGGCTCCAGATCGCCATGCCCCAGTACAACCGCCACTATCCCATCTTTATGAACGCCCTCGGCCATCCCGAGCTGGCCGAGGATCCCCGTTACTATCCCCAGACCAACCTGCAGGCCAACATCGAGGAGTTCTACGACTTCCTGGTGGCCGAGATGGCCAGCCGCACCCTGGACGAGTGGTGCAAGCTGATGGACGCCAACGATCTGCCCTACGCCGTGGCCCAGACCTGGGACCAGCTGCTGGTGGATAAGCAGGCATGGGCCTCCGGCTGCTTCTACGAGATGGAATATTCCAACGGCAATAAGCGCACCATGGTCCGGCCTCCCGTTATCTTCGAGGAGACGGAGCTGCCTCCCTACAACCGCGGTCCGTACCTGGGGGAGCAGACCGAACTGGTGCTGAAGGACCTGGGCTACACCGACGAGCAGGTGGCTGCCATGATCGCCGCCGGCGAGGCGGTGCCCATGGATCCTTCCCTGAAAGACTGACGGCGGCATCTTTTCCGCCCTGCCATCGTCAAACCGTCTCGACGTACACACGGTACGCCATCGCCGGTTTGCCATCGGCAGAACGAAAAATCTCTCCGCCGTAGGCGGAGCGCGACGAACACGAACACCCCGGCGACTTGAGGAAAAGCAAACTATAAGGGCGCGGCGCGTTGAGGAGCGCGCCGCCACCCGAAAATATGAAGGAGAAGAATTATGAAGATCGCTGCTTATGAAGTACGTCCCGACGAGAAGCCCGTTATCGAGAACCTGTGCAAAAAATATGGCATCGACCTGATCTCCACCCCCGCAAATCTGGATAAGACCACCGCCCATATGGCCGCCGGCTGCGACGGCGTCACCACCCTGGGCCAGAGCGACTATTCCAACGCCGTTCTGGACGAGCTGAAGGGCTATGGCGTGCAGGTGCTGGCCAGCCGCTGCGTGGGCTATAACCACATGAACTGCGGCTATGCCCGCTCTCTGGGCTTCCGCCTGTGCAACGGCGCTTACGCGCCCAACGGCGTGGCAGAGTACACCGTTATGGCCATCCTGATGTGCATCCGCAAGTTCAAGAAGGCGCTCTACAACACCAACGACAACGACTTCACCCTGAAGGGCAAGATGGGGCGCGAGCTGCGCACCATGACCGTGGGCGTCATGGGCACCGGCAAGATCGGCTTCACCGTCATCAAGTGCCTCAGCGGCTTCGGCTGCCGTATTCTGGCCAACGACGTGTACGAGAACGATGCCGTCCGTGCGTACGCCGAGTACGTGGACCTGGACACCCTGTACCGCGAGTCCGACATCATCACCATCCACACCCCGCTGCTGCCGGAGACCACCGGCATGATCAACCGGGAGGCCATCGCCAAGATGAAGGACGGCGTGGTGTTCATCGACAACGCCCGGGGCGAGCTGATGGATATCGATGCCGTCACCGAGGCGGTGGAGTCCGGCAAGTTCGGCGCTCTGTTCATGGACGCCTTCCCCGGCGAGACCGGCATCATCCACGTTCCCCACGATGAGGACATCATCCGCACCCCCGGTATGCCCTACTTCAAGCTGAAGTACCTGCGCTCCTTTGTCAACGTCTACCACACGCCCCACATGGCCTTCTTCACCGAGGAGGCCGCGGAGCAGATGGCCGAGTGCGGCGTCAACAGCATCTATGAGATTTTGACAGAGGGCAAGTCCAAGCACGAGATCCCCTGCTGAGCAGAGCAGTGACCCATACTTTAACAGGAGGAAAACTATGATTTTCGACGCAAAGCATGAAATGATCCGCAAGCTGGTCCGCCAGTTTGCCGAGACCGAGCTCACCACCGAGGTCCTTGACAAGGTGGAGGAGACCGGCGAGTTTCCCGAGGAGATCGTGGACAAGATGGCCAAGTGCGGCTTCCTTGGCCTGAAGATCCCCCGCGAATACGGCGGTGCCGGTGCCGACACCCTGGCCTATGTCATCATGATCGAGGAGATCGCCCGTGTCTCCGCTGTGGCCAGCCTGTACGCCAATACCCCCAACTCCCTGGGCGGCGGCCCCCTGATGCAGGCGGGCACCTCCGAGCAGCTGGAGAAGTACCTCCGTCCCTCCGTGGAGAACAAGGTGAAGATCGTCTTCGGCCTCACCGAGCCGGGCGCCGGCTCCGATGCCAGCAGCATGGTCACCACCGCCGTGAAGGATGGCGACGACTACATCCTCAACGGCCGTAAGTGCTTTAACTCCGGCGCACCGCTGGCGGATTACTGCATCGTCTACGCCAAGACCGACATGAGCCGCGGCAATAAGGGTATCTCCGCCTTTATCGTGGACATGAAGGCCCCCGGCGTCTCCTGCGGCAAGCACGAGGCCAAGATGGGTCTGGTGGGCTACGCCACCTCCGACGTGGTGCTGGAGGATGTCCGCGTCCACAAGAGCGATATGCTGGGCAAGGAGAACATGGGCTTTATCAACGCCATGAAGACGCTGGACGGCGGCCGTCTGGGTGTGTCCGCCCAGTCTATCGGTCTGGCCCAGGGCTGCCTGGACGAGGCTATCAAATACTCCAAGGAGCGCGTTCAGTTCGGCAAGCCCATCTGCAAGAACCAGGCCATCGCCTTCATGCTGGCGGATATGGCAACCAAGCTGACCGCCGCCAAGGAGCTGGTCTATATGGCCGCCCAGATGAAGGACAGAAACGACCCCAGCGCCTCCATGTACTGCTCCATGGCCAAGTACTTCGCCTCCGAGACGTGCAACGAGATCGCGGCCAAGGCCGTGCAGATCCACGGCGGCTACGGGTACATCAAGGAGTACCCCGTCGAGCGTAAGTACCGCGACTGCCGCGTGTTCACCATCTACGAGGGTACCTCTCAGGTCCAGCAGATGGTCATCTCCGGCAATTTGCTGAAGTAATGCGGAAAGGAGCAAGAATAGAATGAAGCTTATCGTTTGTGTCAAGCAGGTGCCCGACACCTCCGGCAAGGTGGCCGTCAACGCCGACGGCACGCTGGACCGCGCCTCCATGCAGACCATCATCAACCCCGATGATATGAACGCCGTCGAGGCCGCCCTGGCCCTGAAGGATCAGCTGGGCTGCCCCGTCATCGCCGTGTCTATGGGTCCCCCTCCCGCCGCCGGTATGCTGCTGGAGCTGAAGGCCATGGGCGTGGACAAGGCCGTGCTGGTGTCCGCCCGTGAGTTCGGCGGCTCCGACACCTACGCCACCTCCCAGATCCTGGCCGCCGCCATCAAGAACCTGGGCGTGGACAAGGACGACATCATCTTCTGCGGCCGTCAGGCCATCGACGGCGACACCGCCCAGGTGGGCCCGCAGATCGCCGAAAAGCTGGAGATCCCCCAGGTGTCCTATGTGGCCGACATCAAGAAGGACGGCGACACCCTCACCGTCCGCCGTATGCTGGAGGACGGCTATATGACCGTGCAGGTCCAGACCCCCTGCCTGCTCACCTGCATCAAGGAGCTGAACACCCCCCGCTACATGACCATCCGGGGCATCCTGGACTGCGACGCCGAGCCTGTCACCGTGCTGGATTACAACGCGCTGAAGGACGATCCCCTCATCGAGGTGGACACCATCGGTCTGAAGGGCTCTCCCACCAATATCTACAAGAGCTTTACGCCTCCCCGCAAGGGCAGCGGTATGATGCTGGAGGGCAGCGGCAAGGAGACCGTGGAGCAGCTGTTCGGCATCCTGTCCGCCAAGCACATCATCTGAGAAGGGAGAAACGATATGTCTACTTTTATGAATACCGATCCCAAGGCCTTCTCCGGCGTGTGGGTCTTTTGCGAGCAGCGGCAGGGCAAGATGATGCCCACCACCTTTGAGCTGATCTCCGAGGGCCGCAAGCTGGCCGACGAGCTGGGCGTCCAGCTCTCCGGCATTCTGCTGGGCGACAGCGTGGACAACATCGCCGCGGAGCTGGGCGGCTACGGCGCGGATAAGGTCTACGTCTACAACAGCCCTCTGCTGAAGGACTACACCACCGACGCCTACACCAAGATCATCACCGACGCGGTGCACGAGTTCAAGCCCGAGATCATGCTGTTCGGCGCCAGCCATATCGGCCGCGACCTGGCGCCCCGCTGCGCCGCCCGTCTCCACACCGGCCTGTGCGCCGACTGCACCCACCTGGACGTGGATCTCAACGGCTATATCAACTTCCTCCGCACCGGGTCCTCTCTGGACGTGGACAGCATGAACTTCGAGACGAAGCTCTTTGACGTCAACACCAACCTGAAGATGACCCGTCCCGCCTTCGGCGGCCACCTGATGGCCACCATCGTCTGCCCCCGCTTCCGCCCCGCCATGGCCACCGTGCGCCCCGGCGTGATGAAGAAGCGCGAGTTTGACGAGAACGGCGCGAGCAAGGTGGAGATCGTCCACCCCGCCTTTACCCTCACCGAGGCCGACATCCACACCAAGGTGCTGGAGATCGTCAAGGCCGCCCGTGCCATGGTGGACCTGACCGGCGCCGAGGTGGTGGTTTCCGTGGGCCGCGGCATCGCCAAGGACGTGGAGAAGGGCATCGCCCTGGCCGAGGAGCTGGCCGCCCTCATGGGCGGCGTGGTGGGCGCGTCCCGCGCCGTGGTGGACTCCGGCTGGATGACCGCCGACCATCAGGTGGGACAGACCGGCAAGACCGTCCATCCCCGCATCTACGTGGCCCTGGGCATCTCCGGTGCCATCCAGCACAAGGCCGGCATGCAGGACTCCGAGTGCATCATCGCCGTCAACAAGAGCGACGTGGCCCCCATCTTCGAGGTGGCGGATTACGGCATCTGCGGCGACCTGTTCAAGGTGGTCCCCATGATGATCGAGGAAATGAAAGTCCTGAAGAAGTAATATCCCCCTCCCCACAGCGGGAAAGCCCGAAGGCACCGTCCTCCGGGCTTTCCTGCATCCTGCCCTTGCTATTTTCCCCGGGATGCGCTATACTGTCCGGGTATTTTCTGTGAAAGGAGGCCCTTCCATGCCGGAAGCCGTACATATCCCCTGGCAGCCCATCGGCGGCGGGCGGGCCAGCGAGGCCATCTATGACCAGCTGCGGGAGCTTATCACCTCCGGAGTGCTGAAGCCCGGCGACCGCCTGCCCTCTGAGCGTGCCATGATGGAGCAGCTCCACCGTTCCCGTCCCACCATCCGCGAGGCCCTGCGTATGCTGGAGCAGGGCGGCTATGTGGCCTCCACCCACGGCGCCAGCGGCGCCGTGGTGCGGGAGCTGACCATCGACGGCGTGGAGCAGCCGCTGTCGGCCATGCTCCAGCTGAACCAGATATCTCTGGAGGAGCTGGGCGAGTACCGCGCCGTCAACGACGGCACCATCGCCGGCTGGGCGGCCCGGCGCCGCACCGACGAGGATCTGGCGGCGCTGGACAGCTGCCTCACGGCGGCGGAGCAGGCCCTGGGCGATTACCGCCGCTTTGCCGAGCTGGACGTCCGTTTCCACAGTCTGCTCTCCCGCGCCACCGGCAACCAGGTGGCCATGATCGTCACCGATGTCCTGGGCCAGGTGGAGCAGCACACTCTGCTGAAAAAGATGGAGACGCTGAACGACAGCGCGTGTCTGGCCCTGGAACGCCGTATTCTGGCGCGCCACCGGGAGATACTGAGCGCTATCCGCCGGCAGGATGACGCGGCCGCCAAACAGGCCATGCGTGAGCACACCCGCGCCGCCGCCACTGATCTGAAGGTCTGACCCCCAAGAACCTTCCCCCTGGGGGTGGTTTCAAAAGGAGGGGGCCGGAGCCCCCTCCTTTGTCGTTTCAAGGGGATAGGATCCTTAAGGAAAGGGGGAAATTCGAAATCCCCCTTTCCTT
>OGGW01002816.1_pt1 | contig 10360 bp, 9 predicted proteins | sample 1571291 | NCBI WGS metagenome assembly OGGW01 (sample SAMEA2582028, study PRJEB24529) | metagenome | biome: Human gut stool | place: China | collected 2011 | reverse complement strand
GGGCTCGTCCGGCAGCAGGACCTTGGGCCGGTTCACCAGCGCCCGGGCGATGGCCACCCGCTGCTGCTGGCCGCCGGACAGCTGGGTGATCTTCCGGTGCTCGAAGCCCTTCAGACTCACCACGCCCAGCATTTCCGTCACGCGTTCCTCGATTTCCTCGGCAGGCACCTTGGCGATCCGCAAGCCAAAGGCGATATTCTCAAACACGTCCAGATGAGGGAACAGCGCGTATTTCTGGAACACCGTGTTGATCTGCCGCTTATGCGGCGGGACATCATTAATCCTCACACCGTCAAAGGTGACGTCTCCCGACGTGGGTGTCGTGAAACCGCCAATAATCCTCAGCGTTGTGGTCTTGCCACAGCCGCTGGGGCCCAGAAGTGTGAGGAATTCAGAATCGTTGATATACAGATTGATGTGATCGAGAACCAGCTCGTCGTCAAACGCCATGCAGAGGTCCCGCAGGCGAATCAACTCTTTGGACATTTATCCTCCCCCGTTCGTAAAATATTTTTTTTCTTACCTCTTTTCTCTGTTCAAAGGGAGGCCTTTGCGGACAGGCCCGATATCTCTCGTTGAAATTTGGCAGATACAATATATAAAAAATGAAGACAAATGTCAATCATTATTTTTGCGAATATCAAAAAGGGCAGGAAAAAGCAAAAATCCCCTGTCCCGGTCTGTACCGGGACAGGGGAAAACGCGTCATGTTACTTGGTGCCGAAGATGCGGTCGCCGGCATCGCCCAGGCCGGGAACGATGTAGCCGTGCTCGTTCAGGTGATCGTCCACCGCACCCACATAGATGTCCACATCGGGATGAACCTTCTGCAGGTGCTCAATGCCTTCAGGGGCAGCTACCAGCACCATGAGCTTGATGTTGTGGCATCCGCGCTTCTTCATCTCGGTGATGGCGGCATCGGCGGAGCCGCCGGTGGCCAGCATGGGATCCACGATGATGATGTCGCGGTCGGCCACGTCCTTGGGCATCTTGCAGAAGTAGACGTGAGGCTCCAGAGTCTCCTCGTCCCGGAACATACCAATGTGGCCCACGCGGGCGGAGGGCACCATGCGCAGCACGCCGTCCACCAGACCCAGACCGGCCCGGAGAATGGGCACCACGGCGAACTTCTTACCGGCCAGAGTGGGCAGCTCCGCCTTGCACAGGGGAGTTTCCACCACCTTGGTGGTCAGCGGCAGGTCACGGGTGGCCTCATAGGTGATGAGCATGCCGATCTCGGACACCAGCTCCCGGAAATCCTTGACGCTGGTGTTCTTGTCCCGGAGGATGGTGAGCTTGTGGGCCACCAGGGGATGGTTCATGACGTGGACTTTTTCGCTAAACATGGTGCTTCTCCTTTATATATAAAAATTATTAATCCAAGGTGATCTTCAGGCCCCGGGCCAGCCGCTCCCGCTCCGCCTGGCTCAGCCGCAGGTACACGGGAACCAGGTCCCGGGCCGTGGTGACCTGTCCGGCGGCAGCCATTTCCTCCGCCGCCTGGGCCACCCCCACGGCGTTCTGCATCACCAGATGAGGCGGGGCCATCCGGCAGGGGATATCCTGCTCCAACAGATGATTATAACACAGCCCGGCCCCGTCGCCAACAACAAATTTCGGCTCCGGGCGGTTTTTTATCTCCTCCGCCAGCTCCGCCAGGCCGATGGCCCGGTCCGGGCACTGGCGGGTCAGGATTCCGTCATGGGCCAGGAACAGGGCGTTATATACCTGATCGCGCCGGGCGTCCATGGCGCAGACGATGAGGCCCTCCATGTGAGCAAGATTCCGGGCCATGGCGGCCAGTGTGGACACGCCGCAGCAGGGCTTTTCCAGGGCCCAGGCCAGCCCCTTCAGGGCCGATACGCCAATGCGCAGCCCGGTGAAGCTGCCCGGGCCGTTGGCCACGGCCAGCAGATCCATGTCCTCCGCTTTCAGCCCGGCGGCAGACAGCATGCCATCCAGCAGGGGCATCAGAGTGCGGCTGTGGGTCAGGCCCCGGTTCTGATAGGCACTGGCCAGGGGAACGCCGCCCTCCACCACGGCAGCGGACACGCTTTTGGCGGAGGTTTCGATGGCTAAGATCTTCACAGTGCTTCCCCTCCTTCAATGGTGATGGTCCGCCAGCCGTCATTTTCCGGACAGCGGGCAATGGTGACGGTGACGGCGTCCGGCGGCAGAGCGTCCCGGACGTTTTCACTCCACTCCACGGCGCACACGCCGCCCCGGTCCAGATAATCCTCCCAGCCGATGTCAAACAGAGCATCGGCGTCGGGCAGGCGGTACATGTCGAAGTGGAACAGGGGAGTGGGGCCGTCGTATTCGTTGACGATGGTGAAGGTGGGGCTGGTGACCCGGCCCCGGCAGCCCAAGCCCCGGGCCAGGCCCCGGGTGAAGGCGGTTTTGCCCATCCCCAGGCCGCCGAAGTAGGCCACCACCGCACCGGGGCCCAGGGTCCGTCCCAAACGGCAGCCCAGCCCCTCCGTTTCCGCGGGACTGTGGGTGATATACTCCATAGGTGGCCTCCTCTCCGTAAAATCAACTGATTATATCACAGGAATTCCCGCTTGAAAAGAGAAAATTCGGTTTACAGAAAAAGTTTCGTATGCGATACTAGATTGATATCATGTTCCATGCAACCGGTTTTACAAGAGGAGCCTTTCATGCTGAAACGAATCAAGGATAGCATTTTCGATATTTTGCGGCAGGCCGACTGGCTTTTGCTGTGTCTCTGCTGCGGCGCGGCCCTGTTCGGGCTGGTGATGATCGCCAGCGCCACGAACTTTCTGAATTCCTGGAAGATGGTCATCGTCCAGGCCTGCGCCATTGTGCTGGGAGTGAGCATCTATTTTCTCATGTCCCAGATCGACCTGACCGAGGCCGCCAAGCGCTGGAAATGGCTGCTGGGCTTCGGCATCGTCATGTTCCTGCTGCTGAAAACGCCGCTGGGCATCGAGAACAACGGCAACCGGGCCTGGCTGGGGATCCAGGGCTTTCCGGCCAATATCCAGCCGGCGGAGATCGTGAAGCTGACGTTCATCCTGGTGCTTAGCCGGCAGCTGGTGTGGGTCAAGGAGAACTGGGGGCTGAAATCCCTGCGTTCCATTGCGTTTCTGGCGGGGCACGTGCTGCTGATGGTGGGGCTTTACTACGTCATCTCCTCGGATATGGGCAGCGCCCTGGTGTATATCTTCATCTTCGCGGCCATGGCCTTTGTGGCCGGAGTGGCGGCCCGGTGGTTCATCATCGCCCTGTTGGGCGGCGGTGCGGCGTTTTACCTGCTGTGGGAGCTGGACAAGATCCCGGACTATATGAAGGAGCGGTTCATGGTGGTGTTTGACCACGACCTGGACCCCCTGGGGGCCGGATGGCAGCAGACCCGGAGCCTGCTGGCCCTGGGCGGCGGCAAGCTCACCGGTCAGGGGCTGTTCCATGGGATACAGACCCAGGGCGAATACTCCGGCAGTCTGCCGTTCCGGTACACGGACTTCATCTTCTCCGCCATCGGCGAGGAGCTGGGGATGCTGGGGTGCCTGGCGGTGCTGCTGCTGCTGGCGGCCATCATCGTGCGGTGCCTGATGGTGGCGCGGAAGGCCCGGAACACCACGGAGTCCTACGTCTGCGTGGGGGTGGCGGCGGTGCTGATCTTCCAGACCATCAGCAACGTGGGCATGTGCCTGTTTGTGCTGCCGGTGATCGGCCTGACGCTGCCGTTTTTCAGTTATGGCGGCTCGTCCATCGTGACCCTGTTTGCCGCCATGGGCATGGTCAGCAGCGTCCAGAGCCACTCCCTGCCGGATTGGCTGCGGTAAGGGAGGCAGGCATGGAGCGCAAATCTGCCGGGCTGCGGGTCCGCCGAATGACGGAGGCGGACCTGGAGCCTCTGCACCGGCTGCTGTCGGACCCGGAGGTCATGCGGTATCTGGAGCCGCCCTTTTCCCGGGAGCAGACCCGGGCCTTTCTGGACCGGGCGGGGCTGACGCCGGAGCCGCTGATCCTGGCGGTGGACGACGACGGCGGCTTTGCGGGGTATGTGATCTGGCACCCCTATGACGATGTGTCCATGGAGCTGGGCTGGGTCCTGGACCCCAGCCGCTGGGGCCGGGGATACGCCGGGGAGCTGACCCGGCTGCTGACAGACCGCGCCCGGCGTCAGGGCCGGGGCGTGGTCATTGAGTGCGTCCCGAAGCAGACGGTGACCCGGCACATCGCGGAAAAGTCCGGCTTCCGCTTCTGCGGCATGGCGGAGGGCTGCTGCGTATACCGGCGGCAGCCGGACGAAAAAGAACCGCTTTGATCGGCCGACTCAAGCGCGGCAAAAATCAGAATGGCGCAGCGTAAACTGCGCCATTCTGCACAATCCGGACCATTCATCCCGGTACGCCGGGAGCCTTGTTATCCGATTATTTACACGATGAAGTACAGCACCAGCGGGATGCACAGCACATACAGCACCGGGTGGACCTTCTTTGCATCGCCCGTCAGCACCTTGATCAGCACGTCCGTCAGCACGCCCAGGCAGATTGCTGCGGCGATGTCGCCGGTAAAGGTGCCGAACAGGATCATCACGAAGGGACCGAAGCAGCTCTTGAAGTCGGAGAAGTCCAGCTTCGTAAAGCCCGACAGCATGGAGAAGCCCACGAAGATCAGCGCCACGCCGGTCACGGCAGTGGGGATCATCAGAAACAGCGGGGACAGGAAGATGCACACCAGGAACAGCCCGCCGCTGACGATCGCCGTCAAACCCGTGCGGCCGCCAGCTTCCACGCCGATGGTGGATTCAATGAAGGTGGAGATGGTGGTGCATCCGGTGCCGGAGCCCACCACCGTACCAACGGCATCCACCAGAAAAGGCTTTTCGATCTGGGGGAAGTTGCCATTCTCATCCAGCATATTGGTCTGGGCGCCCACGGCGATCAGTGCGCCGAAGGTAGCAAAGAAGTCGCTGGTAAACAGGATGAAGATCCACACCAGTGCGCCGGGGATGTCAGCTAACACGGACTTGAAGTCGTAGCACAGCACCAGATTGCCGATTTCACTCATATCCGGCAGGGACACCAGCGTGGTGGGCAGCGTGGACACGCCCATAGGAATGCTGATGATGGTGCCGACAATGATGCCGATCAGAATCGCGCCGCGCACCTTATAGGCCGTCAGCACGCCCATCACCGCCATGGTGATCAGGGCCAGCAGCACCGCGGGCTGGGTAAAATCGCCCAAAGCCAGACCGCTGTCGCTGAAGGCGGCAAGGCCGGTGTTCTTAAAGCCCAGATAGGCAATGAAGAAGCCCACAGCGGTCGGTATGGCGATCTTCAGGTTCTTCGGCAGCAGGTCCACCACCATTTTCCGCACGCCCAGCACCGTTACCAGGATAAACAGGATACCGGAGCACAGCAGAAGCGCCATGGCCCAACCGAAGGATACCGTGCCGCTGTTGACCAGCCCGCCGAGAATGAAGTTACTGCCCATGGCGGTGGACAGCGCCAGCGGCAGATTGGCATACAGACCCATAAACAGGGTGATGATGCCGCTGACCAGTGCGCACATCACCAGCAGCGCTGACTTGCTGATCACCACGCCGTTTATATCCGTGATATAGGGATCGGGGCCGAAGCCGCAGATGGCGGAGGGCTGCACTGCCAGCACATAGGCCATGGTCATAAAGGTGGTGATACCCGCCAGCACCTCCCGCCGGACGGTGGTACCGTGATCCTTCAGCTTAAAAAAATCGTTTTTCATGTTGCTCCTCTCTGTGTTCTTTTGCAAGTTGGGTTTTGGGGGATTCGGTTTTATTCCACGACCTCCAGAATGGGGTCGATGACCTTCTGCTGCGCCACATCAATAAATCCGCAGTCGGTGATGGCGTAAGCAGGGATCGCCGCCAGACAGATAAAGCTGAGGAACATGAAGGGAATGGCGATTTCCGTGCCCATTTCATGGGCCACCCGGTTCAGCTCCTTCTTCTTCTCTGCCAGCTCATCCAGGGGCAGGTCGCTCAGCAAGCCGCAGATGGGATATGCCACCTCGGCGGCCACCTTGCCGCTGCGGACGATCACCTGTCCGCCGCCCAGTTCCACGCAACGGTTCACCGCCAGCGCCATGTCCTCAAAGCTGTCGCCCATGACAATGATGTTGTGGTTGTCATGACCCACGGAGGAGGCCATTGCGCCGCCCCGGATATGGAAGCCGCCCATAAAGGCCTTGCCCACATTGCCGTTCTTGCCGTGACGCTCTACCTGGGCAATATACAGCACATCCTGCTCCACATCGCACTGCACCACGCCGTCCACCACCGGCAGCTCCACGTCCCGGCGATTGGTGAAGGGCATGTAGGGCAGCGTATCCATCACCAGGGCCTTCACCTTCTTGGCGCCTGCGGGGGCATGGATCTTGAAGCTGTCTGCCGTGATGGGTTTTTTCAGGTGCATGGTGTTCAGCACACAGGGCTCGTGCTCTGCCGTCTCATAGTGCACCAGCAGCTTGCCGTTGTCTGTGATCTGGCGGCCGCCGGCGAAGGTGGTCAGCACGCGGAAATCCTCCGGGCCGGTGGTGATGTTGACGTCTGCCCGGCGTCCGGGGGCCAGCCCGCCGATCTCCCGGTCCAGATTGAAAGCCCGCGCGCAGTTGACGGTGACCATCTGAATGGCCTTGACAAAGTCCAGACCCATGCCCAGGGCCGTGCGCAGCGAGTCGTCCAGATGGCCCCGCTCCTGCAGGTCCACCGTGTGCAGGTCGTCGGTGACGATGCTGACCATGGCGGTGTCCAGATGATTTTCCATCACGGTCTTCAGCAGCACCGGCATATTCCGGGCGGCGCTGCCCTCGCGCATCATCAGGTGGCAGCCGTTGCGCAGCCGCTCAAACACATCCTTTTCGCAGAAGGACTCATGGTCGGTGGACACACCGGCGGCAATGCAGGCGCTCATGGCCGGGCCGTACATATCCGGCAGATGGCCCTGCAGAGTCTTGCCGGGCATAGACAGCGTTGTGTCAAAGGACTCCAGCAGATCGGGGAACCCGGCTGTGATATAGGGGCCGACACACTCGGACAGGCCCACCGCGTCCGGACGCTTCAGGGCCTTGCGGATGATCTCCGGATTAAAGCGCCCGCCGCTGGTCTCCAGATTGGGGGAAAACGGCACGTGGGACGGCACCACGAAATAAATTTTCAGGTCTGTGGCCTCGGCCTCCTTCAGGATGGCCTCGATGCCCTCCAGCCCGGACACCACGCCCACCTCGTGCAGGTCCGTCATAATGCCGGTGGTGCCGTGTGCCAGCACCGCCTCGGCAAAGGGCCGGATGGCCAGCGAGGAGCTTTCCGGATGGATATGTCCGTCCAGGAAGCCGGGGGTCAGATACTTTCCCTCCGCGTCCACCACCCGGGTGCCCTCGCCGATACAGTATTCCACATCGCCCACGGCAGCGATGGTGTCGCCGCAGATGGACACGCCGCCGTCATAGATCTCACCGGAATAGACATTGACCACCTTGCCGTTCCGGATCACCAGATCGGCCGGAGTCTCACCCTTCGCAACGGACAGTAATTTCTGATTCATGCTGTACCTCCATACTAAACGCATAATTCCGCTTGCTGCTTCTATGTTCTGGTGCCCCGCACCGTTGGAAACCCTTTAAACCTTCACCACCGGGAAGCGGTCCGGCAGCTCAATGCCCGCCCGCTTATAGATGGCCTTGGCCCGGTCGCAGGCCTCCTTTAGGATGGCCTCCTCGTCCAGGGTCAGGATCTTCCGGTCCCGCATAAGCCACTTGCCGTCGCACATGGTGGATTGGATATTGGCCGAATGCATGGCCGTTACCAGGGCGGCGATTTTGTCGTTCACCGGCATCATCGACGGACCGTGGGGGTCAATGACGATCAGGTCCGCCTTCTTGCCGCATTCCAGACTGCCGTACAGGTCCTCGTCCAGCAGTGCGCGGGCGCCCCACTTGGTGGCCATCCGCAGGATATCTTGTGAGGGAACCACCGTGGGGTCCAGACGCCAGCCCTTGTGGATCAGGCTGGTCAGCCACATCTCGTCCACCATGTCCATATGGTTGGAGGAGGACGCACCGTCTGTCCCAATGGAGGGCCGCAGCCCCATCGCCAGCATCTTCGGGATCCGTGCAAAGCCCAGCACGCGCATGGCGGAAGCCGGGTTGTGGGAAATCTTCACTTCCCGCTTCTTGAACAGCTCCAGCTCCTCATCCGTCAGCCATACCGTGTGAACGGCCAGCAAATTCTTATCCAGCACGCCCAGCCGCTCCAGGTGCTTCACCGTGCCCTCGCCCCAGCGGGCGTAGGTATATTCCTTTTCCTCCTTGGCCTCGGCCACATGCATGTGGATGCCGACGCCGTATTTGTCCGCCAGCTCCTTGGTGCGGACGCACAGCTCATCGGTGTTGTTGAAAATGGTGCGCAGGCCGAACCATACCTGTACCCTTCCGTCGGCGGTGTTGTGGAATTTCTCCAGATCCACCACCTGCTGCTCCAGCTCCTGCTCCATGGTGCGCTGCCAGATCTCCGGCAGGCCGTCGCCGCAGTCCATCACGGATTTGGCCAGTTTGCCGCGCAGACCGGACTCCGCCGTACCCCGGGCCATGCCGGAGACGAACTGTCCGCCGGGCTCAGCAAAGGAGGTTACGCCGGAGCGGATCAGCTCCAGGCTGGTCATCAGCGTGGACACATAGGAGTCCTCCTCCGTCATGCTGCTCTCAAAGGGCCACATCCGGTCGTGGAGCCAGCAGATGAAATCCACATCATCGCCTACGCCCCGGGAAATCTGCTGGGAGGTGTGCACATGGGTATTCACAAACCCGGGCAGCACATACTTGCCCTGCAGGTCAATGACCTCCGCGTCGGGCTTCACCAGCCTGGGGTCAACCTTACCGACCGCCGTAATGCGGTCATCCTCCACCAGCACGCCGCCGCCGTCAAAAACGGTGTCCTGCTGATCCATGGAGACAATGTAGCCATTCTTCAAATAGGTTTGCATGAGATTCCTCCATCCAGATACTTGTCAAGCTGTTTCATAAATGATATACTCACCCTACAACCTATAACGGTTATAGGTTCAAGCCCTAATTTTGATTTTTCCGGATTTTCTGGTGTTCTCACAAAATCCTGCTGTTATACCCCGGAAAAATGGGAGGTTTTTTATGAAAGAATTTTTGACCATCGGGGAGCTTGCCGACATTTTCAACATGGATGTCCAGCTGCTGCGCCATTATGACGCCAAGGGCCTGCTGGTGCCGCAGGTGCGCAACAGCGAAAATAACCGCCGCTTTTACCACTTCGACCAGGTCTATCCTCTGGCCACGATCCGGTATCTGCGGCGGCTGGACTACTCTCTTGCCCAGATCAAGGCCTTTCTCCACAGCAACGGCCTGCGTGATAACCTGCAAATGCTCTCCCAGCAGGCGCAGCAGCTGCGCCGTCAATGCGACGAGCTGAATGCCACCATCCAGATCATCCAGCAGAAGGTGGAGTTTATCGAGCGGGAGCAGGCCGCCAGCCAACGGGATAAACTCTATGTCCGCTCCTTCCCGCGCCGGGCCTTTCTGCACATCGGCGAGGAAATCAACCTCTTTACCCATGAGCTGTTTTACTTCTATCCCACCGTGGGCTTTTATCAGGGGCAGCGGAAATGGTTCGGCGCCTACCTCTATGAAGATACTCCCGCCGAGGCCCGCCGCCTGCCGGACCTGATGGCCGACCAGCCCGTTTCCTATATCCCCGCCGGGGACTATCTCTGCGGCTATCACTATGGGCCGTATCTCACCATTCAGGACTCCATCGACCGCCTGTTTGACGAAGCCCGCCGCCGGAAGCTGCCGGTGGATGACTGTGTTATCACCCCCAACATCGTGGATCAGTGCTGCGAGGGACACCCGGATAATTATATTACCGGTCTGGAGGTGCGCATTCTTTCCTCTGATGAAAAAACGCCCTCTGCGGCCATTTCCAAGCCCGAGGACGTGTAAGCTGCTGCGTATACCGGTGGGAGCCGGAGAACCGCCGGTTCAAACGCAGTGTATGCCGCGGGTACATAGGACCATCCCTCCCGGGCATAGGATTGCCGTGAAGGAGGGATGGTTTATGTTATCGGCGGCTTTGCTGCTGCTGTCCAACAGCTTGTTTCTGACGCTGCACCTGTCCGGAAATCCCGGGTCGTTTCCCCGTCCTCTGTCCCGACAGGAGGAGCGGGAGTGTCTGGAGCAGTGGGGCAGGGGAGACCTGTCTGCCCGCAACCGCCTGGTGGAGCACAATCTCCGCCTGGTGGCCCATATCATCAAGAAGTACTACACCCAGGCTGCCAACCAGGAGGATCTGATCTCCATCGGAACCATCGGCCTGATCAAGGCC
>OGGW01002815.1_pt1 | contig 10363 bp, 10 predicted proteins | sample 1571291 | NCBI WGS metagenome assembly OGGW01 (sample SAMEA2582028, study PRJEB24529) | metagenome | biome: Human gut stool | place: China | collected 2011 | reverse complement strand
GACTTTTTCTGCCCCAGGGTGCAATATTATTGCTTGTTTGCGACAGAAAAATGAAGAGTTCGACATGCTATGTGAGGAAAGAATCCAAAGGAATGGCACGATGATTACCAAGTATTATTTCGATATGATGGATGAAGATAGTATAAAAAGTACTATCACACAGATATTCAAGAGTAAACAGCGTATTGACATAATGATAAATAATGCAGGTGTGGTAACGAAAGGCTTATTACAAATGACAACGATGAAACAGTTGCACGAAATTTTTCAGGTTAATTTTTTTGCCCATGTGCAATTCATACAGGGTGTTTCTAAAATAATGATGCGGCAACGGGAAGGTGTAATTATCAACATGGCAAGCGTTGGAGGAATTGATGCTTATCCTGCATACATAAGTTATGGATGCAGCAAGGCTGCAATGATATATTTAACAAAGACTTTGTCTCAGGAACTGGCTCCTTATGGAATACGGGTGAATGCTCTTGCTCCCAGTATGACTGATACCCGTATGAAAGAGCAGATGGGAGCAGAAGCAAATGAGGAAATAATGAGGCGTACTGCGCTCAAACGTATTGCCCAACCAGAAGAGATAGCTAAACTTTCATTATTTCTGGCTTCGGATGATTCTTCGTTTATTACCGGACAGGTAGTGCGCATTGATGGAGGTTTAAACTAGAGCAATAATAATGGAACAAAAAAAAATAAATAACTGTAAACAGTTAGCCAAAGAACTTCGGCGAGAAATAGTCGTGTCATCTTATGGCACAGGTAAGGTAGGTGTACATATAGGTCCAGCCCTTTCCCTTGCCGATTTTTTAGCTGTGTTGTATGGTGGTGTTATGAATATTGACCCCTCTAATCCGTTTAAAGAAGGGCGTGACCGTTTTGTGTTGAGTAAAGGGCATGCATACACTGCGCTTTATTCAGTCCTTAGCCTTCGTGGTTTTTTCTCAACAATGGAATATCATGAAAATTTCATGACTGACGGAGGATTGTATCCTGCACATCCTATTAAGCAATTGGACAAGGGCATTGAGTGTTCTACAGGTAGTCTTGGTATGGGGTTATCCTTCGCTGTCGGGAAGGCTCTTAACGCAAAAAAGAAAAAACTTGATTATAAAACATATGTTGTCGTGGGTGCCGGAGAGTGTAACGAAGGAAGTACATTGGAGGCATTTGTGTCTGCAGTTCAGTATAAATTGGATAATCTTATCGTGTTCATTGACCATAATGGATATCAGCAGGATGGTATGACGTCTGAGATCATGAATTTTTCTTTTGCTGATACTTTGGGAGCCATCGGCTGTAAAGTGGTAGAGATTGATGGAAATGACACGGAAGCTATAATTAATGCTTTGGAGAATAGACCAATAAATGGTAAACCTCTTGTTATAGTCGGTCATACAATCAAGGGGAAAGGTGTATCATTTATGGAGGGTGTCAACTCATGGCATCATTCATCAATGAACGAAGATCAATATAAACAAGCAATGGAAGAACTAAAATAAACAGATAATTATGGAATATAACAGAATACAACTTCGTACTTGGTCTATGCTCGGCAAACGAGGTACTTTCGGTTCCGCGCTTACCGAGTTCGCTCCTATAGCTGATAATCTGATGGCGGTTTCAGCAGACTTTACACGTTCTTCCGGTTTGGAACGATATAGTAAGGTTTATTCTGATAAGTTTCTTAATGTAGGTATTGCCGAGCAGAATCTTATCGGAGTTTCGTCTGGACTTGCCAGTGAGGGCTACAATGTGTTTGCTACATCTTTTGCAGCATTCATTGCAACACGCAGCTATGAGCAAGTGAAGATCCATTGCGGATATATGCAGCATAATATAAAAGTTGTTGGCTTGGCTGCTGGTTTCGGTGTTCAGCAACAGGGTAATACCCACTACGGTCTTGATGATATTTGCTTGATGCGTGCTATACCTAACATGACTATAGTATCGCCAGCCGATTCGACTGAGGTAGTTAAAGCAACAGAAGCCCTTCTTAACTTTGAAGGTCCTGTATATTTGAGGCTTTGTGGTGAAGCTAATGACCCTATGGTGTATAAATCCGATTATGATTTTGAAATAGGTAAGGCTATAACGCTGTGTGAAGGAGCCGATGTTACTATAGTCTCTACTGGTACAATGGTGTATCAGTCACTTCAAGCCGCGAAAAAGTTGGCAGAACAAGGTATTGAATGTACGGTAATAAATATGCATACAATAAAGCCTCTTGATACAAATGTGCTTGCTAAATATTGCCATGACTGTAAATTGGTAGTAACCTGTGAAGAAGGATTTGTATCAGGTGGACTTGGTGCTGCTGTTGCAGAAACTTTAGTACAGAGTGGCAAGAAAATACCACAGATGCTCCTACTTGGTCTGACTGATTTCCCACATGCTGGTTCTTATAAATACATGCTTGCACAAACTGGTCTTGATGCCCAACATATAGCAGAGAAAATACAAAATAAACTGGCTGATATTTGATAACGATGTTTAATCTACAGCAATATTCGGCAAAAATAGCCGTCATTACTGACCGTGGTGAAAAACTTACTTATGCTGAACTTTATACAAAAGTAGAGGATTTTCATGAGCATATACCTGTAAAGGGACTTATTTTCTTTTTGTGCGAAAATCAACTGGGGTCTTTAGTGGGATATATGGCATGTATAATGAAAAAGATTCCTGCTGTATTACTTGATGGAAGTAAAGAGCTGGAATTAATACAACAGCTTATTACTATTTATCATCCCGAATACCTTTGGATGCCTACACATCGCAAATGTGAAATAGGTGGAAAGACACTTTATGAATATGGTGACTTCTCACTCCAGCAGATAACTTATGATCATGACTTTACCACTGAAGAGAAGATTTTAAATCCGGACCTTATACTTTGTCTGACCACTTCTGGAAGTACTGGATCACCAAAGCTAGTTCGTCTGTCATTAAAAAATCTGGAAAGTAATGCTGAATCTATAGCCGAGTATCTTCAAATTGATAAAAATGAACGTCCCGTAACAACACTTCCAATGTATTATAGTTTTGGCGTTTCGGTAATCAACAGTCACTTGATTAAAGGTGCCACCCTTTTATTAACTGATAAATCTGTTATTCAAAAAGAGTTCTGGTCGTTCATCAAAGAGCAGAAAGCTACATCTATAGCTGGTGTTCCTTATACTTACGAGATGTTACGCAGATTACGTTTCTTTCGTATGGAACTGCCGGATCTTAAGACCATGACGCAGGCTGGTGGGAAGTTGAACGCCACTTTTGTGAAGGAGTTTGTAGATTTTGCTAAGCAGAGCGACAAACAATTTATTGTAATGTACGGACAGACTGAAGCTACTGCCAGAATGAGTTATCTTCCTTGGGAAAGAGCATTAGAGAAAGCTAGTAGTATCGGCATTGCCATTCCGGGTGGTGAATTCTCATTGGCAGATGCGTCAGGTAATGAAATACTAGACACGGATATTGACGGTGAGTTGGTTTATAAGGGAGCTAATGTCTCAATGGGATATGCAGAATGTCGTGAAGATCTGTCTAAAGGTGATGAGAATCATGGAATATTGCATACAGGTGATATTGCTCGCAAAGATGCAGATGGCTATTACTATATCACCGGACGTATGAAACGATTTGTAAAAGTCTGGGGTAATCGTTGTAATTTAGATGCTACGGAACAACTCGTAAAAGCAGTTACTTCAAATTGCGCATGTGTAGGTGTGGATGATAAGATAACAGTGTTTGTGACTGAAGAAGGACTAGAAGATCAAATCAAGAATTTACTAGTGGAGAAGACCGGATTCAATCCCCGCGCATTTGCTATTCAAGTGATTGCGGAAATTCCCAAATACACATCAGGTAAGATACAATACCCTGAACTTCAAATAATGATTTGAGTATGGAAATAAACGAAATATTGGAAATATCCCCGTATTCATTAAGTAAAGACCAAAAGCGCGAATTACTCAATAATCGTCTGCATGAACTGACACGCAAACATTATGAGCAATGTCTGCCATATCGTAGAATGATGGATGCAATGGAACTGGACATGGATAATCTTCCCGGTTACGAAAAGCTCCCATTCCTTCCTGTTCGTCTATTTAAGGAGTTTGAACTTCGCAGTTGTGAGAAAGATGAAATTGTAAAGACTATGACATCATCGGGAACTACAGGTCAGCAGGTGTCGCGTATCTTTCTGGATCGTGAAACAAGTAGTGCCCAGCAGAAATGTTTGACAAAAATCGTCAGTCACTTCATTGGCACCAAGCGTGTGCCCATGCTGATACTGGATACATCAGCTGTTGTCAAGAATAGAAGTATGTTTTCTGCCCGTGGAGCCGGTATTTTAGGTTTTTCCATGTTCGGAAGTAAACGTCAGTATGCACTGGATGAAAATATGGAATTGGACATCGAAGGCATGAAGAACTTCCTCGAAGAACATAAGGATGAAACGATCTTTATGTTTGGTTTTACTTTTATGATTTGGCAGCATTTTTACAAAAAACTTATCGAAACCGGTTACTTACCCAACCTTTCCAAAGGTGTGCTTATTCATGGTGGTGGTTGGAAAAAACTGGTCAATGAGAAAGTTTCTCCAATAGAATATAAGAAACGTCTGAATGAAGTTTGTGGCATTTTGCCGGAGAATATACATGACTATTACGGGATGGTTGAGCAGACCGGTTGTGTGTATATGGAGTGCCAATGCGGTTATTTGCATGCTTCTGTTTTCAGTGATGTGTTGATTCGCCGCCCGAAAGATTTTTCATTAGCCGCTGTAGGTGAACAAGGTCTGATTGAAGTGGTGAGCGTATTGCCCGGTAGCTATCCCGGACATGTGCTTTTGACTGAAGATGAAGGTATGATATTGGGTGAAGACGATTGTCCTTGTGGTCTGAAAGGCAAGTATTTCAAGATTGAAGGTCGAATTAAAAATGCGGAAATCCGTGGATGTAGTGATACCTATGCAACAAAGTTCTGATTATATCTTGCTTTTCCCACAAGAGATTGATTGGGAGAAGTTTACGCAATATCACCCCGATGAACCATTCTCGGACGGTGTGATAGAGTTTCTGAATGCTTTATCTTCAGTCTTACTGAAAGATCATCGAAGTCGTATGTTTCCGGAGGACATTACTTTTGCGTTTTTCTGTCGAAGGGCAAATCTGATAGCACTGAAAGAACGGTATATGCAGGATAAACTGAGATTGGGTCGTGGCATACTGTTCCACATTGCTCCCAGTAATGTACCTATCAATTTTGGTTATTCATTGGTGGCCGGTCTGTTAGCAGGTAATGCAAATGTGGTTCGTGTCAGCGGCAAACAGTTTACACAGGTTGACTTGATTATTGATCATTTACATGAATTGATAGAGTGCGGAAAGTATGATGATATTGCTTCACGCATTGTTCTGGTTCGATATGACCATACAAGTGATGCTAATGCTTATTTTTCTTCTCTTTGTGACGTTCGTGTCATTTGGGGGGGGATACGACCATTGCCACCCTGCGTCAAAATGTACTACCGGCACGTAGCTTTGATGTCTGCTTCGCTGACCGATATTCCATTGCAGCCATCCGTCCAAAAGCCATAATGGCAACCTGTGATGCCGATATGAAAAAGTTGGCGGAGGCCTTTTATAACGATACCTATTTGTTTGATCAAAATGCCTGTTCAGCTCCCCATACTATTTTTTGGTTGCAAGATGAGCACTTGGAAGCGGCCAAGGATCGCTTTTGGAATGCTGTTCATGAGCATGCTGAGCATAAATATCGACTACAAGCTGTGGTGAGTGTGGACAAAATAACTGCATTCTATCGTCAGGCTGCATACATGGATGTTAAGTATGAGAAGATGCCCGACAATGTGGCGGTACGTTCCGAATTAGTGGAACTGCCGAAGAATATTGAAGACTTCCGCTGTACATGTGGCTATTTCTCAGAATACACTGTTCGATCGTTGGATGAGATTGCTCCGATCGTCACCACCAAGTACCAGACACTGGGGTATTACGGATTTGAAAAGAACGAACTCATTGATTTCATTCGCCGCAATCGTCTGAAGGGACTGGATCGTGTTGTGCCCATCGGAGAGACGACTGTTTTTGCGCTTACTTGGGATGGATACAATTTAATAGATACGTTTACACGGATTCCATCGGTAATATGATATATTTGGATAGCATTGTCAATTCCGTATTTAACTCTATGACATATTTGATTCATTCAGATAATAGTCAAGATTTATATATCGTAGATTGTGGTGATGTGCAACCGATAATAAATTATGTCCATAAATACGAACTTACATTACGAGGTATATTTCTCACTCATACACATTTTGATCACATTTATGGTCTGAATGAAGTGGTGTCAGCTTTTCCGCAAAGCACAATATATACCTCTGAACACGATAAGGAAGGTCTATATTCTCCCAAGTATAATATGTCTCGTTATCAGATTGAGATACCGCATTTCATTTATCGGTTTGATAATGTTGCTATCATAGATGAAAATGCAAGTTTACCTCTCTTTGACGGAGTAGCGATGCAGGTACTTAGCACTCCTGGTCACGACTGGAGTTGTCTTAGCTATTTGCTGGATAGATGGCTCTTTACAGGTGATAGTCTGATACCGAATACTCGGTTGTTGGTGCACTTTCCGAAGAGTGATAAGACGGTAGCCTACAAACAATATGAAAGGCTGCAACAGTTGGCTGAGTTGAACAAATTAGAAATTAAGTCCGGACATTATGTCCATAATTAATGTTAAATGATGAATATAATTAAAACTACTATTGAAGGCTTAGTAATCATAGAACCTAAAGTCTATCAAGACGAACGCGGCTATTTCTTCGAAAGTTTCAATGCTAACGAATTTGCGGAAAAAACAGGTATGGATATTCACTTTGTACAAGATAATGAATCCATGTCCTCCTACGGTGTGATGCGTGGATTACATTACCAAAAGATGCCATATACCCAAAGTAAACTAGTACGATGTGTGAAAGGCGCGGTTCTTGACGTTGCAGTGGATATTCGACATGGCAGTTCCACCTTCGGTCAACATGTAGCGGTAGAACTTACGGAAGAAAACCATCGTCAGTTCTTTGTTCCTCGTGGGTTTGCCCATGGGTTCGCAGTGCTGAGTGAGATAGCTATCTTTCAATATAAGTGTGATAACTTCTATCATCCGGAAGCCGATGCCGGCATAAATATCAAAGATAAGAGTTTAGGGATTGACTGGAAAGTTCCTGTTAAGCATGCTATTCTTAGCGAAAAAGATCTGAAGCATGCTTGTCTTAAGGATGCATCTGATGATTTTGATATAAATAATAAATTATATTAGAAATGAAATTCGAAGATTTATCGATGACATTGGAGCAAGTTGTAGATTTTGTAAAGAATCACAATATGTTTATCGGAGATGATGATCATAAACATCTAAGTAATGATGGCATTTTAGAGTATCTGAAAGCAAATAGGGATCGAATAACATTCAAACCTTTGTATTATTATGGTGACACAATCATCGGAATCCAAATAGAAGAAAACGTAGATGGCGCTCTTAAAAAGTATGAGTGGTCCGTCAAGTACTAACAATTATTCAAACAATATTAAATATGAATATTTTAGTCACCGGTGCTAACGGTCAGTTAGGGCAGGCTATCAGAGCGCAATCTCGTTGTTTCCAGAATCACAATATAATATTTACAGATGTGATTGCAGATGATATGTTAGAAACGATCCTATTAGATATCACTAGCGAGGATGCCATTCGTTCTGTCTGCAAGTCTGCGCAAATTAATGTTATCATCAATTGTGCTGCCTATACGGATGTGGAAAAAGCGGAAACAGATTTTGAAATGGCAAATCTTATCAATTGTGATGCCGTAAGAAATCTAGCAACTGTCGCTAAGGAATGCGACATCACGCTTATCCATATCTCTACTGATTATGTCTATGACAGTAGGAAAGCCGCTCCTTATGTGGAAACTGATGAGAAGCATCCAATAAATGTCTATGCTTCAACTAAATATGCCGGGGAAGTGGCTATCCATGAAGTCGGATGTAAGTTCATTTTGTTTCGTACAGCTTGGATGTTTTCTGGCTTTGGAAGTAACTTTATGAAAACGATGCTCCGCTTGACGGCTGAGAAAGAAACTCTAAACGTAGTATATGATCAGGTTGGTACCCCGACATACGCTCCTGAGTTAGTATCTATAATTTTTAAAGTTATTGATGAAGATAAATTAGATATGACAGGTGAGTATAATTTTACTAATGAAGGTTCGGTATCTTGGTATGACTTTGCAGTAGCCATCAATTATTTGAGTGGGCACAACTGCAAAGTTAATCCTTGCAGTTCTGAAGAATATGGCTCTAAGGTGATAAGACCCAATTATTCTGTTTTGGATAAATCAAAAGTAAAGAAAACTTTTGGTATAACAATTCCGCATTGGCTTATTTCCCTTGAACAGTGTATTAATAATAAACAATAAAACTCATGAAAGGTATTATTCTGGCTGGTGGGGCAGGTACAAGATTGTACCCTTTAACAATGGTTACTTCAAAGCAATTGCTTCCAGTTTATGACAAACCAATGATTTTTTATCCATTGTCTACGCTTATGTTAGCGGGGATAAAGGAAATCCTGATTATATCTACACCTGTAGATTTACCCAATTTTGAACGGCTTTTGGGAGATGGAAGTCAGTTTGGCATTCAATTGTCATATAAAGCACAGCCATCTCCAGATGGCCTTGCTCAGGCCTTCCTGCTGGGTGAAGATTTCATAGGTGATGATTGGTGCGCAATGATATTAGGAGATAATATCTTTTACGGAAGTGGTCTGAAAGAAAAACTTAAGAGTGCAGTGAGTAATGCCGAAAACGGGTATGCTACAATTTTTGGTTATTATGTCAATGACCCGGAACGTTTCGGTATTATGGAATTCAATGAAGATGGTAAGATTCTATCTGTGGAAGAAAAGCCTAAGAATCCAAAGAGTAATTACTGTGTCACCGGACTTTATTTTTACGATAAGCGAGTCGTTTCATTAGCCAAAGATGTAAAGCCTTCAGCTCGTGGTGAATTAGAAATAACATCACTCAATAATCTTTATCTAGCGGATGAATCCTTGAAAGGAATTATATTAGGTCGTGGTTTTGCCTGGCTTGATACCGGTACTATGGATAGTTTGATTGAAGCATCCGAGTTTGTACAGATGACTGAGAAAAGACAAGGGGTGAAAATATCCGCACCGGAGGAGATTGCGTTCCGTAACGGTTGGATTGATAAGGAAACACTAATGACTTCTGCACTGCGTTATGGTAAATCGCCTTACGGACAGCATTTAAAGAATGTAGCAGAAGGCAAATTTGTCTATTAATGAGACGAGTAACCTCCAATCAGTTTGCCAATAATGCTATGTGGAAGTTCGCTGATATGATCTCCAATAAGTTGATTCTATTAGTGATTACAATTCTGCTTGCAAGATTGATAACTCTAAATGGATTTAATATCGCTTTGATACGAAAAGAAACTGTAGATGAAATAGATTACTCAACAGTGACAGCCATGAGTTTGGTATTTACTGTTTTTATGTATATGATATTCTTTGTTGCAGCACCCTATATCGCCAATTTTTATAAGAGTCCTGATCTTTGCTTGGTATTAAGAGTTATAACTATTTTACTTTTCTTTAAGTCAATAGTATCAGTTATTAGAGCTAAAGGCACACGAGAACTACAGTTCAAAAGAATGGTATTATCGGCTTTTATTAGTAATTTTTCTGCTGGAATTATTGCGATAGTTCTTGCATATATGGGATGGGGAATATGGGCTCTTGTTTTTCAGCAGGTGCTTGCCGGCTTCTTTGATATGGTTGTTATGATGATTCTCTTTAGGTGGCATTTATCGTTAAAGTATTCATCTTCGGTAGCAAAGGGGATGTTTAAATTTACAGCAGGTGTGATTGGAACGTCATTTCTAGACTTTTTGGGTAATAACATTTGTGGCCTCATAATAGGCAAGTCATACTCTACAAAAGATTTAGGTTACTATAATCGTGCAAACATGTTTCCTGAGACAATAGGATTAAATGTATATAATTCCATCAATAGCGTATTACTTCCTACTTTGGCTTCATTACAAAATAATGAAGACGATATGAAGAGAGTAACAAGGAAAGTAATGTCACTTACGGAGTACATTATTTTTCCTATGATGTTCGGTCTTATAGGAGTTGCTAATGTACTGATACCTGTATTGCTGACAGACAAATGGGTTCCGAGTATTCCACTAATGTATTTTTGCTGCCTTTATTATGCAATCAATCCTATTAGAGC
>OGGW01002812.1_pt1 | contig 10368 bp, 6 predicted proteins | sample 1571291 | NCBI WGS metagenome assembly OGGW01 (sample SAMEA2582028, study PRJEB24529) | metagenome | biome: Human gut stool | place: China | collected 2011 | reverse complement strand
ACCACGACCTGTGCGACTAGCGATATATCCTTGAGTTGGCTCATCTATTTTCTTCGTTCTTCTCTTCGTCGTTCCTCTCCGAGATGATGATGTCGTTGCTTCTGACGGCGGTTTCTCTGTTCTTGGTTTCCTCGTTGGCATGTTGCTTGTAGCCGATCAGCCATTGTCCCAGTCCCATAAACATGACGAGCAGTCCGATAGCGCCAATTCCGAATTCGCCGGTGATGGCCCAGAGGAATATGAAGAGTCCGATGCCTGTAAAGGTGTTTTTGATTCCTTGTGTACGTTGGTCTGTCGATTTGTGCTCCCGTATGAATTCTTCCGGAAGAGGCTGACCGGCTGCGAGAGCCTGTTCGGCAAGGCGATAGCGTGCTTTCCGGTTCTTGTAGCGGAAGAAGAAGACTACAAATATGATGAATACCGGCATTCCGAATATGGCAATGATGCTGATGATGGCTACCAGAATACCTCCTCCGACTGCATTTCCGAAATTATTGAACGGGAAGTCATCGTCGTCAGAGCTGATGGTGAAGCTCGCTTTTCCGTGAGAGCCGCGCGAGGAGCTACTCACTTTGCCCGTATCTACACTTGTCGTGTCGGCGTCTTCGTCATCGATGCCGATCACAGTGACGGCCGTGTTGCCGAGATTTACCTTGGCATCCTTGCCTTTCCCTTTCGTTACGGTCACTTTTACGTTTCCGGTAGAGTCGTTCACAACAGTCGTTTGTTTCTGGGCGTTTGCCAGCGAGAAAATGGTCATCATGACCAGTAAAGCAATTAAAATCCGTTTCATATATTAATTCTTTTATTTGTTTCTTTGTCTGTTAGACGTAGTTCGTATGTCAGAAAGTTGCAAAGAGACGAAATATTTTTGATATTTGCAGGAATTAATAAATGAAAAATGAATTTACCCGCTTCTTTTATCGACTATACCCGTGCCTTACTGGGCAATGAAGAATATGAAAAACTGGCTGCCGCCTTGCAACAGGAGCCTCCCGTCAGCATTCGGATCAATAAATTGAGAATGAAGGAGGAAGGAGTAAGCTCGCTGACAGACAGTTCTGTTCATTTTTCCTTCAACAAAGTTCCCTGGGCATCCGACGGCTACTATCTTGACGAGCGTCTGACTTTTACGTTCGACCCGTTGTTTCATGCCGGTTGCTACTATGTTCAGGAGGCTTCGTCCATGTTTGTGGAGCAGGTGCTGCGGCAGTATGTCGAGTCTCCGGTGGTGATGCTCGATCTTTGTGCGGCGCCCGGAGGAAAATCAACCCATGCGCGCAGCGTGCTTCCGGAAGGGAGTCTGCTGGTGGCGAATGAAGTGATCCGGAACCGTTCACAGGTGCTGGCGGAGAATCTGACGAAGTGGGGGCATCCGGATGTGGTGGTTACCAACAATGATCCGGCTGATTTCTCGGCACTTCCGTCTTTCTTCGATGTCATTCTGACCGATGTGCCTTGTTCGGGCGAGGGAATGTTTCGTAAAGACCCCGTGGCTGTGGAGGAATGGAGCCCGGAGAATGTAGAGATCTGCTGGCAGCGTCAGCGGCGGATTATTGCGGATATTTGGCCCTGTCTGAAACCGGGCGGCATATTAATATATAGTACGTGTACCTATAATAGCAAAGAAGATGAAGAGAACGTCTGCTGGATTCAGCAGGAATTCGGTGCGGAGCTCTTGCCTCTGGAGGTGCGGAACGAGTGGAATATAACAGGGAATTTACTCGATGGAGAGGATGAATCTCAGGGAAGTTTGTCTGTCTGTCATTTTCTTCCTCATAAGACAAAAGGCGAAGGATTCTTTCTGGCGGCACTTCGCAAACCGGATGCGGAAGATGAACCGGCAGCCTATTCATTCTCAAAAGCAAAGGCGTTCAAGAAAAAAGATAAGAAAGGCGGAGCGGCTGCTTCTCCCGTTTCCAAAGAACACATGGGGATGGCACTGAACTGGCTGAAGCAGGAAAATGTCGAAAAATACACCCTGTCTGCGGAAGGCGCGGGCATCATCGCATTTCCGCAACGATATACCGATGAACTGGCTGCCATGAAACAGCATCTGAAAGTGATACAGGCAGGCGTTCTGACTGGTGAAGTGAAAGGGAGAGATTTGATTCCCGCTCATGCGCTGGCAATGAGCGCTACGCTCTTGCGGCAGGATGCTTTTGATACGGAAGAGGTGAGTTATGAACAGGCTATCGCTTATTTACGAAAAGAGGCTATTACCTTGTCGGAAACAGCCCCTCGTGGTTATATCTTGCTTACTTACCGGAATATTCCTCTCGGATTTGTGAAGAATATAGGGAATCGTGCCAATAATCTTTATCCGCAGGAGTGGCGTATCCGCAGCGGGTATTTGCCGGAGGAGATACGTACGCTGTAAAGATTATTTCCGAAAGAAACGGACAACGGATAGAATGCTTATCTTGATAGCTCGGCTAATTTATCATCCATAATTTAGGGAAGTATTCCAGTGGGTATTTCCTTATAATTCAGAATGAAACCGACCTGTCTGCCTGTTCCCGGTTCTGCTCCTTCCGTTATTTCTTCCAGTGTGTAGGCCGGAGGCGGGGCAGGTGATGTCCGTGTTTCTCCAATGGGCGGCGTGCCCCAGTTCAGATGTAAGTTCTTGTCCAGCCGGTGAAGCAGGTACGTGTTTCCCCATACGGTGAAATGGTGTTCCGTAGCCGGTGAGGCATCCAATGAGAAAGTAAGGGTCAGTGTGGCTTTGTTCTCGTCCTCTTGCTTCAGTGCATAAGTTCCTTTGGTGATCAGTTCGAGTCCCGATGAAAAAGCGGTTCGTTGTCCTTGTTTGAAGAAATAAGCGTCACGGGCAGCGTTGCTGACAAGGAAAATGTCGTCAACACCCGGCAGTAGGTTTTCGTCCCCATTGGGACGCAGGGATGACGAGCCGTGTATCAGATTGAGATCTTCGTAGTAGTCCACCACTTTAATGGGCAGAGTGAGCGTTTCCTGTGTGGCGTTGTCTGTCACTTTCAGATACGTGCTTCCGGTGAGAATGCCGGATATGTAAATCATTCGTCCGGCGGGAACTCCGCTCCAGCCGCTTTCGACTCCGGCACTTGCGATGCGGGGATTTCCGATTTCCAGAGAGTAGTCTCCGTTTCCACTTTCGATTCCGAGGTAGCGTCTTCCTCCCATGGGCACTTCGTATTTGCTGTCGTAAAACCGCAGGGGGGCATCGGCATCGTCTTTACAGGCACTCCATAAAATAAGAATGCAAAACAAGATGGGGGTGTAAGAGAGGGTTTTAGTTTTCATAATAGTTTAGTGTTTTTTTACAGTCCCCAAATGTAATGCATTCTTTTTATTTATTCAAGTTTCGCAGGTTACTTTTGCGTTATCCAAACTATCTTAATTCCCCTCCCTCCCGGGAGGAGGGGTGCCCGTAGGGCGGGGTGGTAGGTGAGAAAAGCATTCATTCGTATTCTATTATAGGTATTTTTATGTTTCACCTACCACCTCCCCCTACGGGTACTCCTCCTTCCCGAAGGAGGAGAATGGAGATAGAATCGACTTTTTAGTCACCCCCATTTGGGATACTATTGTTTGTCAATAATATAAAGAACTTGCGAAACCTCAGTTATTTATTCAATAATCGGGCGAAATAAAGCGGAATTTATAGCTTGCTCTTATAAATTCGTGCCATTGCCTTCTGATATTGATTCTCCAGCTGGAGGTAATTCTGATGACTTTGATAAATGACGGATACCTCGACAAAATACTCGATCATGCTGATTTGTCCGCCTGTCAGAGCCTGTTTCAGCAGTGCGAGGTCTTGTTGCGCCTGAAAAGTTTTCCTGTATTCCTCCATAGAGGTGTGCAGTGTTTTGGCCTCTCGATAGAGCTGTGCCAATTCGGATTCCACTTGCAGGGTGGCGTTGTCTTTCTGCAAGTCGATGTTCAGCGCTTGCGCTTTGGCTATTTTCACCTTGTTGCGGTTCTCGAAAAGCGGGAAGGAGAATCCCACTACTACTCCGTTGAAAGGCGTTCCGGTTTCGGTGTTCCGGCGGTAACCGAGTTCCAGTTTCGGCAGCCATTGCGACTTGTTGACAGCGATCTGTTTGCGGGCAACGAGGCTTTCGTTGTTGAACGCCATTAACGTGCGGTCGGCGGAGAGCACTTCCGATTTCAGTATCTGATAGTCGGCAGGGAAAGGCGTCGCGGGATACGTGCTTTCTTCGAACACTACGGGGATATTGCCGTTTAACGTGTTCAGTTCCTGCAACTTATTGCTCAGTGCCGTCTCGTTCAGCGAAGTTTCCGTCTTGACATTCAGCAGTTCCAGATTGATTTTATTCGTTTCGAGGGCGTTTGCGTCTCCGGTTTGGAGGCGCTTGGCGTACATTTTGGCAAGTTCTTCCGCGTTGCGCAGCCGTTCCTCCAAGATGTGTTTTTGCTGGCGCAGCATGATAATGTCCAGACACACTTCTTTGGCGAGCAACAATTTCTCTTGGCGGAAGACGTCCGCCTGACTGTCAAAAGCACCTGCTTTCAGACGATTCAGCTTGTTGCGGGTGGCATACAGGCTCGGAAAGTCGAAACTTTGTGACACCACAAGTTCGCCGATCGTTTCGTTTTTATCTTTCGCTCCCCAGAGGTGGGCGTATGATAAAGTCGGGTCCGGCAGGTTATTGTCCGTTTTGGCTTCCAGCTTTTGCGAGGTGATGAGTTGGGCGTTTGCCTGCAACTCCTTATTGTTGGCTTCGATATTCTTCAAAACCTGTTCGATGCCGCTTTGGGCCTGCACTTCGCCCGTGAGGGCGAGAAGTGCGCAGCTTACCAAAGAGCCTATGATGATGATTCGTTTCATACTTTTTTTATTTGTTTCTATATACATAGTAGCTACATTTAACTGATAATTATGCCTGTTCCGCCGGTACGTCGCATGGAGAATTTGCTCCGGCGCTACGCTGGCGATGCATCATCAGATAAACAATCGGAACGATGAAACCGTTCAGGAAAGTAGATGTTAAAAGTCCGCCCAAAATCACTTTGGCCATCGGACTTTGAATCTCATTGCCCGGCAGATCACCGCCCAGAGCCAGCGGAATCAGCGCCAGCGCAGAGGAGAGAGCCGTCATCAGAATCGGATTCAGACGGTCGAGAGAGCCTTGTATCACGCTGTCGTACACGTTCAGTCCCTCCACTTGCTGCAAGTGGTTGTAGTGGCTGATGAGCAGCATACCGTTACGGGTCGCGATACCGAACAGCGAAATGAAACCGATAATTGCCGGAATGCTTACTTCGCCGGTCGTGATGACAAGCGCAAAAACGCCGCCGATCAATGCCAGGGGCAGGTTCAGCAAGATCACGCCGGACTCCTTGACACTGCGGAATTCGTGGTAAAGCAACCGGAAAATAATGACAATACCCATGAAAGATGTCAGCGCCAATACACGGCTGGCAGCCTGTTCGCTTTCGAACTGTCCGCCATACTCGATGTGGTAGCCCTCGGGCAACTGGATAGTGGCGTCTACCTGCTTCTGAATATCATTTACAACACTGCGCAGGTCACGGTCGGCAACGTTGGCGGAGATAACGATTTTCCGTTTTACATTTTCGCGGTTGATCGTGTTCGGTCCCATGGAGGAAACCACTTCCGCCACGTAGTTCAGAGGAACTTTGCGTCCGTCGTTGGTGTCGATCATGAGGTTGCGGATTTTCTCCATTTCGTCGCGTGCGTCGTCCTTCACTTTGACGATGAGGTCGAAGCTCTTGCCCTGCTCGTACACTTGCGAAATCACTTTTCCTGCCAGCGCCACATTCACGTATTCGGAAAATTCCGGCAGGGTGATGCCGAATTTCGCCAGCATTTCCCGTTTGGGTTGTATCTTCAGCTGCGGGCGTTCGATTTGCTGCTCCACGTTGAGGTCGGCAATTCCCGGAATGTCGCTGATAGCTCCCTTGATCTGGTTGCCCAGCGAGAACATTTTGTTCAGGTCGTCTCCGAAGAGTTTGATGGCGATATTTGCCTTCGTACCGGACAACATCGCGTCGATGCGATGGCTGATGGGCTGACCGATTTCGATGTTTGCTCCGGTGATCGTTCCGAGTTTCTCGCGCACTTCGGCGACGAGTTCGCTGCGCGGGCGGTCTTTCAGTTCAAACGGTGCCTCGATTTCCGAAACGTTTACGCCGAGCGCGTGTTCATCCAGTTCGGCACGTCCCGTTTTGCGGGCTACGGTTTGTATTTCGGGGATTGTCAGCAGCAATTCTTCGGCACGGTGTCCCATCTTGTTGCTTTCTTCCAGGGATATGCCCGGCAGCGAACTGATATTGATGGTGAACGAGCCTTCATTGAACGAAGGAAGGAAGCTGCGCCCGAGCGTAAAGAATACCCCTAAGGCGATCAGGAAAAGGACGATGGTGCTGCCGAGTGTCACCCGTTTGTGAGCCAGCACCCATGTCAGCGCCTTTTCGTAAATGCCTTTCATCCAGCGGGCAAGGAAGGATTCTTTCAGTTCCTTGTTCGTCTTGTTGCTGCCCAGCAGGTAAGAGCAGAGCACCGGAGTCAGCGTGAGGGCAACGACCGTAGAAGCGAACAGCGCCACGATGAAAGCGATGCCTAGCGGTACCAGCATACGGCCTTCCATTCCACTCAGGAAGAACAGCGGCACAAAGCTGACGACAATGATCAGCGTTGAATTAAGAATCGGCATTCGCACTTCCTTCGAAGCGTTGAATACCACTTCGAGCGTGCTGAGGCGTTCGGCTTCCGCCTTCTGACGGTTTTCCCGCAGTCGCTTGTATACATTTTCCACGTCGACAATGGCGTCGTCGACCAGCGAACCGATGGCAATCGCCATACCTCCCAGACTCATCGTGTTGATCGTCAGCCCCATGTAGTGGAGCGTGAGGATGGAGACGAGCAGTGAAAGCGGTAGCGTGACAAGGGAAATCAGCGTAGTGCGCACATTGGCCAAAAACAGGAAAAGTACGATGACGACAAAGATTCCTCCTTCAAAAAGAGACTTTTTCACGTTGCCGATAGAGCTTTCGATAAAGCGGCTCTGGCGGAAAATATCCGTGGAGACTTTGACATCCGCAGGCAAATTCTTCTGTAAGTCTTGCAGAGAGGCCTCCAACTTGTCCGTCAGTTCCAGCGTGCTGGTGGCGGGCTGTTTGGTGACGGTCATGAGTACGGCAGGTTTGCCACGCTCCGAGGCTGTGCCCAGTTTCGGGGCTTTGGGACCTACTTTCACGTCGGTGATGTCTTCCAGCGTCACCGGAAAGCTGTTCACCGTTTTCACTACCGCTTTGCCGAGTTCTTCCACTTTGGTGGTAGAGAGCACTCCGCGTACGATATATTCATTGCCAAATTCGTAAAGTACGCCGCCGTTGGCGTTCAGGTTCATGTCTTGGGTGACGGCCATCACTTCTCCCATCGATACGCCGTAGTGGCGCATCCGTTCGGGGTCTAACTGAATCTGATATTCCTTGATGTCGCCTCCGAGCACTGCCACCTGTGCCACGCCTCCGGTGGAGAGCAGGCGCGGGCGGATCGTCCAGTCGGCAATCGTCCGCAGATCGAGCATGGAGGTGGAGTCGGCGGTCAGACCGACGATGAGCATTTCGCCCAAGATGGACGATTGGGGGCCGAGAGTCGGCTTGCCCACGTTGACGGGAAGTGACTCGCTGACTACGGCGAGCTTTTCGCTGACGATCTGACGGGCGAGGTATATGTCTGTGCCCCAGTCAAATTCTACCCAGACAACGGAGAAACCGTTAGTCCAAGAAGAACGGACACGTCGTACGCCGGTAGCCCCGTTTACGGCTGTTTCGACGGGGAAGGTGACGAGTTGTTCCACTTCCTCGGCTGCCATACCGTTGGCTTCGGTCATGATGACCACTGTCGGGGCGTTCAGGTCGGGAAACACGTCTACTTCCGTGTGCATGGCGGTGTAAGTCCCCGCGATAAGCAGGAGGATGGCCGCGCAGAGCACAACCAGTCGGTTGTGCAGGGAGTAATGTATGATTTTATTTAGCATGATATTTCATTGATTAAGTTTGGTTCCTCCCGGTTTACTTTTGAGCAGTGCCGGGCAGGGGATAAACTTGCGTGACTATAAATGAGTTCTGTGTGTGCCGCAAGGGAACTTGGATGCGGCACCTTGCCGCTAGTGCTCATGACTGTGGGCAGGGATGGCGTTGCTTGCGCTTGCCAGGCGAACTTGGTATGCGCCTTCGGTCACTACACGGTCTCCGGGTTTGATTCCGGTCAGGATTTGTACACTTTTGCCATTGTCGGCGCCGAGGGTCACTTCCTGTTTCTTGTAGCCTTCTTCATCGAGTTGCAGGTAGACGAAGAAGATGCCTTGCTCTTCCGTCAGGGCGGTGCGGGGCACGGAAATCACGTTTTCCAGTTGGGAGGAAAGCAGATAAACTTCGACGAATGACCCCGGAATCACTTCTCCTTTATTGTCAAATTCGAAGGTGACGGGCACGTAGAAAGAATTGTCTCCGGAAGTTTTTCCGAAGGAAAGCAGTCTGCCGCTCAGTTCATTCAGTTCGTAGACCTCATTATTATAAGGTGTCCGGAAATTGGCGGAACTGATTGTGCGGAGATACGGGTAGTATTTTTCCGATACTTCGGCACGGAGGAAAAGCCGGCGGTTCTGTGTCACGCTGACCAGTGGCTGACCGATGGTTACGTAGTCTCCCTCATTGACCAGAATACTTTTCACGTATCCGGCAATGGGCGCGGTGATATTCTGACCGATGGCCGAGTGGTTTTTGGCGAGCGCTTCGTAGCTGATACGTGCGTTTTCGTAGTTCTGCTCCGCCTGTGCGAAATCCTTGTCGGACACAATCTTGTTTTTGACGAGCGACTTCATTCGTTCGTATTCCTTTTTGGATACTTCGTAAGCGATTCGGGCACGTTGCACGGGGTCACCGTCGGCGATGTTGTGCGAAGAAATAGTCACCAGCGGAGTGCCGCGACCTACGCTCATTCCTTCCGTCACCTTGCCGCGGAAAGAAACGACTCCGGCCACCGTGGCTACGGCCACCGATTCGTCGCCCTGGGCAGCGAGTACCTGTCCGCTTGTCTTGATCACTTGCTGGAAGGGGGCCGGTGTGATGGCATTTACCTTCACACCGGCAGCGTCAGCTTTCGCTTTCGGGAGGATGATTTCATCGCTGTGCTCGCCGGCGGGTTCGCTGGTGGCAGCTTTGCCGTGATCGTGTCCTCCGCTGCATTCACCTTCGTGTGAATGGTCGGCTCCTTCGGCTTCGTGGTCATGTCCTTCCGCTTCGTGGTCATGTCCTTCGTGTTCATCATGATTGTGTGTGACGGTCTCGTGGTCATGCCCTTCATGACCAGTATTTTTACTATTGCAAGAGCCCAGGACGAATAATCCCACGACTCCTATAAAGATAAGTTTCTTCATAAATGTTGTTTTCCTACTAAGTTTTACTGTTTTTGTACGCTACAAAGATAGAGTAACGCAGATGCAACTTGCTTGCATTTACGTCATTACGCAAAAACAGAGTAGGGAGGGGCCCGAAGGGAGGAGGTACGAGGTATTTTCGTACCGTGCAGGGATTCACGATAGATGTAGTAATTTTTGACTCGTCTTTCCTGCGGTCGTAATAAATGTTCGATGATCGTATCCGTAAACAGGGTGGCGACGAATACGTAATTCGGTCCGCTGTCCGTGTGCACGGAGGGGATGGGAGAGTGGAAGCGGGTCATGCATTCGCTGCTGCAACATGAATCGCTTGCGGGGTGATGATGGTGGTTGGGGCATTGCTGCTCTACCGGTTGGTCCTGCTTCATGCAGATCATCCCGTTGGGGTGGTGGTGATGGGGAATAACGGCGGCTACCAACATAATGATGTTGATAAAGAATAGCATCGTTACTATGAATCGTTTCTTCCCTTTCATCCTTTATTGCAGAACATTATCTGCTCTAAGTCTATTATTAAATTTGCACAAATATACAAATACTTTTTCTTTCACCCAAAGCAGATAATGTCTTTTTATTGTTTATTAGTTCTTTTCCAGTTCCTGCAACGAATCCATTTTCTTCTTTTCGAGGAATTCGTAGATGCCGCAAAGATGCTCCGTCACCTTCTTATTGCCGAACTCGTAGACCTTTGTCACCAGTCCGTCAAGGAAGTCACGGTCGTGCGAAACGACGATCAGGGTGCCGTCGAAATCCATCAGCGCTTGCTTGAGGATATCTTTGGTTTTCATGTCGAGGTGGTTGGTCGGCTCGTCCAGAATCAGGAGGTTGACCGGTTCCAGCAGGAGCTTGATCATTGCTAGGCGGGTACGTTCGCCGCCCGAGAGCACTTTCACTTTCTTCATAGCCTCTTCCGGCCCGCCGAACATGAAGGCGCCCA
>OGGW01002806.1_pt1 | contig 10378 bp, 9 predicted proteins | sample 1571291 | NCBI WGS metagenome assembly OGGW01 (sample SAMEA2582028, study PRJEB24529) | metagenome | biome: Human gut stool | place: China | collected 2011 | reverse complement strand
CAACGGCGTTTATTTGTTCCGGTAGGGCGAGCACCACCCCAGCCCGGAAAGCGTGTCTGTCCGGGGGATATATTCGCAGCCGATCCAGCCGTCATAACCGGTTTTATCCAGTAGCGCATAGAGCCACGGATAGTTTATTTCGCCCTCATCCGGTTCATGACGGTCGGGCAGGGAGGCAATCTGAATATGGCGATACTGGCCGGCATATTCGGTAATAAGATGGCTTAAATTGCCGTCCACCTTCTGCGCGTGAAACAGATCTAACTGCACCGCCAGGTTCGGCCTGTCGACCCGTTTCACCATCGCCAGCGTCTGATATTGACTGTGGTAGAGATAGCCCGGTTTGGTCTGCGGATTCAGCGCTTCGATGAGTATCCGCTTGTCGTGGCGGGCAAAGCACTCCGCGGCGTAGCGCAGATTATCGATAAGCACGGCCTCGCAGGCTGCGCGATCCGCTCCCGGCGGCACCACGCCGGCCATGATATGCACCTGCGGGCAACCGAGCTGGCAGGCATACTCCAGCGCCAGCTCAATATCGCGTCGGGCCTCCGCGCTTCTCCCGGGGATGGCGGCGAGCCCCCATTCTCCGGCGTTGACGTCGCCGGGTGGGGTATTGAACAGCACCAGCTGCAGCTGGTTCTCCTGCAGGCGCTGTCTGATTTCCCCGGCGGCATACTCATAGGGAAACAGAAACTCAACGGCTTCAAATCCCGCCCGGGCAGCGGCGGCAAAGCGTTCCAGGAACGGCAGTTCGGTAAACAGCATGGATAAATTTGCAGCGAATTTTGGCATGGTTTTATCTCAGTTCTTTTACTTCGTCAGCGGTCAGGTAGCGGATCTCGCGGTTGCCGAGGGTAAATATCAGCCGTGCGGTCTCTTCCAGTTCCTCGGTATTGTTGGTGGCTTCGCGCAGCGATGAGCCAGTGACCACCGGTCCGTGGTTGGCCAGTAAAAAGGCGTTATAGCGCGGCGCCAGCCCGGCCAGCGCCCGGGCAATACGGTCATCGCCCGGCCGGTAGTAGGGAACCACCGGGACGTCGCCGACGCGCATCACCACATAGGGGGTAAAGGGGCGGATACAGTTGTGCGGATCGAGCCCCTGCAGGCAGGAGAGCGCGGTCAGATAGTGGCTGTGCAAGTGGACGATCGCCTTGCAGGCCGGGTTGTGCAAATAGACCGCCCGGTGAAAAGTGACCTCTTTCGACGGTTTGTCGCCGGAGATCCATTCCCCTTGCAGCGTCACCACCGACAACCGCTGAGCCTGCAGTTCGCCGAGGCAGGCGCCGGTCGGCGTCGCCAGCAGGTTGCCGTCCGGCAGCAGCAGCGACAGATTGCCAGCGGAGCCGGTGGCATAGCCGCGGCTAAATAACGAGGCGCCAATCTGCACCATTTCCTCTCGCAGTTGTTGCTCAGTCATGACGAAACTCCTGCTGGGCACGGGCAAAGAACTGGATATCGCCGAAGTTACCTGACTTCAGCGCCAGGGAGAGCGGCTGGCGGGTGTCACGCACCCAGGGCACGCCAGGGGAGATGGTCGGCCCAATATGGAACGCCTCAACCCCCAGGGTCTGCGCCACAATGCTCGACGTTTCCCCTCCGGCCACAATAAAGCGGGTAAATCCTTTCGCCTTCAGGGCGGCGGCAAGGGCGGCAAACAGCTGTTCCACCCGTTCGCTGCTGGCCTTGTCGCCATACTGCGCCTGGATCCGCTGCAGCGTTTGCGGCTCGGTGGTGGCATAGATCATCGGCGCCAGCGGCGCATCGCGCTGCGCGTCCACCCAGTCAGTCAGCGTCCTGACGTAGCTCTCCAGATCGGTAAAGCAGGCGCTTAAGTCGACGGCGCGGGCGGGGGCCTGTTGACGATAGGCCGCCACCTGGCTGTTGGTCATCACCGAGCAGGAGCCCGAGAGCACCACCGCCGGGCCGGCCAGCGGCATGCCGGCCTGAGCGCTTTCACCACGGGCGCCATGGCGCTGCGCCCAGTCGCGGGCGAGGCCGATGGCGAGGCCGGAACCGCCGGAGACCAGCTTCATCTCCCGCAGCGCCACGCCCTGGGTGAGCAGATCCTGTTCACTGAGGGCGTCGAGCACCACATAGCGCACCGCCGGATCGTTGACTGCCGCCAGCGCGGCGGCGACCGCCTCCGGCCCCCGGGCGACAATCGGCCAGGCAATCAGCGCAGCTTTTCCGCGCCCCTGGCGCTCAATTAAGCGGCCCAGGTGCGCATCCTCCATCGGCGTCACCGGATGGTGGCGCATCCCGGACTCATTCAGCAGTTGCTCGCCGACGAACAGATATCCCTGATAGACCGTGCGGCCGTTAACCGGCAGCGCCGGGGAAATCACCGTCCGCGTCTCACCCAGCTCGGCCAGCAGGGCATCCAGCACCGGGCCAATGTTGCCCTGCGCGGTGCTGTCGAAAGTGGAACAGTACTTGAAATAAAACTGCTGACAGCCCTGGGCCTGCAGCCAGCGCAGGGCCGCCAGCGACTGGCTGACGGCCATTTCCGCCGGGCAGGAGCGGGTTTTCAGGCTGATGACCACCGCCTCGCTGGTCAGCGGAATATCGCGGGTCGGCACGCCATTCAGTTGCACCGTCGGCATGCCGTTGCGCACGAGGAAGCTGGCAATATCCGTGGCGCCGGTGAAGTCATCGGCAATGACACCAAGCTGCATGTTGTCTCTCCTCACTGTTTATGGCCCGGCAGGGTGATGCCGTTGAAAATCTTGATCACCGCGCTGTCATCTTCCCGACCGAATCCGGCATTACTGGCGGAGGTGAACATATTCAGCGCGGTGGTAGCGAGCGGCAGCGGGAAGGTCAGCGCCCGGGCAGTGTCATTCACCAGCCCGAGATCTTTGACAAAAATATCGACAGCGGATTTTGGCGAGTAATCGCCATCCAGGACGTGCTGCATGCGATTCTCAAACATCCAGGAATTACCCGCCGCGTGGGTGACCACGTCATACATCGTCTCCAGTGGGATCCCGGCGCGGGCGGCAAGCGCCATCGCTTCGGCGGCAACGGCGATGTGCACCCCGGCCAGCAGCTGATGGATAATTTTTACCGTCGAGCCAAGACCAATGTCGCTCCCGATGCGGTAGACTTTGCCGGCCACGGCGTCCAGCACCGGCGCGAGGCGGGCAAAGGCGGCATCGCTCCCGGAGGCCATCACCGTCATGTCGCCGGCGGCCGCTTTCACGGCGCCGCCCGATACCGGCGCGTCGAGCATCAATAGCTGGTACTCCGCCAGCGCCTCGGCAATGGCCTGAGCATCGGCGGAGGCGATGGTGGACGACACCATCACGACGGTGCCCGGCTTCAGATGGGCGGCGAGGCCGCTCTCGCCGAACAGGATCCCCCGCACCTGGGCGGCATTGACCACCAGCAGCACAACTGCATCCAGTTCCGCGGCGAACGGCACCGCGCTGGGGCCCGCGCCTTTGGCGCCCGCCGCCAGCAGTGCGCGACAGTTGTCGGGATTGATGTCAACGCCCCAGGTGTTCAGGCCCGCCTGCAGGCAGGCGCGGGCGGCGCCCATGCCCATTGAACCCAGTCCAATCACGCAGACGTTAGTGTGTGCAGCCATGCTGGTCTCCTTGTGAACATTAGTTAATTAATGTGATTTAATGATAGAATAAAGCGTTATCATGTGAATTTATGTGAGAGTTATCACGAATAACCCACATGAATATAAAAAATTCACAGGCGGAAAGAGGCTGCACAGCGGCGATTCTTGCCCTAAAATAGCGTAAAAACAGCGGCAAAGCGCGATAACAACAGAGGGTGTCGCCAGGCCCGCAGCCTGAGTGATGACGCCTGGTGTGAAAAAATGGTAAGGGGAGAGCGGTGATTCCAATAGAACGACATCAGCGTATTTTAGCCCTGGTGCAGCAGCGTGGGGCGGTAAGCATTAACGAGCTGACGGAGATCCTCGGCGTGTCCCATATGACCATCCGTCGGGACGTCAGTAAACTGGAGGAGCAGGGGCTGCTGGTCAGCGTCTCGGGCGGCGTACGCGCCGTCAGCCGGCTGGCCGCGGAACCCAGTCATCTGGTGAAAAGCACGCTGCAGAGTGAGGAGAAACAAGCGATCGGCGCGCTGGCGGCGAGTCATATCGCCAAAAACAGTTGCATCTATCTGGATGCCGGGACTACCACCCTGGCGCTGGCGCGGGCGATCCTCGACCGGAACGATCTCCAGGTGGTGACCAATGATTTTGAGATAACCCAGCTGCTGATCGATGCCAGCCAGTGCGGCGTGATCCACACCGGCGGCACTCTGTGCCGGGAGAACCGCTCCTGCGTGGGCGAATCGGCGGCGCGTACGTTACGCCACCTGGCTATCGATACGGCCTTTATCTCCGCCAGCGGCTGGGACAGTCGCGGGATATTCACCCCTGATGAGAACAAGGTTACCGTCAAGGAGACCGTCAGCCAGGTCAGCGCGAGAAGCATCCTGCTGTGCGACAGTTCGAAATACAATCAGGTGGCCACGTTCATGGCGTTACCTTTGACCCGGTTCACCACCATCATTACCGACCGGCATCTCTCCGATGCCGCCGCCAGTCATATCGCCCGGCACGCCTGCGAGGTGCTGCGGGCCGGATAACGCGCGCGGCCACCGCCGGGTTAGCGTTGCCAGTGCTCGATCAGCGCCGCGCCGATCCCGGCGATTTGCTGATTTCGCTCGGCCATGCTCGCCGGCGTATCCCGCAGATAAATCACCACGATGCGCTCTGCTTTGTTATTCGGGCCAAGCAGGGCGACAATCCCGCGCGCACCCCGTTCGCCAGCTCCGGTCTTATCGGCGATAAACCAGCCCGCCGGCAGCACGGAGCGGATCAACGGTCCGGCGACTCGATCGTCCACCATCCACTGCAGCAGCTGCCGTTGCGAACGGGCGCTCAGACGCTGGCTGGTCAGCAGCTTGCGCAGGGTCGCGGCCATGCTGGCCGGGGTAGTGGTGTCGCGGGCGTCGCCGGGAAGCGCCTCATTCAGTTCCGTTTCCCAGCGGTCAAGGCGGGTGACGTTGTCGCCGATCTGGCGCAAAAAGGCAGTCAATCCTGCGGGGCCGCCGACGGTGGCCAGCAGCAGATTGGCGGCGCTGTTATCGCTCATGGTAATGGCGGCGGCGCAGAGTTCGCCGACCGTCATGCCGTCGGCAAGATGTTTTTCGCTGACCGGCGAGTAGTCCACCAGATCCTGCTGGCGATAGTGGATCTTTCGCTCCAGCTGTTCGTCACCGGCATCCACCCGCGCCAGCACTGCGCCGCAGAGCACTACTTTAAAGGTGCTCATCATGGGAAAGCGTTCATCGGCGCGCCAGGCGGTCAGCGTGCGGCCGCTGGCCAGATCCATTTCTATCATGCCTACGCGGCCCGACAGCTGGCTTTCGCTTAGTTTAATTTGCTCAAGCGGCTGCGGGCTGGCGTGTACCGCCAGCGGCAGGGTGGCTAACAGGGAGATAATACACAGGCGAATATAACGCATAACCACAATACATCCTTGAGTGAGGGCCGATAAAGGCGAGTAAAGAAGCGACAAATAAGAATAACCCGGCGTTTTGCTGATTCACAATTCCTCTTTTTTCCTTCATCCTTTGTCATCGTTTATTTCGAATAATCAATATCTAGCCCTGCCTAAGCACGCTATTTTTTGACTCAAGGCCGTGATGAACTATAAGAAAGTACTAAATACCGCACTCTGTCGGGCGTCGCTGTTTGCCGATCATCACGCCCGCCGGTCCCTGCGGTTCGCCAACGCTATATGCCATCCCGGGAGGAACTGGTGCACCCGATAATTAAGGTCATGCTGGTGGGCGGTAAGGCGGACGGGCTGTTGGTCAGCGTCGCCGATGACGCGACCGAGGTCTCGGTGACGCCTGCGCAGTACGGTGCGCTATCCGGACAACCGTTGAGCTACCGAATTGTTAGCCAAACCATTGACGATGAACGCTATTTTTTTGGCGTTTTCAGCGACGCCCATCAGGATAGCGATAAGCTGACGCGGGTCGCCCTGACCCGTGGAATGAAAAAAATGTTCTGTTAAACCCTGCCCGAAAGGGGGCGTAAGAGGGTATGCCGGGCGCCGCTGTGCTACTGTGGCAGCCTTCTATTTCCAGGGCCGGACGCATAATGATTCAGTACATTCGTATTCAAAATTTTCGCTCAGTGAAGGATATCGCGCTGGAGCTCGGGCCGCTGAACATTGTCTTCGGCCCTAACGGCTGCGGTAAATCCAATATTTATAACGCCATCCACCTGCTGACCGCTGCCGCTGAGGGCAGGCTTTCGGGGTTTATCAGCGAAGAGGGCGGTCTGGAGAATATGATGTGGTCCGGGGAGCGTTCGCCCCTCGATCGTCACCCCCGCCGGCTGCAAATCGCCTGCCGGACCGACAGCTTCGATTATGAGCTGCAGATAGGCTTCCCTGAAAAATTGCCCTATCCGACGCAATTCATGCTCGATCCTATCGTTAAAGAAGAGAATATCTGGCTGGCCGGCTACTCCCGCCGGCCTTCCTCCCGCGTACTGCAGCGCAAGAATCAGGCGGCGTTTCTCGTCGATGTCACCGGGGAGAAAAGTACTTTCACCGAGAGTATTTATGAAAATGAGTCGGTGTTCGGTCAGCTTGGCGAGCCGCACCGTTTCCCCGAAGTATCGCGAGTGCGGGAGACCTTGCGCCGTTGGCGGTTTTATCATGAATTCGCGATTGGCCGTCATTCGCCGCTGCGTCAGCCGGCCGTGGGTTACCGTTCGCCAGTCCTCGACAGCGATGGCCAGAATCTCGCCGCCGCCTTTCAGACCATTGTCGAGATCGGCGCGGAGGAGATTTTGCATGAAATCCTTGCCGACGCCTTTCCCGGCTGCCAGTTTTATTGTGAAAACGAGCACTCGCGTTTCGCTCTGAAAATGCGTCGCGAAGGGATCCGCCGCCCGCTGCTGGCGGCGGAGATGTCCGACGGTACGCTGCGCTTTTTGTGCCTCGCCGTCGCGCTGCTCAGTCCACGCCCGCCGGCGTTTCTGGCGATCAATGAACCAGAGAACAGCCTGCATCGCGACATGTTGCCCGCGCTGGCCCGGCTGATTGTCGAGGCCTCGCGCTACAGCCAGATCTGGCTGACCAGCCACTCGGCGGAGCTGGCGGAGCTTATCGCCGCCGGGGCGCCTTGTCAGCGCTATGCGCTGGAGAATCGCGGCGGGGAGACGCGGATTGTCGAGTGAAGCCCGTCATCCGTGACGGGGGCGCTGGAGTCAGGCGGGGCTCTGCGTCTCTGCGGTCGGCAGCAGACGGTTGCCACCGCGTAGGGTGACGAACGAGAGCAGGGTGAAGCTCAGGGTTATGCAGCCGAGGATCAGATAGGCCTGATGGAAGCCGACGGTGTCGTACATCCGGCCCACCCAGGCGGAAAGCACCACCCCGGACAGCTGTTTTGACAGATTAAAACCGATCAGGAACAGGGTGGCCGAGAGGCGCGGGTTAAAGGCGGAAGAGATATATTTAAAAGTTCCCCCCAGCAGGAAGGGGATCTCAAACATATGCAGCATCTTGAGGATCACCACCTCGACTGCCGATGAGGCGAAGGACGACCCGAGAATACGCACCGACATGATCATCCCCGCGGTCAGCAGGGCGTTTTTGGCGCCGATGCGGTTAACGATGGCCGGCGCGCAGAACATGATCAGCGCGTTGAGCAACTCGCCGCCGGTGGTGACGAAGCCAAACACTTCGGTACCGCGCTGCGGACTGGCGAAAAAGCTTTTGAAAAAGTTGGCGAACTGCTGGTCAAACACGTCGTAGACGCTGGCGACACCCACCACATAGACGATAAAGCCCCAGAAGCGCGGCATACGCAGCAGCTCTGCCGCCGTACGCAGCGAAAAGGCCTGGCGATTGGCGCCCAGCGCCTCGATAACCTGGGCGCTGTTGCTGCTTTCCGGCCGCGACAGCCAGAGCAGCAGACCGAGCACCAGCGCAAAGCCGGAGGCGATCCAGAAGGTGATATTGGGATCGATGCCGAACAGCACGCCGGTTATCGAGGCGCATAGCGCCCAGCCGACGCAGCCTGCGACCCGCACTTTGCCATATTCAAAGCGGTTGGCCCGGCTGACGCGTTCGATATAAGCTTCCACCGCCCCGGAGCCGCTGGAGAAAACAATCCCCAGGTAGATCCCGCCTACCAGCGAACCAGCGATAATATTCATCTGCAGCAGCGGAGAGAAAACGAAAATAAAGAATGGCGCGAACAGAATTAACAGTACCGTAATGGTCCACAGCAGATGTTTGCGCAGGCCGAGCTTATCCGACATCAGGCCGAACACCGGCTGAAAAATAATCGCGAATAACGAGATAGACGAGAAAACGATCCCGGTTTCCGTTTTAGTTAAATGGTTAACGTCCGCCAGCCACACCGGAAAAAACGGGAAGTAGGCCGACATAATGAAATAGTAAAAGAAAAAGAACAGCAGGAAATAGACAAAATTATGCCGTTCTCGTGGCGCCAGTTCTGAGAATTTCATCACCATGATCCCTTGTTATTCTGTTTGTGGGGTGGCGCCGCCGCGGAGTAAGAGCAACGCAATGAGACCTCGTACTGCCAGCGCGTTTGGCTCAGGAGCCACTGCGGCAGCACGCTGGGGGTCCAGGAATCATCGCCTCCCACCCCCATATGCAGGCCGTCGAGGGTGATCCACACGCCGTCTTCGGCCTGCATCTTGTGCCAGTGGTCGGTCTCCATCAGCTGACGGGTGCTCCATGGCTGAACGGAGAAGTGGAAATGACCGCTGATGTGCCAGCGCCCCCAGTCCAGCGCCTGGGTATCACAGCGCAGGCCGTTTTCCGTCGGGAAGATGTAGGGGGTGGTCATCGCCGCCAGCGGCTGCTCCCAGCGGGCGAAGCAGGCGCTGCTCCGCCGGTCGGGGTAGTTCTCATGCGGCCCCAGACCCAGCCAGCTCACCGGCGCCTGCTGATCCGCCACCTGGAAGTGCAGCCCGACCCGCGGCAGCGGCGGCAGGGTTTCCGCCCGTTCGCCGTCCACCACCAACCGCAGGGTTCCGTCAGCAGTGAAGTGCATGCGCCAGTGGCTGACAATCACTACCTCTTCGCCGCGCAGGTAGTGCCAGCGGCAGTCGACGAGGGTTTCATTTGCCAGGCGCTGCGCATCGCACTGGACGCAGTGCGCCTCAAGATCGTACAGGCCGGCGCTTCTCCAGCGCTCCACCCAGGCGTTGGGGGCGATACGCTTTACTTCGCTTACCCCGATGTCGTTGTCGAGCGGCGCGCGAATAAACTGGTCACGCAGGGGGGTCAACAGCTGCTCCTGACCGCCAACCGACCAGCGGCTCAGCAGACCCGTCCGGCGATCGATGGTCCAGCATTGCGAACCGGCGCGGATCTGCCAGACCTCGTCGCTGACGATAAGATCCGGAGCGCCGGCAGGCACGGTGGGCGCCGGCAGCGCCAGCGGGGCGGGCAGGGGAAACTGTTGCCAGGCGACGCGGTGCTCCGCTTCTGACCAGGCGGTCGCCTGGGGCTGGGTCACCTCCAGCGTCAGCCACACCGCGCGGGCGCCTTCAGGCAGGATCAGGCTATCGAGCAGCGTTATCTCGTCGCTGCCCTCAGGGGGCAGCGCCAGGGTCAGGTCGCCGTGATACAGGGGTTCACCGGCCGCCTGCACCTGCCAGCGCAGCACTTCGTTATCGGTTGGGCGGAACAGGTATTCGCTGATGATGCGCACCCGCAGCGGCGAGGTCGACAGCAGCGTGAACTGAAAATACTGCTGGGCGTGCTTCGCCTCCACCAGCGACGGATGCGGCGTGCGATCGGGAAACACCAGACCGTTCATACAGAACTGGCGATCGTTAGGCTTATCACCAAAGTCGCCGCCATAGGCCCAGCCGACGCTGCCGTCGGCAAAGGTTTTGCGGATCGCCTGGTCGGCCCAGTCCCAGATAAACCCGCCCTGCAGCCGCGGATACTCGCGAAAGGCCTGCCAGTAATCGGCGAAGTTACCGAGGCTGTTGCCCATCGCGTGGGCGTACTCGCAAAGGATCAGCGGCCGCTGCTCACCGGGCAGGCTGATCCATTTTTTGATCCCCCATTTGGGGACCGCCGGGATCGGCTGGTCGCGTTCGACGCGGGCGTACATCGGACAGATAATATCGGTGGCGGTGGTATCCGCGCCGCCGCCCTCGTACTGCACCGGACGGCTCGGATCGTTGCGTTTCAGCCAGTGGTACAGCGCTTCGTGGTTGCCGCCGCCGCCGGACTCGTTGCCCAGCGACCAGATGATAATGCACGGATGGTTGCGGTTGCTCTGTACCATCCGGGTGACGCGGGCGCTGAAGGCTGGCAGCCACGCCGGATCGGCGGACAGC
>OGGW01002797.1_pt1 | contig 10409 bp, 6 predicted proteins | sample 1571291 | NCBI WGS metagenome assembly OGGW01 (sample SAMEA2582028, study PRJEB24529) | metagenome | biome: Human gut stool | place: China | collected 2011 | reverse complement strand
CAAATTTCTCTTTCCGTCGATCAAAACAATATAAATACTCATTAGCTATTACCCACAATTTATCATCAGAAGTCTCTTTTATATCGGAAACATACATCCTCGCATTGTCTACACTAAAATTGCGAATCTGCTTCCCGTCATATCGACTCAGCCCATTACTGGATCCAAACCACATAAAACGATCTTGATCTTGATAGATACAAGTAATGATGTTATCTACCAAGCCATTACTCATATTCAACTGATGAAGTTCATTATAAGGCAGAACAGCATAGAGAGAAGTAGTAACAACTAAAGAATTTATAATAGCAATCAAAACAAGGACGGTATATCGAACGGTTCGCTTCATTATATATTCATATTAGTTTAAGTGTCACAAAAATAATCAATATTATAACAGAAAGGCGAAGCAAATGATAAAAAAAGCAATTTTGAATGAAAAGATATACCTGGATGAATAAAAGCATATGCTCCTGATTCCTTGAAATCCCCTAAGTTTGTATCCTGAAAACCGAACGGAAAGTGTGCTTCACAATTATATATAGCCATTTACACCTTTGAATCTGTAATATTTAAAACAATTAATCACATGAGAGAAAAAGCCAAAAGCCCTTAAGTCAAATTGAAATCAATTAGAATCTATTAAACCTTATTTAAATAGAAAGCCTAAAAAGACCTTTTTTCAAACTAATAAAATCTTATAGAAAAACATGCGTAAATCATTTAATCTAATCTGGATGGTTTTCGGCTTCCTGCTACTAATAGTAGGTTGTAATGAAGACAAGAAAAGCACAGCTTTCGATCCTAATCAACCAGTCAAGTTTACAGAGTTTATGCCCGATTCCGGTGGCATACGAACCAAATTCATTGTTAAAGGTTCCAATTTCGGAGAAGACAAAAGCCAAGTGAAAGTTTACTTCAAGGATGAAGTAGGTAATGAACGGGAGGCATTGGTTTTAGGTGTCAAGCCTGATGTTATTTATGCCCAAGTGCCCAAGCAAGCCGGAGGGGAAAGCCATGTACGGGTGGAGATTGCCGGAAAAGAAGCTGAACTCAGCAATGCTGAAAAAACATTCAAATATATTGTAACTTCTTCCGTATCTACAGTAGTAGGAAAAGCCAAAGAAGGTGGCAATAAAGACGGAACTCTCGGCGAGACCACATTCAATACTCCAAGGTATGTAGCTGTAGACAATGATGACAATGTATTCATATTCGACTCTGATGGAAGAACGCGTTTATCATCCATCGAACAAAATAAAACGATCACTTTACTGGATGGCATGGTAATCGACCAACCTTTATTTATCGATAAAGAAAAGAAACAACTATTTGGTCCATGCGATAATGCCAACTTCGGTTGTTTCTTATTCGATGCTAATGTGAGCTGGGTGGCTGATAAAATGGGACAGCTTTTAGCCAACGGAGGATGGATGCATAGTGTTGTTCTCGACCCTGTAGATTCTACTTTTGTGATATACCGCCAAAACACAGGACAATTGTGGACACAACCTTTTGATAAGAATAAAAGAACCTTAAATCCCAACAAAGCAAAACGAATCGGTACACTCTATAATGTAGGCTCCAATGGTTTATGTGCTTACAATCCGGTTGATAAGTATGTTTATTGTGTGTTGCATAGTAAAAGTGCAGTTTATCGCTTTAAGCTCACACGCGATACGGACGGTTGGCCAGCTCTAGACGGAGACATTGAAGAATATATTCCCGGTGCAGGCGCAGGCTTCCGGGACGGAGATGTACAAGAAGCACAATTCAATGAGCCGCGTGGAATTGCTATTGATAAAGAAGGCAATTTATATATAGCGGATGTTAATAACCATCGGATTCGTAAAGTTGACACCAAGTTAAATATCGTGACCACGATAGCAGGTAGCGGGAAAGGATACAAAGACGGGGATCCTTTGGAAGCCCAATTCGATCAGCCTTGGGGTGTCTATTTGGACAAAAATGAATTTCTTTACATTGCAGATCAAAACAACCACTGCATCAGAAAACTTGCTATTGAATAATTAATAAGGAATAGAAATGAAAACACTATATTTTAAATTAACCCTGTGTTTCTTTCTGCTATTGGCAGGAAATGCAACACAAGGGATATGGGCCCAACAAGAACCAATTCAAATTGCCGGAATCGTGTTAGATGAACATGGTGATCCGCTCCCGGGTGCAAACATATCTGTTAAAGGGAAAGAAAAAACCGGAACTATAACAGATATGGATGGTAACTTCAGTATGAAATCATTAGCTCCAAAAACAACGCTGATTGTTTCATTTATGGGATATAAGAGCAAAGAAATAGTGGTTGCTCAAACCGATAAGAAGATGCGTATATCTCTGGAGCCCGACTCAGAATCATTGGACGAAGTAGTTGTTGTAGGTATGGGAACACAACGTAAAGTCAGCGTGGTAGGTGCTGTCACCAGTGTCAATCCGGCTGCCATCAGTGCTCCGTCAACTTCCGTAGCCAATATGCTGGGAGGTGTGGTTCCCGGTATTATAGCCGTTGACCGAAGCGGCGAACCGGGGCAGGATGTTTCTGAGTTCTGGATTCGCGGTATCAGCACATTTGGTGCCAACCAGTCTGCGCTGGTTTTGATTGACGGTATTGAAGGAAACCTCAACGACCTCGACCCGTCGGATATTGAGAGCTTCTCTATCTTGAAAGATGCTTCGGCAACAGCCGTTTATGGTGTACGTGGTGCAAATGGCGTTGTTTTGGTAACGACCCGTTCCGGTCAGGAAGGTCGAACCAAGGTAACCTGGAAAAGCAGTATGACTCTCTCTTATTCCCCCCGTATGCCCGAATATCTGGAAGCATACGATTATGCCAGCTTGGCAAACGAAGCCCGAGTGGTAAGCAATATGGACCCTCTTTATAGCCCGACAGAACTGGAGATTATTAAAGCAGGACTGGATAATGCCTTATATCCAAACGTTAACTGGCAAAAAGAGATACTGAAAGATGTAACTATTAATCATCAGCACTATTTAAATGTATCCGGTGGTGGAAAAGTTGCCAGATATTTTGTCAGTGTAGGAGGTACATTCAAAGATGCTATCTTCAAGCAAGACAAAGTTAACAAATACAACACGAATGTCAAATGGGCTAAATATAATTTCCGCGCAAAGGTAGACATGAACCTAACTTCATCAACAATCATGGGATTGGCTATGGACGGAGCTATTGTAGAAGACAGAGCACCGGGATTCGGAACTAACAATGACGCACTCTGGGCCGCACAAGCCTATCTGACTCCCCTGACGGTGCCTTTACGTTATTCCAATGGAATGCTTCCTGCTTATGGTAAAAACGGAGAACAGATCTCACCATATATCTTGTTGAACCATACCGGATTTAAAAAGGGAAACCGGACCACTATGAACATCAATTTCACCTTACGTCAAGACTTCGGAAAATGGATCAAGGGGTTGACTGCCAGAGGAATGTTCTCGTATAACAATAACAATATACACAACGTAGTCCGCTCCAAAATGCCGGACCTATACAAGGCCTTTGGCCGTTACAATGACGGTTCATTAATGACACAACGTACGGTATCAGCCAGTAACATTCAATTCGCCAAGAGTGCTGCCAGTGACCGGAGATATTACTTCGAATCGCAACTTGCCTATGAAAGACTTTTCAATCAGGAACATCGTGTAACCGGTTTGATACATTACTATATGCAAAGCACCGAAACCACCGAAGCAAATGATGAAATTTCATCTATTCCCAAACGTTATCAAGCGTTATCTGCCAGAGCCACTTACTCTTATAAAGATGCTTATCTGATAGAAGGAAACGTAGGATACACCGGTTCCGAAAACTTTGAACCGGGCAAACAATTCGGTTTGTTCCCTGCAATAGCCTTAGGATGGATCCCGACCCAATACGAATTTATGCAGAATCATGCAGGATGGCTCAACTTTTTGAAGATCAGAGCTTCTTATGGTGAAGTTGGTAACGATCAGATCGGTGGTGGACGTCGGTTCCCATATCTGACGTTGATTAACTTTGGAGGTGGTAGTCGTTGGGGTTCCAATGGATTGACAGAAAAACAAATCGGAGCCAACAACTTACACTGGGAGGTAGCCAAGAAATATAACCTGGGTATCGACTTCGACTTCCAAGATGATATACTAGGGGGAACGGTAGATATCTTCAGAGACACTCGTGATAATATCTTTCAGGAAAGAAAAATGATGCCTTCGGAAGTAGGCGTCGTGACCAACCCATATACCAACGTAGGACGTATGCGCAGTAGTGGTATAGATGGTAACATTTACCTGAACCAGAAAATAAACGAAGACAACTCTTTCACGGTGCGTGCCAACATGACATATGCTGTCAGCAAAGTTGTACATTGGGACCAGGATGCGGTGCGCTACCCTTACCAATCGTATAGCGATGTAAATTATGGTGTTATGCGCGGTTTGGTTGCATTAGGCTTATTTCAAAATCAGGATGAAATCAACCGAAGCCCGAAACAGACATACGGCGAAGTACGCCCCGGAGATATCCGCTATAAAGACGTGAACGCTGACGGAAAAATTGACGATGACGATATTGTTCCTATTGCACACTCCAATGTACCGCAAATTCAATACGGTTTTGCACTGGAATACAGATATAAAAGATGGACTATCAGTGCTTTATTCACTGGAGCAGCCAAAGTTAACTTCTTATACGGCGGTTCCGGATTCTATCCCTTCTCAGGCGGAGAAGTCGGCAACATTCTATCCATCGTAAACGACCCGAAGAATCGTTGGACACCGGCATGGTATTCAGGGGATCCTTCTACAGAAAACCCGAATGCACGTTTCCCGCGCCTGACTTACGGAGAGAATAAGAACAATAACCGTGCTTCTACTTTCTGGCTGGCAGATGGTTCTTACCTGCGTTGGAAATCATTGGATATTTCCTATCGTATCGGAACGAATAAAGTACTAAGGACAGTGGGCATCAGTGATATGAATCTGCAATTTGTCGGACAGAATCTGGCAGTATGGGATTCAGTGAAACTATGGGATCCGGGACAGGCATCTAAAAACGGCGCCGTATATCCGCTACAGCGTACTTTCTCTTTACAGTTAACAGCTACGTTCTAATTGAAAACTATTATGAAAAAGATATTAAAGAAAAGCCTTCATATTCTATGCACGACACTGGGAATCATCCCGTTCATGCTGACTTCATGCAACTATCTGGCAGTTGATGAATACTTTAACGACCTGACTCCACTCGACTCCATCTTTGCCAGACAAGATTATCTGGAGCGTTATGTGTGGGGAACTGCGGCATTAATGCCCGCTCAAGGCAACTTGTTTTCCGGTTCCTACGGTCCTTACGAGACTGCGGTAGATGAAGTTCTTCTGTCATGGCAGAAAGCTGAGTACGCCGGTACCTACTTGTATGCAGACAAAATTACGCAGAACGATTCTTACTACAACATGTGGGGACAATACTACAAAGGTATCCGTAAGTGTAACACTATCTTCACCCGCATCGATGAATGCAAAGACCTGAAAGGATTGGACAGACGTGAAATTATGGGTTTGACTCATTTCATGAGAGCTTCCTTCTATTTCTATCTGTTGGAACTTTACGGACCGGCAGTCATCCTTCCCGAAGAGCCGCTGTCGGTAGATGAAAACATTGAAAACTTGTCATTCGAACGTAACACGTACGATGAATGTGTGGAATATATCTGCAAAGACCTCGAAGAAGCTTACAGTCTACTGGACCCGACGCGCCCGAGCACTCAATTCGAACGTCCTACCAAATATGCGGCAGCCGCCCTCATGTCACGTGTCCGGCTTTATCAAGCTTCCAAGTGGTACAACGGCAATCAATATTATGCCGACTGGACCACTTCCGACGGACGAAACATGATAGCCCAGCAATATGACCCGGTGAAATGGGCGAAATCAGCTGCTGCCTCCAAGAGAATTATCGATAGCGGTATTTACTCATTATACACTGTACCCAGCGATGAAAACACGTATGCATCCTCTCAGGCGTCACAAGCGGAATTTCCGTTAGGAGTAGGAGGAATCGATCCTTACCATTCGTATATAGACATGTTCAATGGAGAAGCACTGGCTGTGAAAAACCCTGAACTTATTTATGCTACTCCCTTGAACAACAACATCATTTCAATCGCCTTCCCGTTGAAACTGGGAGGATGGAACGGCTTAGGAATCACTCAGAAACTCATAGATGCCTACTACATGAAAGATGGAGAAGATTATGTGCAACAACCTGATTATTATGAAGAAGCGGGTACTGTACCTACCATCGCCACAGGATATGAGCTGAGACCAACCGTTGCCAAAATGTATCTGGACCGCGAACCGCGTTTCTACGCATCTATCGGATTCTGTGAATGTTTCTGGCCCGCAACTTCGGTAACAGGAACCGAAGCTCCCAACGTGACTAACTTTACAGCAGGATATTACGTGAATGGCAACTGTGCAAAACAGGCTGCCAATCCAGAAGACTATAACTTAACGGGATATACTCTAAAGAAATATATCCATCCGGAAGATAACTGTACCAGTCATACAGGTGCTAAAATAAAACCAAAAACATTCCCTGTATTCAGATATGCGGAAATACTGTTGAACTATGTAGAAGCATTGAATGAACTGAAAGGAGAACCGGAATATACGGAAGCGGCAGATAACACCACTTATCATGTTTTGTATAATCCGGAGGAAATCATGTACTACTTCAACATGATTCGTTACCGTGCCGGATTGCCGGGCATCACCCTTGCCGATGCCAGCGATCAAGTGAAGATGCGTCAGTTAATCATCCGCGAACGCATGATCGAATTTGCGTGCGAAGGAAGAAGATATCATGACCTGCGTCGTTGGGGACTAGCAGAAACAGAAGAAAACAAACCGGTACAAGGTATGGACGTTACCAAGAAGACAACCGAAAGAGACCAATTCTATACTGTTGTCAATGTAGTTCATAAGTATGCATTACGCAGCTTTGACAGGAAGATGTACTTCTATCCTATTCCGAGAGCCGTATTGGATAAAAATGCCAAACTGAAACAAAATCCAGGATGGGACGGATTCGGAGATTGGTAACTTTCCCCTTTCTATCATATAACTGATTATTAATCATATAAAATTGAACATATAATGAGATCAATATACAAAATAGTGGTCTGTTCTTTGTTAACGCTCTCCATCACTTCTTGTGAAAAAGACCTGCTTGAAAAAGAACAATATCAGAAAGAAATCTACCTGATCGGTGCTTACAACCGAGTATGGACCACAGAAGTAAGCTACAGTAACGAAGAAGTGAAAACTTATTTCACGGTCAGCAGTTCCGGTACATTAGCATTAGACCGAGATGTGAACGTAAAAATGAAGATCAACGAAGAGTTGGTAGATATTTACAATAAAAAATACTGGACCGTTCTGAATGAGGACAAATATTATAAATCACTGGATACTGATTTATATTCCATTCCTTCTTTGGAGAATACGGTAATCAAGCACGCTGAAGGTATTTCCGCCGAAGTTCCTGTGTTGATGAAGACAGCAATTCTGAAGATTGACCAGTCATACGTCATCCCCGTCGAAATAGAAAGTACAACAGGATATCCGATAAGTGAATCCGGATATAAAATGTTGATTCTATTAAAATTAAAGAATGACTATTCGGGCAGTTACCAGATGAGTGGGCATACCACCTTAGAAGGAGAAACTCCGAAGACGATTCAGAAGCCTAAAACGATTAAGCCTACCGGAGTCAACACTGTCAGACTATTCTATGCCATGAACAACGAGAGCGACGAGAAAGCTGATATCCAAACGGGTACAATAGAACTGACCATCACGGATCAGATAGTGGAAGGCACTAATGATGTAAAGAAAGTTTTGATCAAAGCATGGGATGCTGAAAACGGACCGGTAATTATCGACTCAGGAGAAAGTACCTACAACACAACCGCCAAAAAGTTCAGCCTCAAATATACGATCGGTAACACGCTATATGAAGAGCAACTGACCAAAGAAAAAGAAGTTTTATAATACACGACAAATGAGGAGAAGAGGAGATTTCACGGCATTGCAAAAATGCCGCTGAAATCTCCTCTTCGTTTTTTCAACGGAGGACTTGTTTTTACATGATTCCTTGTTTTCCTTCTGCTAAATTCGTAATTTTACCGCCGATTCACGCAATAGGGGTGCCCTAACATGACAGGCTGAGAACATACCCATAGAATCTGATCCGGGTAATGCCGGCGTAGAGAACGAATAAATAAGCAAATATGGAAATGAATTATCTGGAGATATTCGGTACGTTTATCGGTATTATCTACCTGTGGCTGGAGTATCGCGCCAGTATCTATCTGTGGCTGGCGGGCATCATCATGCCGGCCATTTATATCTTTGTTTATTACGACGCGGGGTTGTATGCCGACTTCGGCATCAACATCTACTATCTGATAGCTGCCATCTACGGATGGTTCTTCTGGATGTGGGGACACGGGGAAAAGAAAAGTCTCCCCATTATACATACCCCGTGGAAATGCTATCTGCCACTATTCCTTGTGTTTATCGTGTCTTTCGTCGGCATCGCCCGGATACTTATCGAATACACAGACAGTAACGTTCCGTGGCTGGACAGTTTCACAACGGCGTTGAGCATTGTCGGAATGTGGATGCTGGCACGCAAATACATCGAGCAATGGTTTGCCTGGATTCTTGTCGACATCGTCTGTTGCGGACTTTATATCTATAAAGATCTCTATTTCACCTCCGCATTGTACGGACTTTACTCCATTATAGCTATCTTTGGCTACTTCAAATGGAAAAAAATAATGAACATGCAATGATAAACGAACACTATATACCCCAAGCCGTCATACTTGCCAACGGTGAATATCCTGCGCACGAACTTCCCCTGCGTCTTTTGGCAGAAGCCCAATTCGTCGTTTGTTGCGACGGGGCCGCCAATGAATATATTTCCCGCGGACATACTCCCGACGTGATTATAGGCGATGGAGACTCGCTCCTGCCGGAATATAAAAAGCGTTTTTCCTCTATTATCCTTCAAATTTCGGATCAGGAGACGAATGATCAGACCAAAGCTGTCCATTATCTGCAAAGTAAAGGGATACGGAAAATCGCCATCGTAGGTGCTACCGGCAAACGGGAAGATCATACGTTAGGAAACATCAGCCTGCTCATGGAGTATATGAGAAGTGGTATGGAAGTACGGACAGTCACTGATTACGGGACATTTATTCCTGTGAGTGATACGCAAAGTTTTGCCTCACATCCCGGTCAGCAGGTCTCTATCATCAATTTTGGAGCTGAAGGATTAAAAGGAGAAGGATTGTTTTATCCGCTAAGCGACTTCAGCAACTGGTGGCAGGGAACACTTAATTAAGCAACAGCAGATTAGTTTACCATTCATTGTACAGGAGAATATTTAGTATTCCTTGCTTATTAAATCCCTGTTCCGGAAAAATATTCTTTCATCTGCCTTACTACTGATAGTTTCCTACTGTAGAACTATTATTTTTTTGCCTAATGAAACTTTAGTTTCACGGTCTTGGAACTAGAGTTTCCAGCGCTTGAAACTTTAGTTTCTGCAGTTTGGAACTAAAGTTTCTTCAGCTTGAAACTATTGGTTTCAAGGCTTTGGAACTATAGTTTCATTGCATGGAAACTAACTAAGCTAAGGTATTCCTGACTTATCATTCCAAGAGGTCAGTATATTATTGTAGCAGGATATAATAACACAGCGTGACGACATTGTGATAGCAAAATATGCTGTCACAATGCCGTCACGCTGTGCTGTCACCTCTTTATTAGTTTATAATCAGTGCGTTATCTATCATTTGGTGACAGATGACAGCAATTTTGGATATTTCAATTCTCTAGTAGAGCGGCTCAAAGCAATTTATTCCTTTTCGTATTGTTATGAGCTAAATGATAGTCGGTTCTATCTTCCATTCTCCTCCTTCGGGAAGGAGGAGAGTTGAGTTACTATTGTGTGCTACTGTTTAGTTCATTCCTAAACAGATTTGAATTATTTCCGCACGTCATTTATTTTTTCCGGCAAATACAATCCTTCAAGTGATCGTTGATAAATCCCGAAGCCTGTAAGTGAGCATAACAAATCGTTGTTCCAAAGAATTTGAATCCGCGCTTTTTCATGTCCTTACTCATTGCATCGGATTCGGGAGAAGATGCTGGAATCTCGCTCAATGAACAAAAGGTATTGACAATAGGCTTTCTGTCGGGAAAGAATGAGAGAGTGTAGTCGTAAAAACTACCGAACTCCTTTTGTATAGCAAGGAATTGTCTGGCGTTGGTAATGGTCGATTTGATTTTCAGACGGTTTTTCACAATGCCTT
>OGGW01002784.1_pt1 | contig 10455 bp, 9 predicted proteins | sample 1571291 | NCBI WGS metagenome assembly OGGW01 (sample SAMEA2582028, study PRJEB24529) | metagenome | biome: Human gut stool | place: China | collected 2011 | reverse complement strand
CCCCCTGCCTATAAACTCTTACTCACAAGCTCCGTCTCTTTTCCCCTCTGTCCGGCAGACTCTGACCGGCAAACCAGAATGCACTCTTGCCGCCAACCGACTAACTCCCAGACTACGATGAACCACCTTCTTCCTTCCCGGCCTCTTGCCAGCCTCATGCTGGTAGCCACCCTCCTTGTCTCACCGTTGTGCGCTTCGGCCCAAGAGTCACGGGCGAACGCGAACGATGCCATCCGTTGTACGGTGGGAGCACAGGGCGGCGAACCCATCGACGGATTGGGCGTGGAACTGGACCCACACTTCCTTTCGGCCAATGCGGCAGCAGGCATCGGCGTGAAGGAGAGCGACTGGGACAATGTGGTGGTACCGCGTCTGAGAGACCTGGCATTCAGCAAGTGGCGGGTGATGGTGCTGCCTTGGTGGTACGAACTGGAGAACGACAACGACAATCCCATGCTGGCCCGTCCGTCTGGCTTCACCTTCGAGTCGCCCGAGATGCGCGGGCTCTACCGCCAGCTCGACTTGGCACAGCAGGACAGCATACCCGTCTGCCTGGTGTTCTGGGGTGTGCGGCCAGGCACCTTCATGCTGCCCGAGGAGGCCAACGGATGGGTCTTCGGCCCGTCGGAATACGAGGAGTGGGCCGAGAACATCTGCGTCTGCCTGCATCATCTGTTCAGCCTGGGCTACACCTGCATACGCGAGGTGACCCCTGTGAATGAGCCTGACTGGAGCTTTACAGAGGGCAGCGTGAGCCGCATCGAGCGTTATGTACAGATGTGCCACGTACTCGACCGAAGGCTCAAGGCCGAGGGGCTGAGGGATAGAGTGCGGCTCACGCTGTCCGACGACTCCGATGGAGGCACCGGCCACCACACTTTCCTCCGCGATGCCGTCAGGCTGCTGCCCGAAGCCGACCTCTTCTGCTCGCACACCTATCTCTTTGGCTATGACACCCCCAACGACAGCATCACCGGCTGGGAGCGCACCAACGTGCAGTTGGCAGCCCAGAGGGGCAAGCGGCACTTCGTGGGAGAGTTTGGCAGCAATCAGACTGTAGGTTCCACCCGACAGCGCGACATCAACCTGCCCGAACGTGGTGTGCTGATGGGACGAATCGTCATCGGACTGCTCAATGGCGGAGCAACGGGAGCCAGCTACTGGAGTCTGATGGACCAGTACTATAGTCTGGGCGAAGCTCAGGGGCATCACAACATGCAGCAGTTGGGCCTATGGAAACACCTGCAACAGGAATATCCGTGCGACAGTACGCAGGACTGGCTGCCCGCTGCCGACTACGCTATGCGCCCGCAATACCACGCTATGCGCCTGCTCAGTCATGCCGTGCAGAGCGGCAGCGTGGTGTTTCCCATCCACACCGGCCACCCCATGGTGGCAGCCACAGCCCTACGGTCGGCCCAGGGAAGATGGACTTACCTGTTGGCCAATCCCACCAGCCTGCCACATGTCATCAGCATCAGCAATCCCCATCTGCGCGGCAAGAAGAAGTTCCTGCTACACTCCTATCTGTCCGATGACTTCCTTCAGTCCGTCTCCCAGCCCTCCGGCACCACCACCCTGAAATCCCGCCACGGCCAAGTGACCATCCTCCTCCCTCCCCGCTCGCTCCTTTCCGTCTCAGAGCCTCCATCATCCCCTGCCCGTCATTAGAGCCTCCACTCCCTCCTCTTCCTTAATGGCTGGGGGCGACTTGGCTGCACCGATGAGACAGGCTCCGGCCTACCCTACACATACGACAAAGCATGTGGCCATGTTCCATAAGGGAGTGTCGTGGAGAACAGAGCCGAAGTTCGCACAGAAAAATATGCTGAGACAGGAGCTGGACAGCCGTTTGCAGGCAACGCCATTAAGGTCAGAATAACCAACACCGTTAATATTGAGGCACAGAGCATGCTTATCTCGGCGTTATTCACTATCTTTGCCGTTGATACGTCCAGCCCTCAGGGCGAAAGGTGAATATTGCAATCTGTTAACCAGAGAACCTACTCACACATTCCATGGATCAGTATTAAGCGTAGCGCGGCACAGAGAGTTGTGTCGTGAAGACCAGCAGGCAACCAGACGAACCAGGCAGCCCCAACCAAGCCTGACATGCACACCCCGGCACACGACAGACTACGTCCGTTGCGCCAGGGCATGCCAAATGGCCAGGTGACACGTGAGCCCCCCTCACAGGGCCTCTATCCATCCAAATTCCGCCTGCGTGTCCAGGCAGGGGCAGCTCTTGGGAGCGGTTCCGGGTAAGTCGCGATGCCCCACTATCTTCGCTTTGGGAAACAGCCTTTGCAGCTCATACAGCAGCACGTCCAGCCTGCGGGTCTGCGCCATCGTGCGTGTATCACAGGGCAAGCCATGCTCGTCCAGCCCGCCTTCATAGCAGATGCCTATCGAACAGCGGTTGTACGGCCGTGCGTGCGCCCCCACTTCCAGCAGCATACGATGCTGCGTGAGTGTCCCGTCGCGGCGCACATAGAAGTGGTAGCCAATATCCTTGAAGCCTCGCTTCAGGTGGTCATTCCGCAGTTGTCTCACGCTGTAGGCCCTGTCACAGCGCGTGGCCGAGCAGTGCAGGACGATAAATCTCACCGCACGAGCCGATGTCATCATGCTGCCGCACTCCACCCGCGAAAGCAATGCACGCTCGTTGCGCACCAATTCCCCGCCTGCGAGCAAGGGATAAGAGTCGTTTGTCATTGGTCGGTCATGTATATGATGGTTCCACATGTGATGCAATCTCACAGCAGGTTGGCACAGCTGCTCACCCCCAGTGCAGTAAGCGCTGCTACGATGGCCTGCACGATGGCGTTCATGACCGATACCCAGGAAATTCGCTTCGGACTGTTGTTCTCGATAAATTTAGTCATAGTGAAAATACATTTTGATATGATACAATCTGTTTCAGAAGGGCAGCCGCGCCATGCCCATGTGCCGGCGCGGCCACCGCTGTCAGGTGATGACTACTGCATAGAGTCACCGCCCTGGTTGTCCCCGCTGCCGTTGTCGGAGTCGGCCTTGTCGCTGTCACCCTTCTTCTTGGCGGCCTCCAGGTCCACGGTCTTCTCACCGGTCTTCTCTGCCTTGAGGGTTGCAGCCTGTGCGGCACGGCTTGCCACAGGAGCGAAGGTGGCCTTACCCAGCATACCCTCGAAGTCCTTGCCAGGAGTGAAGACCACGTTGATGCCCGTGATCATGCCTGCGGTGAAGGCCTGGCAGCTGTCTGCGCCCTTGCTGTTGAGAGTGATCCAGAAGTCACCCAGGTCGCCCAGTTGCACCTTCTTGCCCTCGAGGAGCATCTCCACCAGGCAGGCGCACATGTCCGAGATGACGCCGTTGACCTTACCGCGGCTGTACCCGCCATGGTCGGCAATGTGCTTGGTGAAGTCACGGAGCGTCATCACCTCGTTGACCTGGGCACGTGCATGAGCCTTGGGTGCCTCGTCGCGATTGGCAGGGTTAACCTGCATAAAAGTAGAATAGTTAATCATGTAGATTGCCCATCGCCGGTATGGGGCTTGGTGTTTACGCATGCAGTCCTGCGCCCGGCAGTCGGTTATACATTTCTTTCGAACTGCGATGCAAAGGTACGCCGCCGGGCAGGCGAAAGCAAGGAAGAAAGCCAGGCGCAACTTTCTTTCAGGTTTCACACTGAATTTCAATATTATACAACATACAAAAGAAAGCATTATGGATCTCAAGATAACAGGCAATCCTGGTACGGGCAACACCTTCCAGGAGGTTCACATAGGCACTGTACAGAACTACAACCCCAATGCCACCACAGTCATCAACCACAACTATGGCGAGCGCCACAAGGCTCCTGCGGCCGTGACACCCGCTTTGCCGGAGGCCGACCTCACGCCGCTGCGCGACGAGGTGCTGCATTACGTGATGAAGATACAGGGATGCGTGAGTCCCCAGTGGGCGGAGCGCTACAGCACGCTGTGGCATCAGGTGCTGGCCGCACCCGAGGTGGAAGCCGTCATCTACAAGCCGGGCAAGCAGCAGAACACCGCCTTCAACCGCACCCTGGTGGCCAATATAATATATATAATGTATAAGGAGGGTGTCCTGCAGGATGTCACGGCCTCACGCCTGGCAGAATTGCTCGAGGGTGACAAGGACCATTCCGTGCGCGGCCGGCTGCATGACTACCCCGATGACAGCGGCATACGCGACTGCGTGACAGACATCATCAGGTGCCTGTGAGCTGGCCAAACCTTATAAAATACGTTCGTGATGGAATACAAATTCAAGGGCAATCCCGGCACAGGAAACACCTTCCAGGACACACGCATGGAGCAGGTGGCCAACTACAACCCCAATGCCCTGCAAGTGACCAACAACTTCCAGGCTCCCGTCACCAGGCACCGCCTGACCAAGTGGTACGAGCGGCTTGAGGAGGAAGCACGCAACAACGTGCGCATCCAGCGCAAGTTGGGCGACCTCAGACGTTATCACACACGTCTCCCAAAGACCATCGGGCTGGAGGCCAAGTTGCAGGATGCTGGCTTCGGACGCACCGAGATAACCAGTGCTCTGCGCAGCAAACAGGCTTTCTCCAAGAAGTCCATGCGCTACCAGTACTTCGAGTCGGCCCAGCGTATCGATGACTACCTCTTTGCCAAGGTGTGCCATCTCTTCGACATTTATGTGATGCCGCTCATTCGCGAGGGCAAACCACTCGACATCATACGCCGTGCGGCCTATGAGCAGGTGGTCGGTCCCGTGGTGGAGGAGGTCAACACCCACAGCGGCGAGGACTCCTGTCTGGCCTACAACGTGGATGACATCTATGGCATGCTCTATTATCTCACCGGCAAGTGCCACATCAATTGGGCCGACTATGACTTACATCCCCGCCTTTGACCCCTTTGCTGCCAGCTACCGCATGCTGCACATCCTGACCCACCTGCAACAGGACGAGGTGGTGGAGGCCGACCGTCTGTGCATCTTCGACTTCTACCTGCTCTTCCCCACCGAGGCGCACCACATCCGTCTGCGCCGTAGCGAGGGTGACCTCAGGACGTTGCTGCGCCAGTATGTGCCCAAGAAGGCAAACCCCTACTGCACAGTGCCCCACCGGCGCCGCCTCTTCGGCAACATGCGCCCATACCAGTTCACGGCCCTGAGACGCCTGGCAGCCACGGGACTCATCTGCCCCAGGCGGCTGCTTGCAGGGCAGGTAAAGGTGGCCGACATGCAGCGCCTGCGCCAGGTGACCGACATGCTCGCGCCTCTCCCTGTAGGTGATGCCAACATGATAGCATGGCTCTACCACTGTTTCCGCGCCACACCCATGGGCGGGGAATACGGACTGAAATATCGCACACAACTCATGGAATACAAATACGATGGCCAATAATCTCTTTGTCAACAGACTCCGAGTGCTCACCCAAGATGGCCAGGTGGCTTATGATGAGCGTTTTCATCACGGAGTGAATATCATTCGCGGCGACAACAGCAGCGGCAAGTCCACCATCACCCACCTGCTCTTCTACGGTCTGGGCGGTGAATACACCGGCTTCGTAGAGCAGGCGCGCCGCTGCAGCCGTGTGCTGGTGGAGGTGAGCACAGGCGATGCCACAGTCACCCTGGAGCGCCCCTTGGACAAGGACACCGAGGGACGGGTGAAGCCCCGCCAGGCCATGACGCTCCACTGGGGCAATATGGACGACACCCTGGGCGGCCGCTGCCGCTCGCAGAGGATGGGCTATGCCACCACCCAGGAGCGGGAGGGATTCTCGTCGGTACTCTTCCGCCTGATGGGCATCCCGCAGGTACAGGCCGACAGCCGCATTACCATGCACCAGTTGCTGCGCCTCATCTATGTAGATCAGGAGTCTCCATCGTGGTCGGTATTCATGCATGAGCAGTTTGACAACCAATCCACACGCGAGGCCGTAGCCGACCTCCTCATGGGCATCTTCGAGTCGGGTCTGTATGAGGCCCGCGCTCACCTGCGCGACCTGGAGACCCGCATCGCCGACACCAAGGCTGCCCTCCACACAGCCCATGCCACTCTGCCTGCCGAGGCACACTCCTGCAAGCGCGTGAAATGGCTGATACAGGACAAGAAGGATGAGATGGAGCAGCTGGAGCACGACATCAGTCGGCTGCGGGCTGGCGAGCAGGCCGAGAGCCAAAGCAAACCGCTGATACAGCAGCAAAAAGCCGAGGTGGCCGGCCTGGCGGTGAAGTGCAACCAACTGGAGGAGGAGGCCGACCTGCTGGAGCACGAAGTGGCCGACACGCAATTCTTCCTCGACGCACTGCGCTGCAAGCGCGAGGCTCTGGAGCAGTCGGCCAGCGCACGGCGGGTGCTGGGCCGGCTGAGGCTCGACATTGCCCCGAATGCCTTTCGCCACTGCCCGACGACGTGCCCGAAGGCACCTGCCGCCTGTGCAAGTCGCCCATGGAGGAAGAGGCGGGGCTCACCCAGGCACGGCGCCTGGCCGAGGAGATAAGCCTGCAGATAGCAGAGTCGGAGGATGACATAAAGGATGAGAAGGAGAAGCTGAGCCAGGTGAAAGCCGAGCTGCGCACTCTGCGTCGCAAGCACAAGACCGCCCAACAGGCGCTCGACCGGCTGCTGGGAATGGCCCGAAGCACCCAGGCCGGGGCTCTGGAGGACCTCTGCTACAAGATGGGATGTGCCCAGGGCGAACTGACGCAGTACTACTCGCTGCTCGAGCAAGCGGAATACTACGAACGGCTGGCGGGCAGAATGGCCGACATGCAGGACGATTACACACACACCCGAGAGGTCATAGAGGCACACATGAAGGGGCAGGAAAAGCGCAGGGACGAGGTGCGGCACTGCATGCAACGGCATGCCGTGGAACTCCTGCACCGCGACCGAGCCAGCCAGCAGGAGTTCGTCCACGCCCATGCCGAGGACTTCCACGTGAATTTCAGCGACAACCGCGTCTTCCTGGGGCAGCCCGCCGACCGCCTCAGTGCCTCGTCGGCCTTCCTGCTCAAGCTGGTGGCACGGTTCTCGCTCTTCCTTGCCTCACTCGACATCCCCCGTATGCGCTACCCGCGCTTCATCCTGGCCGACGACATGGAGGACAAGGGGATGGAGACAGTACGCGCACAGCGGTTCCAGCAAACACTCATCAGCCGCCTGTCCCAATATCCCGAGGACAGTTTCCAGGTCATCTACACCACCTCGTGCATCACGCCGCAACTGGACCAGAGTGCGCTGGTGGTAGGCGAACACTACCGTGCGGGGCACAAGAGCCTGCGCAACGTATGACCCGCGCCTGCCTCTCCCGGCCTTAGGCCGTGACACTGGCCGAAAACACGCACTGCGCTGCGATGGCAAATGCAGTGCGCTGCGATGGACGTTGCAGCGCGCTCCGATAGCTATCGCAGCGCAGTGGGTTATTGGGGGCAGAGGATCAGAAACCGTGGGTCATTTCACTACCAGGCGCCCGCCTTGCACATAGATGCCACGCAGGGGACGTGTGATGCGGCGCCCGGAGAGGTCGTAGATGCGGTCGTCAGCTGACCGTACGGCTGTGGCCATAGGACTGGCGATGGCATCGGGCAGCATGTTGGTGTAGGTGCCATCCACGTAATAGACCACCGGCAGGCGCTTGTCGGGCAGCGGATAAGGATTGTCCTCCAGGGATTGATACCATGCCTGGCGGCCGTCTGTCACGCCTCGGTTGAGCAGATAGCAGAGCGACCCGTCCTGCTGCTCTGCTTGTGATACCGGTCTGGCGTTGCGCGGCACCTCGGCCAGCCAGGGCGAACAGTAATAGCAGTTGCTCAGGATGGCCGTACCGGGGTTGCGCGCGAGCATGTTGCACCCGGTCACATCCACATCCATATCGCCCAGCATGAGGCAGTCGGAGAGCACATACAACGAGGAAGACCAGCCTACCAGACCGCCGCAACTGTTGACCTGCCCGCCGGAAATAGAGCCGGCAAAGAGGCAGTCACGCACCGCACCCACCTCATCAGACTCTGCCACCAGGCCCACCAGTCCGCCGTGTGTGCCATCGCCGTCGATAGTGGCACGGATGTCAAGATAACTCTGGCATCGGAGCAGTTCGCCGCCACACAGTTCGCCCACCATTCCGGCATACTTCCTGCTGGTGGTCACACTACCGCGCAGCACCATATCCTGCACCCGCCCAGACAGATGCCCTATCAGGCCAGCATAGTCCGACGTCTCCTCCTGGGCAATGGTCACGCTATGTCCGGCACCATCCAGCACACCCGCAAAGATGCGCGTGCGGCCTATCATAAAGCCAGGGTACCGGCTCATGTCGATATCTGCCGTCAATACAGCACACAGCCCCGTCTCACCCGACTCCGTCTGTTGGGCAAACCACAGCAGATGTACTGGCGTGGAGAGCATGAAGAATCCACGCTCATCGCATGGAATATGGTCGATATCCACGCTGCCACACACCTTGCACACGCCATCCACCAGCCGATGGGCATCGCGGTTGCTGCCCGCTATGTCATTGGTATAGCCTCCCATACTGGTATAGGGTGTGCCGTCACAATGCAGATGGGCGGTGGAATATACGGTCCTGTGCCTGTTGTCGGGTACCGGCAGAGCGTCCCTACCGATGGTCTGGAACCATTTCTGGCGGGTGGTCTCGCCCTTGTTGAGCATATAGCAGGCTGCTCCGAGCTGCAGTTGGCTGGCATCCAGCCTGGTCACCCCGCCACAATCGCTGGCTGCATCCCACGAGAGATGCACATAATTATTGTCGGACTGCACGCTGCCCGCATTGCGCGAGAGCAGATCGCTGCCACTCGCTGACACGTTCACATCGCCTGTCACCAGACAATTACGCACGCTGGTGGCGCTGCTGGCCCATCCCACAACGCCGCCACAGCAGGTGGTAGCCTCTCCCTGCATGCTCACATTCACCAGACACGACTCGATGACGGCGTTGTTGCCGGTCACACCGGCTATTCCTCCGTGGGTACCGTCGCCCTGCACGGTGCTGTGGATGGTCACCAGACTCTGGCAGCGTGCGATGCTTCCGCCCGTCATGTTGGCTGCGATGCCTGCCGCATACTTGGCACTTGTGCTGATGGAGCCCTTGACCGTGAGGTCGTGCACGCTGCCGCTGAGCGAGCAGAAGAGTGCCGCATGCTCGGCGCTGCGCTTCATGGCAAGCGTGACAGTATGCCCGGCACCGTCGAACTCGCCCGCAAAGCCATTGGCCGATGTGCCTATCATCAGCGCGGGATAGTCTGTCAGGTCGATGTCGGCCGTCAGCCTTCCTCGGGCTTTTGCCTTGCCATTGTTGACCTGAAGGGCAAAGTCGGCCATCTCCTGAGGCGTGCCTATCTCGATGAACAGGCTGTCGCCCTGGTCGGCAAGGTTGCTCACCTGCCTGTCGAGCCAGGAGATGCGGTTCTGCATGAACTCTCTGAGCCACTGCACTTCACCCTCATAGGAGCCTGCAGCGCGCGGATTGACCTGCACCTTGGTGCCCAGGATAGGCCAGCGCAGGAAGTTGAGCTGCTGCGACCGGTGCAATTCACGCGCCAGGGAATCTATCAGCGCGGTGGCTCCTGCGGGTGTGATGCGGCCCGAAGTGCGCACCTCGTTCCACATGCCAATGAGTGAGTCGCAGAAAGCCTGGTCTCTGAAGATGCGCTTCAGGAGCGCCCGCGAATTGCCCGCACCTCCCCTGGCCAGACTCAGGAAGTCGCCCTGGTCGTTGACGGGGAAGTATCGGTAGTCGTTGTCAAAGGCGATGTCGAAGTCCCAGATGGGGCCTACGCGGAAGAAGTCTTCACCCCTCTGCTTGGTCAGATAACAGCTCCAGAAGGCATCGGGATTGCCTGCCAGCTCCTCGGTGAGGAAGTAGCGCATGAGACTCTCTTCGTCGAGATGGCGGCGAAAGTCGGTAGGACCGCCCTCAGGAGTGTGCAGCATGATGCCGGCCTCCATCTCGTTGAAGGCGTTCTGGATGTATTCGTACTGCCCGGGAGTTATCTCCGAGTCGCTCGGACTCTTGATGGTCACGGGAATGCCACAGATACTGCGGAACCAGGAAGCCTCGCTCTCGGCATATCCATCCAGCTCCACCAGATAACCGCCCGTGAGTGCTTCGCCCTCGCAGTCCTCTGGCATCATCTCCTCGATATTGACCCGATGGGCATCCACCGTGAGCTGGTCGGTGAGCTGGTAGTTTCCCCGATACTCGCCATTGAGGATGACATCCACCGGCTGGCACCATGGAACGTAGGAGAAACCCATACGCCGCCCCATCTCAAAGGCCACTATGTTGCGCATCAGCGTCTTGTCGGAATAGTTGTTGATGAGTGTCCACTTCTTGCATTTGGCCGGCGACTGGAGCGCAGAGCCCTTGAAGATGCGGCTGGAGAGGTCGAACTTGATTCTGTAAGGCTTCTTCGGATGGCTCATGCTGGCATTTCCCCTGAGGAGGGAAG
>OGGW01002772.1_pt1 | contig 10490 bp, 4 predicted proteins | sample 1571291 | NCBI WGS metagenome assembly OGGW01 (sample SAMEA2582028, study PRJEB24529) | metagenome | biome: Human gut stool | place: China | collected 2011 | reverse complement strand
GGAGGGGCGGGAGGCACTTCGTCGCCTGGTGTGGTTTTCCGATCATCTTTTCATAGGTTTCAGGTTTTAATTTTTTAAATTTTTTATGTATTTCGAAGGAAAAGCGGACGCCGGGGACTTCGGACCCCGTATTGCAAAGGTCAATAAAACGGGGCGACCGGATGGGCGTCGTTTATTCGGAAATGGTTCCATTTCGTACGGAGGGGTAAAAAAAAGGAGCATATCCGGGCGCTGCGGGCGCTGCGCAGACCTGCGAAGAGTCCCGTCCGGACAAAATGAAACCTCCCTGCCGGTCGCGCGGGGCGACGGCGGGAAGGTTTCTGCGGGCAGATGCGGACGCTGCTCCGGCGGATACGAAAGCACGAGATATTCATAGCCGGTTCGGTCGGCTCCTTTCGTGCGGTTTGCGTCAGGATTTCTTCTTAAATTCGGATGGGGTCAGTTCGAAATGCCGTTTGAAACAGATGCTGAAATATTTGGGATTGGCGAATCCCGTCAGGACCGAGATCTCGGAGATGGTCAGGTCCGACTCCCGGAGCAGCTGGGCCGACCGTTTCAGCCGGACGTCCATGATGAACTCCTTGATCGACATGCCCGTGATGTCGTTGATCTTCTGGTAGAGGAGCGTGCGTCCGATCGACATGTCCGACACGAACGAATCCACGTTGTAGTCGCTGTTGTCCATGTTCCGTTCGATGTAGTTCATCGCCTTTTTCAGCAGTTCCTCGTCCATCGACGAAATGGTGATCTTCGACGGTTCGGCGATGTACTTCTTGCTGTAACGCTCCTTGAGTTCCTGCTGGCTGCGGATGAGGTTGGCAACCTGTTTGAGCAGGAAATCCATATCGAAGGGCTTGTCGATGAACACGTTGGCTCCGCATTCCAGTGCCTTGATCTTGTTTTCGGTGTTTTTGCCCAGAGCCGAAAGCATGATCACCGGGATATGGCTGGTCTTGATGTTCGAACGCAGCGAGCGGCATACCTCGAAGCCGTCGGCTTCGGGCATCATCAGGTCGGTGATGACGATCTGGGGGCAGATTCTCTCCGCTTTGGCGATGCCTTCGCTGCCGTTTGCCGCGGTGTATACGTTGTAGTGTTTCGACAGCCGTTGTTCGAGGTAGCTCCGCAGGTTGGGGTCGTCCTCGATGACCACGATGTTGCACGCCTTGCGGTCGTGCCGGTCGTTGGGAGCCATGACGTCGGATTCGGTCAGCAGGTTGTCGATTTCGGAGACCGTGTATTCGTACGATTCGGCGGCGCTGTCGGTCTTTTCGGCGTTGAGCGTGAAGGGCAGGACCACCGTGAACGCGACTTTCGAGTTGCCCGAACGGAGGGTGATGGTTCCGTTGAGGTTGCCGACCAGCTCCTTGACGATGGCCAGTCCCAGGCCGCTGCTGCTCTCGAATTGGGGACGGCGGTCGGAGAGGTGGTTGAACGATTCGAAGATGGCCTCCTTCTTGTCGTCGGGGATTTCCGCCCCGGTGTTGGTGACCGTGAAGGCGATGTATTCGGTGCCGGCGGCCGGCGGAGCGGACTCCGGGCGCTGGTCCTGCCGCGCCGGGTAGATTCTCACGCCGACATAGCCGTTTTCCGAGGCGTACTTGATCGCGTTGGAGAAGAGGTTCGTGAAGATTTTTTCGATCACGTCGTGGTCGAACTTGGTGTAGAAACTTTCATACTGGGAGTTGAAGCCGGTTTCGATCCCCTTCTTGTTGGCGTAGAACTCGAACAGCGAGAAGATGCTGTCGATGAAGCGGATCAGATCGCCCGGCTGGCGGTTCAGGGTGATCTTCTGGCTCTCGATTTCGCGGAACTGAAGCAGTTGGCTGATCATGCGCTGGATGCGCCCCACGTTCTTCTCGATCAGGTGCACGTAGGCATTGCCAGGCGCATTGGCGGGCAGGTGTTCCTTGAGCTGTTTCAGCGGGTCGACGACCAGCGTGAGCGGAGTTTTGAGGTCGTGGGAGATGTTCGTGAAGAAGTTGATCCGGGCCTGGGTCAGCTGCTTCATGTTCTGTTCCTTGATCCGCTCCAGTTCGAGCCGCTGTTCGAAAATCTTCTTGTTGGTGAAATACCGCCAGATGAAGTAGGCCACCGCCGAGAGCAGCGCCGCATAAACGAGGTAGGCCCAGCGGGAGAGGAAGGGCGAGGGGTGCACCCTGAAGCCGAGCGCCGAAACCTCGTCGCCCCACAGGCCGTCGTTGTTGGCCGCCTTGACCTCGAAGACATAGTTTCCGGCGGGCAGGTTGAAGAACTGCACCGCCTTCTGTCCCTGCGGCAGCAGGGACCATCTTTCGGAGTGTCCCAGCAGGCGGTAGGCATACTGGTTTTTCTCGGCGTTCAGGTAGCTGTTCGCCGAGAAGCGGATTTCGAAATTCGACTGCCGGTGCGACAGTTCGATCACGTCGCCCTCGCCTCCGCGGTAGGAGAGCGTGGAAATGGCTTTCTCCAGAGGCGAGTTCTTGGCGCCGGGCACGGCCGGCCGGCTGTTGATAAGCAGGTCCGTAAAATAGACTTTCGGCTTCTGGTCGTTGTATTTGATCTTTCCCGGGGTGAAGAGGATGAAGCCGTCCGTCCCTCCGAACAGCATTTCGCCTTTCGAGGTCTTGTAGCAAGCCCGCACGTAGTAGGCTCCGCAGCGGTTCGGGATGTCGATCTGCGATTTGCGGATCACCCCGTCGGTATGGTCGTAATAGTAAAGCCCGTCGTTGGTGCTGAACCAGACATCTTTCGAGGGGGTGTCTTCGAGGATGCCGAAGACTGTTTTGCCCTCCAGCCCTTCGCCGTTCCGGTCCCTGAAATTGACGTAACTGCCGTTGCGGCGCAGCAGGTTGACCCCGCCGCCGCGGGTTCCGAACCAGATGTCGGAGTCGGAGGTGACGCAGTAGGAGCAGAGGTTGTTGACCGAATAGGGGGCCTCTGCGATGTAATGGCGCTTCAGAATCCGCCGTGTGGCGGGATCGACGACGTATGCGCCGTCGTGCCCGACGAGCCACAGATCGCCCCGCTCGTCGTGGAACAGCGTTTCGATATGGATGCGGACGGCGTTTCCCTGTGCGTCTGTCAGCCGGACCGTCTCCACGCGTCCCGTACTCGCATCCTTGTACATCAGCTCGGCGTCCGGGTCGGTCAGCCAGATGCCCCGGTCGCCCTCCTTGGCGAAGTCATAGACGCTCAAAGGCTGTCCCGAGGCCGGATGGTTCATGTGCAGGTCGGAGAAACGTCCCTGCCGTTCGTCGAAGACCCGCATTCCGCCGTTGAACGCCGAGACCAGCAGCCTGTCGTTTCCGTCGTGCCACAGCTTTTTGATCATGTTCGACGTCAGGCCGCAGCGGCTCTCCTGCGTGTAATAGACGAACCGTCCGTCGCGGCGGTCCCAGCGGTTAATTCCCCCCTCCGTTCCTATCCAGAGATTACCCTCCGAATCCTCTTCGAAACAGCTGACGATGGGATGGTTCAGCCCGCCCGGCGTGGCTTTGAAATAGTCCACGCCGTTGTCCGCGAAGGTCATGTAGGCCAGTTTGCCGCCGTATGTGCCGACCCATATCCCGCCGTCGGGATCGGGGAAGATCGACCATACCGAATTGTTGGGCAGGGAGTAGGGATAGTGGAGGTCGGAACGCAGCAGCTGCGTGCTGGCGGTAAGCGGCTCCAGCAGCAGCAGTCCCGATTGCGTCGCTACCCAGATGATGCCCTGCGAATCGAGGTGAAGCTCCTTGGCGCCGGCGGATTTCTCGTATTCGAGCGGCAGTCGGAAATACCGTCCGATCCTGCCGTTGCCGTCGCATTCGTAGAGTCCGTCCATGAGCGTGAGGACATATACCGACCCGTTGCACTCCATCACGTCGCGGATCACGCAGCTGCCGCCGCCGACGGATGCGAAGAGGACGTATTGCCCGGTCTCCCGGTTCAGGCGGTAGAGATCGCCGCCCGACGCGGCGTAAACGTACTCCTTCGTGCACACCAGCGTCAGCGTCCGCCCAGGTGCGGACATCTCCGGAGGCATCGGATAGCGGGTCACGGCGGGTAGCCGTTCGGGGCTGAACGATTCGATGCCGTTGTTGCGGATCAGCCATACCGTCCCGTCGTTGTTCGCCGTGACCGAGCCGATATTGCCCTCCAGAACGAATTCGAACTCCAGCTTCCGGTAGTTGAAGCGCAGCAGCCCTTGGTTAGTCCCTACGTACAGGCCTTTCCGGTTGTCCGTGATCACCTGTCCGTAGGACCAGTAGGAATTCGGCAAGAGGTTCGTGACTAGGTCGGTCATCCGTACGAACGACGTGCCGTTGTACATGAACAGGGCGTCGTAGCCGCTGAACCACATACGCCCGACGCTGTCCTTGGCGATGCTGTGGATGCCTCCGTAATAGGAGGTCTCGGGCATGGTGTGGAAGCGGTAGTCCGGGATGTTCAGGGCATGGAGCGCCGGAGAAATCAGCGTTGCGGCGAAAAACAGCGCCGCAAACGGAATTTTCGTATATGCCTTATGTCGGGTCATCGTTTCTTCTTTAGCACAAAGTTAAAAGAAAAAGCGAAAAATGGATGCTTCGAAGCCCGGTTTTTCGGTTCTCCGCCGCCGGACCGGGCGCGCGGCGGGGAAAGCCGGGCTGCACCGCCCGGAGACGAAAAAGACGGCAGGGAAAACTCCCTGCCGTCTTTTTTATTGAATGAAGCGTTCCGGACCGGGGCGTGATTCCGGTGGGCGTTTACCGCCCCTGAAGCCCGCTTCTCAAGCCGACGGGCGCAGAGCTTGGTCGGAATCCTGCCGGCCGGCCGTCGCCCCCTGAAGCCTGCTTCTTAAGCGGGCGGGCGCAGAACGGGATCGTAAGCCAGAATGGCCCGGCATCGCCCCTGAAACCCGCTTTTTAAGCGGGTTACCAGATGATTACGCGATCCTGTTCGGGCAGGAACATCGGTCCGTCGGCGATCGAGAAGGCGTCGTAGAAATCCTGCAGGTTGCGCAGCGTGGCGTTCACGCGCCATTTGCCCAGCGAATGCACGTCGAGCTTGGTGAGACGGGCGATCTCCTCGTCGCGGATGTTCTGCGCCCACAGCGTGGCGTAGCCCAGGTAGAAACGCTGCTCGGGAGTGAATCCGTCGATCGGGGCGGGAGCCTCCCTGCCTGCGAGCGAATTGCGGTAGGCCGTGCGGGCAACGCGCAGGCCGCCCTGGTCGGCGATGTTCTCGCCGAGCGACAATGCGCCGTTGGCGAAGATCGCAGGCTGTCCCTCCTTGGCGGGCAGAACCTCGATCGCGTCGAACTGCTTGACCAGAATGTCCGTCTTGGCCTTGAACGCGGCGGCGTCCTCGTCGGTCCACCAGTTGTTCATGTTGCCGTCCTTGTCGAAATTGCGGCCCTGGTCGTCGAACCCGTGGGTCATCTCGTGGCCGATCACCACGCCGATGGCGCCGTAGTTCACCGCGTCGTCGGCGTCGGGGTTGTAGAACGGCGGCTGGAGAATGGCGGCCGGGAAGCAGATTTCGTTGGTCGTGGGATTGTAGTAGGCGTTCACCGTCTGGGGCGACATGTGCCACTCGTCCTTGTCCACGGGCTTGCCCAGTTTCGAAATGTTGTCGGACGTATACCAGGCGTTGGCCTCGACGATGTTCTCCCAGTAGCTCTTCGCAGGGTCGATCTTCAGCGTCGTGTAGTCCTTCCACTTGTCGGGATAGCCGATCTTCACGGTGAAGGCCGCGAGTTTCTCCTGCGCCTTGGCTTTTGTGGCGTCGGACATCCAGTCGAGGGCGGCGATGTGCTGACCGAGGGCCGTTTGCAGGTTCTTCACCATGTCGAGCATCCGGACCTTGTCCTTCTCGGGGAAGTACTTGGCCACGTACATCTCGCCGACGGCTTCCGAAAGGGTTCCGTTGGGCACCGACATGGCGCGCTTCCAGCGGGGTTTCTGCTCCTGCTTGCCCGACATCACGCGGCCGAAGAAGTCGAACGACGCGTTGATGAAGTCGTCGCTCAAGTAGCTGGCGGCTGCGCCGATGTACTGTGCGGCGAGGTAGTAGCGGATGTCCTCCAGCGGGGCGGTTTTCATCAGTTCGTTGGCGTTGGCCAGGGCCGAGGGGGTCGTCACGATGATCTGCTCGAAATCGCCGATGCCCATTGTCTTATAGTACTCGGCCCAGTCGATGGCATCGTAGGCCTTCTCGAAATCGGCCTTCTTCGTGGGGTTGTACATGGCGGGGATGTTGCGCAGTTCGACGCTCGACCAGTTTTTCTCGGCCAGCTTCGTTTCGATCGACAGCACGCCGGCGACGGCCTTGTCGATGTCGGCCTCGGGAACGCCCGACAGCCGGAAGATTTTGCCCAGATACTCCTTGTAGGCGGTGCGGATCGACTCGTTCTCGGGATCGAGGTAGTAGTCGCGGTCGCCCATGATCAGGTCGGGCTGCGAGGCGTAGAGCGCGTTGATGTCGCTGTTCATCAGGTCGGACTGCACGCCCACGCCGAAGAACGGATTGGCGATCGAGGAGTGGAGCCTGGCCACTGCGGCGGTCAGCTGCGAGCGGTCGCCGATGGCGAGAATTTCGTCGACGGCGGCCTTGATCGGAGCGGCGCCCTCGGCGTTCAGGCGCACCGAGTCGAGCCCCATCTTGTAGAGGTCCGAAATCTTCTGCTCGACGCTTCCCGGCTCGGCTTTCTGCTGCGTCATGCCGGAGAACAGTTCGTTGATGCGCTTCTCGTTGTTGTCGCGCAGGATGTCGAACGAGCCGTAGCGCGCATATTCGGGCTTCAGGGGGTTGTTCTTCTGCCAGCCGCCCGTGGCGTACTCGTAGAAATCGGCGTTGGGGGCTACCGACAGATCGAAGTTCGCCATGTCGAGGGCCGGGGTCTTGGGGGTATTCTGACAGGCTGTCATGCAAGCCATTGTTGTTGCGAAAAGAATGATTTTTTTCATGTCGTTCGGGGTTTGATAAAACGGGGACTTCCGTGAAAACCGGAAATCCCCGCCGTTGTAATTGTTACGGTATGCCCGGTTAGTCGCGGATGGCCGCAACGCCCGGCAGGTCGCCGAATTCGATGTATTCGAGCAGCGCGCCGCCGCCCGTCGAGATGTACGACACCTGGTCGGCCAGGCCGAACTTGTTGATGCAGGCTACCGAGTCGCCGCCGCCGATGAGCGAGTAGGCGCCGTTCTTCGTAGCCTCGGCGATGGCCTGGGCCACCTCCTTGGAGCCGGTTGCGAACTTGTCGATCTCGAACACGCCCACGGGGCCGTTCCAGAGGATGGTCTTGCAGCCCAGGATGTGCTCGCGGAAGACCTTTTTGCCCTCCGAGCCGATGTCCAGACCCTCCCATCCGTCGGGAATGTCGTTGGCCGGCGCCTCCTTGGTGTTGGCGTCTGCCGAGAATGCGTCGGCGATCAGCGCGTCGGGCGACATGACCAGCTGCACGCCCTTCTTCTTGGCCAGCTCGAGGATCTCGAGCGCTACGGGGAACATGTCGGGTTCGCAGATCGAGCCGCCGACCTTACCGCCTTGCGCAGCCGCGAAGGTGTAGGTCATGCCGCCGCCGATGATGATCGAATCGACCTTCTCGATCAGCGCCTTGATCACGCCGATCTTCGACGAAACCTTCGATCCGCCCACGATGGCGCAGAACGGATGGGCCGGGGCCTCCATCAGCGAGGAGATGGCCTTCACCTCTTTCTCCATCAGGTAGCCGAACATCTTGTCGTTGGGGAACTGTTTGGCGATCAGGTAGGTCGAAGCGTGCTTGCGGTGGGCCGTGCCGAACGCGTCGTTGATATAGCAGTCGGCCAGCGAAGCGAGTTTCTTGACGAACTCCTTCTGCGGACCCTCTTTCAGGGCCTTCTTGGCGGCGTCCTTCTCCTCCTTCGAGGCGTCTTCGGCCAGGCCGCGGGGCTTGCCCTCCTCCTCGGCGTAGAAACGCAGGTTTTCCAGCAGCATAACCTGTCCGGGCTTGAGGTTTTTGGCCATTTCGGCGGCCTTCTCACCGATGCAGTCGCCGGCGAACTCGACCTTCGTGCCGAGGTTTTTCTCGACGGCGGGAACGATCTGCTCGAGCGAGTATTTGGGATCGGGATTCTTCTTGGGACGTCCCATGTGCGACATCAGGATCACCGAGCCGCCCTCGGCGAGCACCTTCTTGATGGTGGGGATGGCGGCGCGGATGCGCGTGTCGTCCGTCACTTCGCCCTTCTCGTTGAGGGGCACGTTGAAATCCACGCGGATGATCGCGCGCTTGCCTTTGAAATCGTAGTTGTCGATCGAGATCATAGCTGTTTGATTTTTAAGTATTTTGTTGAAATGATTTTCGGTAAGTCCTAATTCGGGACAAATTTATGAAAATATTTTAAGAATCTGTTATTTTGATAACAGAAAAACAGGTGCCAATTTTTAATTCTTAATTTTTCATTTTTAATTGACGCCTGCCGTCTAATATTTGTACCGTATCCACTTGAACAGCTCCTTGAGCGACGGTTTCTTGCCGTACATGAAGATGCCCACGCGGTAGATCTTCGCCGCGAACCACACCATGCCCACGAACGAGGCGTAGAGCACCACGAGCGAGAGAGCGACCTCCCACAGCGGAATGTCGTAGGGGATGCGTGCCATCATAACGATCGGCGAGGTGAACGGAATGATCGAGAACCAGAAGGCCAGTTGCGAGTTGGGGTCCTTGATGACGACGAACATCATCAACAGCGCGAGGATGATCGGCAGCGTGATGGGCATTTGCAGCTGCGAGGCGTCCTGCACGTTGTCCACGGCCGAACCCACGGCGGCGAACATCGCCGAGTAGAGCAGGTAGCCGCCGAAGACGAACAGCAGCAGACTGACGAAGATCTTGACGATATAGCCCAGGTCGGTCATGGCGGCCACGGCTTGTAGCATCTCGGGGTTCATGCCGGACATCGAAGCCGCGTCGGGCATGCCCTGCTGCATGGCCTGGGCGCTCGCCATCACGTCTTCGGGCATCAGATGGGGCATCACCAAAGCTCCGACGCCGGCGATCAGCACGCCCCAGAGCAGCACCTGTACGATAGCCACCGAGGCCACGCCGAGGATTTTGCCCATCATCAGGTCGAAGGGGCGCACCGACGAGACCATCACCTCCAGCACGCGGTTGTTCTTCTCCTCGATCACCGACTGCATGACCATCGAGCCGTAGATCAGCAGGAACATGTAGAGGATGAATCCCAGGACGTAACCCACGCCCGTGGCCACGGCCGACGACTGCGCCTGCGTGTCCTCCTCCTGCGACTTGTCGTTGCGGAAGGTCTGCATGTTGACCGAGGTCTTCACCTCGTCGAGGATCTGCGAGAGGTTTTCGATGTTGTAGGCCTTGAGTTTCTCGGCTTCGAGGATGCGCTCGATCTGCCCCGTGATGTTGCTTTCGAGGGAGAGCGACGACGACGAGTTGGCGTAGAGCCGGACGTTGTTCGGGTTTTTCAGGATGTCGCCGCCGATGTAGAGCACGCCGAATTTGTCGGTCAACTGCTTGCGGGCCTCCTCGGTCGGGAGTTCCGTGGTCTCGAAACGGATCTCCTCGTCGTTTTCGAGTTTCGGGGCCACCTGCCCGCTGTCGTCGATGACGGCGATGACCTTCTCGTCGCCCCGCGAGAACTGCATGATGAGCGCCGGGGCGGCCATCAGCCCGATCATCAGCACGGGCATCAGCAAGGTGGTGATGATGAAGGATTTTTTACGTACGCGCTCGTTGAACTCGCGCTGGATGATGATGGATATGTTGGACATGACAGGATGTGATTAAGTCGTTTGTCGTTGGTTTTCGAAACTCCTCCCCTCTTCAAAGGGGGATTATCGTCTGGCCGGAACGGCTTTTCATAACGAGCCGTTCACGGCTCTGATGAAAATGTCGTTCATCGAGGGGATGATCTCGCGGAACGAACGCAGTTCGACGGCGTCGTTGACCGCGCTGATGACCCCGCGCACGTCGGCGTCGCTCTCGACGTGGAGCTTGAGCGTCCGGTAGACCGACTCCTCCTGCGTGCCGTCGAGGATTTCGCAGCGGCCCGCGACGGCCTGCCGCAGGGTCTGCTCCTCGCCGCGGTAGGCCACTTCGAAGATGTTGGAGCCGTGGCGGCGGCGGATTTCGTCGACCTCGCCCGAGAGGATGTTGCGCGATTTGTTGATCAGCGTGATGTGGTCGCAGATCTCCTCCACCGAAGACATGTTGTGCGTCGAGAAGATGATCGTCGCGCCCTTGTCGCGCAGCGCCAGGATTTCGTCTTTCAGCAGATTGGCGTTGATCGGGTCGAAGCCCGAGAACGGCTCGTCGAAGATCAGCAGCTCGGGTTCGTGCAGGATCGTGACGATGAACTGCACCTTCTGGGCCATGCCTTTCGAAAGTTCCTCCACCTTCTTGTCCCACCACTCCTGGATGCCGAAACGGATGAACCACTGTTTGAGCCGCGCGACGGCTTCGCGGCGCGAAAGGCCCTTGAGGCGGGCGAAGAAGACGGCCTGTTCGCCGACCTTCATCTTATTGTAGA
>OGGW01002766.1_pt1 | contig 10504 bp, 7 predicted proteins | sample 1571291 | NCBI WGS metagenome assembly OGGW01 (sample SAMEA2582028, study PRJEB24529) | metagenome | biome: Human gut stool | place: China | collected 2011 | reverse complement strand
TCTTGTATTCGGGATGGTACTGCGCCCCGACGAACCAGGGATGGTTCTCGATCTCGACGACCTCCACCAGATTCGTGTCGGGATTCACGCCCACGGCCTTCATGCCGGCCGCCTCGAACTGCTCCAGATAGTCGTTGTTGAACTCGTAACGGTGGCGGTGACGCTCCGAAATGTTGAGTTTGCCGTAGGCGGCAGCGACTTTCGAGCCTTTCTTCAGCGCACAGGGATAGGCGCCCAGACGCATCGTGCCGCCTTTGGCCGTAACGCCCTTCTGCTCCTCCATCAGGTCGATCACCGGATGCGGCGTCTGCTCCATCTCGCTCGAATTGGCATCGGCGAGATTCAGCACGTGGCGCGCGAACTCGATCACGGCGCACTGCATGCCCAGGCAGATGCCCAGGAACGGGATGTTGTTCTCGCGGGCGAAGCACACGGCCTCGATCTTCCCCTCGATGCCGCGGTTGCCGAAGCCCGGGGCCACCAGAATGCCGGACATCTTGCCCAGCTGCGCGCCTGCGCTCTCGCGGGTGATCTTCTCCGAATTGACATAGCGCAGCTTGACCTTGCAGTCATTGACCGCCCCGGCGTGGATGAACGATTCGCAGATCGACTTGTAGGCGTCGGGCAGTTCGGTGTACTTGCCGACCAGCGCGATCTCGATCTTCTTCGAGGGGTGTTTCACCTTCTCGACGAATGCGCTCCACGCGGCCATGTCCGGCTCTTTGTCGGCCGTCAGGTTCAGTTTGTCCAGCACGACCTCGTCCAGATGCTGTTCGTGCATTTTCAGCGGCACTTCGTAGATCGTCGGCACGTCGATCGACTCCATCACGGCGTTGGCGTCGACGTTGCAGAACAGCGCCACCTTGCGCTTGAGCGCCGTCGACAGCGGATGTTCGGCGCGCAGCACGAGGATGTCGGGCTGGAGACCGTTCTCCAGCAGGGCCTTCACCGAGTGCTGCGTGGGTTTGGTCTTCAACTCGCCCGAAGCGGCCATGTAGGGGATCAGCGTCAGGTGAACCAGCGCCGTATTCCGGTAACCCAGCGAATAGCGGAGCTGGCGCACCGACTCGATGAACGGCTGCGACTCGATGTCGCCCACCGTGCCGCCGATCTCGGTGATGATCACGTCGTATTTCTTGGTCTGCGCCAGCAGCTGAATGCGGCGTTTGATCTCGTCGGTGATGTGGGGAATGACCTGCACGGTCTTGCCCAGGTACTCGCCCTTGCGCTCCTTCTCGATGACGCTCTTGTAGATACGGCCCGTCGTGACGTTGTTGGACTTCGACGTAGGCTGGTTCGTGAAGCGCTCGTAGTGCCCCAGGTCGAGGTCCGTCTCGGCGCCGTCCTCGGTGACGTAGCACTCGCCGTGCTCGTAGGGGTTGAGCGTTCCGGGATCTACGTTGATGTAGGGGTCGAGTTTCTGAATGGTCACCGAGTAACCGCGGGCCTGCAACAGGCGGGCGATCGAAGCCGAAATAATACCCTTGCCGAGCGACGACGCCACGCCGCCCGTTACGAATATGTACTTGGGTTTGGAAAGTTTCATTACTGTTTTATTTATAAATTCGTTGTAACACCGTTCAGCGCCTTTTTCCGCAAGCCCCCGCCAAGGCGGGGGTTCGGGGGCGGGTCAAACCTGTATACACGGCGTTCCGCCGTGGGCCGGCGTCCGGAGCGGCAGGGCGATCCGATCGTCAGGCATTGTTATTTTCGTCCTGGTCCTGCTTGTCGATCAGCTTCACCTTCTCGATCGTCGAGGCCATCTCCTCGCGGGCGCGCTCGATCTTCGAACGCACGTCGGCCACCAACGACTCGGCGTTCTTCGACTTGGCGAAGAAGCCGATGTTGTTCTCCAGGAGGCCGATCTCCTGCTCCAGCTGACGCACCTTGTTGTAGAGGCGTTCGCGTTCCGAGCGCAGACGGCGGTCGCCCGACGCCTTGAACGACGAGACTTTCTCGCGGAAGCGGCCCATCGAACGGTCGCGCTCCGAACCGCGCAGCGTGTTGAACAGCTCGTCCACGGCGGCCTTGTACTTTTTCTGGATGGCGTCCTTCTGCTTGATGGGCACGAAACCGATCTCGCCCCAGCGGCGCTGGAACTCGCGGATCACCTCGTAGCCCCCGGCCTTCACGTCGGCCCCGGCCATTTCGGCCAGCAGGGCGAGTTTCTTCTGCAGGTTCTCCTCGTGCTCGCCGTCGACGCTCGCGAAGTGCGACGCCTTGCGCTCGAAGAACTTGTCGCAGGCAGCGCGGAAACGCTTCCAGACGGCGTCCGAATGGCGCCGCGACACGGCTCCGATCTGCTTCCAGCGGGCCTGGAGGGCGATCAGTTCGTCGGTGGCCTTCTTCCACTCCTCGCTGTTCATCAGCGACTCGGCGGCCTCGCAGATCTCAATCTTCAATTGAAGGTTGTGCTCCATCTCGGTCTTCATTCCGGCATAGAACTGCCGCTTGGCCTCGAAGAAACGGTCGCACGCCGTGCGGAAACGTTCGTAGATGCGGTTGTTATCTTTCTTCGGCGCGAAACCGATGGTCTTCCAGGTCTTCTGAATCTCCAGCAGACGGTCGCTCGCGCGGTTCCACTCCTTGCGGGTGGTGAGCGGCTGGGACGAAAGTTCCTCCGTGGCGACGCACAGCCCGGTCTTGAGTTCGAGGTTCTTCACCTGCTCGCCCTTCAGCGTTTCGAAATGCTCCTGATGCTGTTTGTTGATGCGGCTCGACGCGGCTTTGAAACGCTCCCAGAGCGCCTCCTTGTACTCATTGGCGACGGGACCCGTCTCGCGCCACTCGTCATGGAGTTTTTGCAGCTTGTGGAACGCCTCGACGACGGAAGGCTCCAGCACCAGCGCCTCGGCCTGCTCGCAGAGGGCTACCTTCTGTTCGTAGTTCTTCTTCAGATCGAGGTCACGCAGCTCCTTGTTGATCTTGATGAAGCTGTAAAAATTCTCGACGTGCAGGTTGTAGGTCTCCCACAAATCCTTGACATGCTGCTGCGGCACGATGCCGGTATCCTTCCAGCGCTGCTGCAACTCGCGGAACTTGTTGAACGTATGGTTGAGCGTCTCGTCCGAATTGACCAGCTCCTTCAGCTCCTCGATGATCGCCTGCTTGACCTTGAGATTCGCCTCCTTCTCGGCTTCGAGGTTGGCGATGAACGCGTCGCGGCGGCGGCGGTACTCCTTGAACTGCTCCTTGAGCTGAATTTCGGCGCCGTCCACCGAAGGAGCGAAACCCTCCTCGACGAAGCGGCGGCGTGCGGCCTCGACCTCGGCGCGGCGGATGCGGTAAAAGGCGATCTTCAACGCCTCCACATCCCGGCGGATCGACTGCACGGGCTGCTCTTCGAGCATCCGGGCGAACAGGGCCACCAACTCCTCCTTGCCTTTTCCGGCGAACTTGTCCTCCTCGGGCTTCTGCGCGGCGAGTTCCTCCGCGGCCTCCTCCTCGGGCGTCACGCCCTCGATCTCCAGCCCGGCATTCTGCGCCGCGAGCGCAGCCTCCTCATCGGCAAAGTCCACCTGCACGTCCCGGGACGCGTCCTCCTCCGATTCCGCAACCTCCGGCCCGGCGGCAGGCTTGATCCGGGCACGTTTGGCGCGCGGCGCAGCCTCCTCCCCGGAAATCCGCTCCGCGGCGGCCTCCTCCGCAGGCGTTTCTGCGGCGGGCGCTTCGGCAACCCCGGCAGACGCTTCGGCGGCGGGCGTCTCCGTCACGGCGGATTCCGCGGGCGCGTCCGCAACCTCCGCAACGGGTTCTTCCGCAGCGGCGGACGCCTCCGCAGCCGGTCCGGCGGCGGGCATTTCGGGTTCAGGGACTCGGGCAGTCACGGCAGGATTCGCTTGCGCATCTTCAGCCGCAGGGCTGACTTGCTCCTCGGGAGCAGGAAGTGTCGGTTTTTCAGTAGCCATTTCAGTACACGTTTTTGGTTCCCGCATGTGCGGGAGCATATAAATCTCGCAAATATAACCATTTTATGCGGAACGCCGAAAAGATTTCGTCAAAACATGCAACAACGCCGCCCTGCGGAAGCGCGAAATCGCTGCATCCCGGCACGGCGGCGCAATTTTCCGGTCTGTTCCGGCCCTTCGTCAGCGCTTGCGGCCCTTTGCGGCAATGCGTTTGGGCGCAGCCTGACGGCCCGTGGTGACGGGACGGCCGCTGCGGCGGACGCTCCTGGTCCCGCCGCCGCGCTTGGGCTTCTCCCATGCCGCGGCATCGTCGTAACGCTGGAAAGCCTCCCAGTCGAACCCGTCGTTGCCGCCTGCCGGAGACGCGTTCCAGTCGTTCTCGGCCTTTTTCCGGCTCCGCGTCACGGAACGCCGCTCCCCGGCGTCGTCCGCCGTTTCCGCGGTTTCCCTGCGCGGCCGCCTTTCGGAGCGGAACTCCTCCGCGCCCTCGGGCTGCCCGGCCTTCCTGCGGCCCCGCGTCTCGGAACGAGGCTCTCCGGCCGATTCGCTTCCGGACGCGCCTTCGCCGCCGTTGCGACCCTCCGTAGCCGGCCGGCGCCGCTTTCCGCCGCCGTTCTCCGCATCGGAACCGTCGATCTTGGCGATGCGGCGACGGCCTCCCGAGGCGTTGAGCTGCCCCTCGACCGCCTCGGCGTCGCTGAACGGCACGCTCACCAGCGAATAGTTCTCGAAGACACGCACGTCGTCGATATTCTTGTCCCGCAGTCCGCACTTGCGCTTGAGCATCTCCACGATCCGGCGGGCCGTGTAGCCGTCGCGGCCTCCGAGTGCCAGGAACAGCCGCGCCTTGCCCTTGCGGTCGACCGAGAACGAACGGATTTCGGGATAATTGCTCTGATCCAGTTCACTGCGGAAAGCCAGCCGCAGCAAGGCCCCCAGCGCCACGTCGGGCGCATAGCTTTCGAGCAGTTCGGCCGCGATGTCGGCGTAGTCGCCGTAGCTCTCATTGGCCACGATCTCCTGCAAATCGTCCTTGATCTTGGCGCGCTTCATCGCCACGATGTCCTGCGGCGAAGGCAGCGTCTCCCGCTTGATGTCGGCCTTGATGTCGCGCATCATCCAGTTGAAACGGCGCAGTTCGGCGCCCGAAATGAAGGTGATGGCCGTACCCTGGTTGCCGGCGCGGCCCGTACGGCCGATGCGGTGGACGTAGCTCTCCGAATCCTGCGGCAGCGAATAGTTGATCACGTGCGAGAGGTTCGACACGTCGATACCCCGCGCGGCCACGTCGGTCGCCACCAGAATGTTGACCGCCTTGTCGCGAAACTTGCGGAGAATCTTCTCGCGCTGGGCCTGCGACACGTCGCCGTGCAGCCCCTCGGCCGAATAGCCCTGGGCCACCAGACGCGTCGCCACCTCGTCCACGCCGATCTTCGTGCGGCAGAAGACGATGCCGTAAAAGTCCGGTTCGATGTCGATGATGCGCGTCATGGCGTCGAACTTGTCGGCTTCGCGCACCTCGAAATAGATCTGGTTCGTGAGGTCGGCCGTCAGGTGCTGCGACTCCACGCGCAGCACCTCCGTATTGCGCATGTAAGCCTCCGAAAGACGGATGATCCGCTCGGGCATCGTGGCCGAAAAGAGCAGCACGCGGCGGTCTTCGCCCGTATGGCCCATGATCTCCTCGACATCCTCCACGAAGCCCATGTTGAGCATTTCATCGGCTTCGTCCAGGACCAGGAAACGGACCTTGTCCAATTTGAGCGTACCGCGGCGGATGTGGTCCAGCACGCGCCCCGGCGTGCCGACGACGATGTCGACGCCCCGCGACAGGCGGCGCAGCTGCTCGCTCATCGCGGCCCCTCCGTAGATGGCCGTGATCGAGAGCCGCCGCTCGCGGTTGTAACTCAAAAGTTCCTCGGCGGCCTGCACGGCCAGCTCGCGCGTCGGGACGAGGATGATGGACTGCACGCCCTCTTTCGAAGGCTCGATCTGCTGGAGTATCGGCAGCCCGAAAGCCGCCGTTTTACCCGTGCCGGTCTGGGATTGCGCGATGATGTCGTTCTCTCCCGAGAGCAGACGGGGAATCGTAAGTCGTTGGATGGAGGTGGGTGTTTCGAACCCTTTTGCCTGGACGGCCGCGAGCATCTCCTCGCTGAGGCCTAAAGCGCTGAAATCAGCTTCGTTGATCATATATGAATAGTTGAAAGGCCAAAGGTACGACAATTTATTGAATATTCGCCGGAAAATCATTATCTTCGCAAAAAGTTACGCACACACGGCCCCTCGCGGGCCGCCTGACCGAAAACCGACACCATGAGTCACCGTATCCTGCTGGTCGACGACGAGGTAGACATCCTCGAATTCGTCCGTTACAACCTCGTACGCGAGGGTTACGAAGTCTTCACGGCCGAAAACGGCGCCGAGGCGCTGAAAGTGGCCGCCGAATGCCGTCCGCACCTGATTCTGCTGGACATGATGATGCCGGTGATGGACGGGGCGCAGACCTGCCGCGCGATCCGCCGAAACCCCGTGCTGAAGGACACGATGGTGGTTTTCCTCTCGGCGCTGGGCGAGGAGGGGCAGCAGCTGGCAGGGTTCGACGTGGGAGCCGACGACTACCTGACCAAGCCTATCAAGATGAAGCTGCTGGTAAGCCGCGTGCAGGCGATCCTCAAGCGCATCGACGCCGACAGACCTCCCGAGAAGGCCCCGGCCCCGGGGCTCACGGTCGACCGCGAGCGTTACACGGTGATCCGCGACGGACAGGAGATCACCCTCCCGCGCAAGGAGTTCGCGCTGCTGGACCTGCTCCACTCGTCGCCCGGGAAGCTGATTCCCCGCGAGGAGATTTACGCCAAGATCTGGGGCACGGAGGTCGTCGTGGGCGACCGCACGATCGACGTGCACATCCGCAAGCTGCGCCAGAAGATCGGCGACGAACGCATCGTCACGGTCAAGGGCGTGGGATATAAATATGAACCCTGAAACGAAAGGTGAAAATTGGATTGTCATTCCGGGAAGAGCCGAAGGACCGACGTGGGAATCCGCTGGACGCATTGTGAGGTTACGACCTTTGATCGGATTGCCGCGTCGCCACGCTCCTCGCAATGACGGGAGAGGGGGGGGGCAGGCGACCGAATCCGTTTGTCCGGACGAAGCGATTTTGAATTGTGAATTATGAATTGTGAATCGAAAAAATACCGCCGCATCGTCGTCAAGATCGGCAGCAATGTGCTCACCCGCGAGGACGGACGGCCCGACACCACGCGCATCTCGGCGCTCGTGGACCAGTTGGCGCGCCTGCACCGGGCCGGCACGGAGTTCATCCTCGTCTCGTCGGGCGCGGTGGCCTCGGGCCGCAGCCTGCTCGAAACCCGCGTCGGACGCATCGACACCGTTTCGGCCCGCCAGCTCTTCTCGGCCGTCGGGCAGGTGAAACTGCTGAACCGTTACTACGACCTCTTCAACGAATACGGCATCGCCTGCGGGCAGGTGCTCACCACCAAGGAGAGCCTCTCCACGCGGCGGCAGTACCTCAACCAGCGCAACTGCATGGAGGCGATGCTCGCGGCGGGCGTCGTCCCGATCGTCAACGAGAACGACACGATCTCGGTCACGGAGCTGATGTTCACCGACAACGACGAACTTTCGGGTCTCGTGGCGGCGATGATGGGAGCCGAGGTGCTCGTCATCTTGAGCAATATCGACGGCATCTACGACGGTTCGCCTTCGGACCCCGCCTCGCAGGTCATCCGCCGCGTCGCCCCGGGCCGCGACCTTTCGCAGTACATCGACACGGCGCGTTCCTCGCGCGGTCGCGGAGGCATGACGACCAAGAGCCGCATTTCGTCGCGCGCGGCGGGCGAGGGCATCGAGGTCGTGATCGCCAACGGCCGCCGCGACAATATCCTGACGGATCTGATCCTCACGGACCGCGACGTCGTATGCACGCGTTTCGAAGCGGCTCCCCGACCGGCTTCGGGGGTCAAGAAGTGGATCGCCAGCAGCGAAGGCTTCGCCAAGGGCGCCCTGCACCTCGACGCCGGGGCCGCCGCGGCCGTCTCGCAGAGCAAGGCCGCGAGCATCCTCGCCGTGGGCGTCACGGCCGTCGAAGGGGATTTCGAGCGCGACGACATCGTACGCATCCTCTCGCCCGAAGGCGCCCCACTGGGCGTGGGCCGCATCTCGTGCGACAGCGCGACGGCCCGCCGCAACCTCGGCCGCAAAGGTCTCAAACCGCTGATTCACTGCGATTACCTATATCTGGAATAAAAATGGAATACGATACGATCTTCGTCGCCGCCCGGCGCGCCGGCAACGAACTGGCCCTTGTCGACGCCGGGCGATTGAGCCGCACCGTCGCGAAAGCCGCCGCCCTGCTGCGGGAAAACGCCGGAAAAGTGCTCGCGGCCAACGCCCTCGACCTGGAGGCGATGGACGCCGATTCACCCATGCGCGACCGCCTGCGGCTGACGGCGGAACGCATCGCCTCGATCGCCGCCGACATGGAATCCGTCGCCGGACTGCCCTCGCCGCAGGGCGAAACGATCGCCGAATGGACCCGTCCCAACGGCATGACCCTCCGCAAGGTCCGCGTACCGTTCGGCGTGGTGGGCATGATCTGCGAGGCGCGCCCCAACGTCACGGCCGACATTTTCTCGCTCTCGATGAAGACGGGCAACGCCTGCGTGCTGAAGGGCGGCAGCGACGCCCGCCGCTCCAACGAAGCCATCGCCGCCCTGCTCCGCGAGGCGCTCCGCAGCGAAGGCATCGACCCGGCGGCCTTCACCCTGCTGCCCGCGGGCCACGAGGCTGCCGGAGCGCTGCTGAACGCCGTGGGTTACGTCGACGTGGTGATCCCGCGCGGCGGCGCGGGACTGATCCGCTTCGTGCGCGAAAACGCCCGCATACCCGTGATCGAAACCGGGGCGGGCATCGTCCACACCTACTTCGACCTCGACGGCGATCTGACGAAAGGCCGCGCCGTGGTCTGCAACGCCAAGACGCGGCGCGTCAGCGTCTGCAACGCCCTCGACTGCCTCATCGTCCACCGCGAACGGCTCCGGGACCTCGCGGAACTGTGCGACCCGATGGCCGCCGAACGCGTCACGGTCTACGCCGACGCGGAGGCGTACGCCGCACTCGAAGGCCGCTACCCCGCGTGCCTGCTCCGCCCCGCCGCGGAGGAGCACTTCGGGACCGAATTCCTCGACTACAAGCTGGCCGTGCGGACCGTCGGCTCCCTCGACGAAGCTCTGGCGCACATCGCCCGCTACTCCTCGCGCCACAGCGAAGCCATCGTCACCGAAAACGCCGGGACGGCCCGGGAGTTCACCCGGCGGGTCGATGCGGCGTGCGTCTACGTCAACGTCTCGACGGCCTTCACCGACGGCGGCCAGTTCGGGTTCGGCGCCGAGGTCGGCATTTCGACCCAGAAACTCCACGCCCGCGGCCCGATGGGGCTGCCCGAACTCACGACCTACAAATACGTGATTTCAGGCAACGGACAGACCAGAGAGCCATGACGGTCACGCCGCCGCCCGCCGTTTTCGCGGCATCCCGCCGCGTTCCCGACTCCGCCCCGCACGGGAGAAGCGAAGTCGCCGCGCACCGATGCATCCCCCGACGCCCCTCGCGGAAGGGAGACGCCGCCGCATGGCCCGGACGGCCGGCGCCAAAAGACCCCGACGCCATATGTGACAAAAATTCCACTTATTTCGGCAAATAATTGAACGATTCGTAATCATTTTTTGCTTAAATTTGCACATCCGTAAAATAATACATATATTTAAATTATGATTCGTGAACTTTTCGCCGTGGGCCTGGGAGGCGCCGCCGGAAGCATCGTCCGCTATATGCTCTCCGTCTGGCTGCTCGGAGGGCACACGTTGCTGGGTTTTCCGGCCGGAACGTTCACGGTTAACGCCGCGGGATCGCTGCTGATCGGCATTCTGCTGGAGACCACGAATTCGGCTGCGGCAGGATGGTTGCTCATCGCAGGATTCTGCGGAGGATTCACCACCTTTTCGACCTTTTCGGCCGATGCCGTGCGGTTGCTGCGTGCCGGAGACTACGGGCCTGCGACGGCCTACATTGCGTTGAGCGTCGCGGTCTGCATCGCCTTCGCCGCACTGGGCATGTGGATCGGAGCGCAAATTGCACGCAATTAAAAATGAAAAATTAAGAATTAAAAATAACCTGCAACCCGGTTAAATCCCGGCTGAAATCCCGGTCGCGCTGCGACAAGCCCCCTCCGAGGAGGGGATTTAGGGGAGGGTTAGAATTGGATACGCGGCGGAACGTCGCGAATTAGATGGCCGAATTTGCCCGGGTCAGGCTTGTAAACGACGCCAAAGGCGGCGACGACACCGCCCGGAAGCACAACGACGAAGAAAAAACGCAAACAAACGGATTGCAGCCCTAAAGCGAATGAAACGTACGCCATCTCCCTCCCCGAGGGAGGGCCGGGGTGGGGTCAGGCTTGTAAACGACGCCGAAGGCGGCGACAACACCGCCCGGAAGCACAACAACGAAGAAAAAACATAAAAACTTAAAATAAACACATAGCGAAAAAGTAAATTAGAGCAAAGCGT
>OGGW01002758.1_pt1 | contig 10529 bp, 11 predicted proteins | sample 1571291 | NCBI WGS metagenome assembly OGGW01 (sample SAMEA2582028, study PRJEB24529) | metagenome | biome: Human gut stool | place: China | collected 2011 | reverse complement strand
TCGGTCGGTCGGAAGAAACCCGGGAAGACGGTAAGAAAATTGATTATCCGGCGCGTCCTCTGCTCGGCTTTACCGGTGAGGATGTGCAGATGATTGAAGAGATTATCCTGGCTCACCTCGACCGTTAGTTGTGCCATTCCCGACACCTCATCGTTACATTGCCGCCGGTATGACCCGGCGGCATCCTTCCCGTTATGAACACTCTCGCAAATATCCAGGAACTCGCGCGCGCACTGCGCAACATGATCCGCACCGGCCTTGTCGTCGAAACCAACCTTAAAGCCGGTCGCTGCCGTGTGCAGACCGGCGGCATGTGCACCGACTGGCTTCAGTGGCTGACACATCGTGCCGGGCGTTCGCGCACATGGTGGGCACCTTCCGTGGGGGAGCAGGTGCTGATTCTGGCCGTGGGCGGTGAACTTGACACGGCGTTCGTTCTGCCGGGGATTTATTCCGGCGATAACCCCGCGCCGTCTGCGTCGTCTGATGCCCTGCATATCCGTTTCCCTGACGGGGCGGTGATTGAATATGAACCTGAAACCAGTGCACTCACGGTAAGCGGAATTAAAACGGCCAGCGTGACGGCTTCTGATTCTGTTACTGCCACGGTGCCGGTGGTCATGGTGAAAGCATCAACCCGCGTCACCCTGGACACACCGGAGGTGGTTTGCACCAACAGGCTGATTACCGGCACGCTGGAAGTGCAGAAGGGCGGGACGATGCGCGGCAACATTGAACACACCGGCGGTGAACTCTCATCAAACGGTAAGGTACTGCATACCCATAAACACCCCGGCGACAGCGGCGGCACAACCGGGAGCCCTCTATGACAGCGCGTTATCTCGGAATGAATCGCAGTGATGGCCTGACGGTCACTGACCTTGAGCATATCAGCCAGAGTATCGGCGATATCCTGCGCACACCGGTCGGCTCACGGGTGATGCGTCGTGATTACGGCTCGTTGCTGGCGTCAATGATTGACCAGCCGCAGACCCCGGCGCTTGAGTTGCAGATTAAGGTCGCCTGTTACATGGCGGTGCTGAAATGGGAACCCCGCGTCACGCTGTCATCTGTCACCACGGCGCGCAGTTTTGACGGGCGAATGACGGTCACGTTAACCGGCCAGCACAACGACACCGGCCAGCCACTTTCATTAACCATACCTGTGAGTTGAAACCATGCCGATTATCGACCTGAACCAGCTACCCGCACCAGATGTGGTCGAGGAGCTGGACTTTGAAACCATTCTTGCCGAACGCAAGGCGACACTGATTTCCCTTTACCCGGAAGATCAGCAGGAGGCGGTCGCCCGTACCCTGACACTGGAATCTGAGCCTCTCGTCAAACTGCTGGAAGAAAATGCTTATCGTGAGCTTATCTGGCGTCAGCGTGTGAATGAGGCCGCACGGGCGGTGATGCTGGCCTGTGCCGCCGGTAATGACCTTGATGTGATTGGTGCCAATTACAACACCACGCGCCTGACTATCACCCCGGCAGATGATTCGACCATTCCGCCGACACCGGCAGTGATGGAATCTGACACCGATTATCGTCTGCGTATTCAGCAGGCTTTTGAGGGCTTAAGCGTCGCCGGGTCAGTGGGAGCCTATCAGTATCATGGTCGCAGTGCTGACGGGCGTGTCGCGGATATTTCTGTCACCAGTCCGTCTCCTGCCTGTGTCACCATCTCTGTGCTGTCACGTGAAAATAACGGCGTCGCATCCGAAGACCTGCTGGCTGTGGTGCGTAACGCCCTTAATGGCGAGGACGTCAGGCCGGTGGCCGACCGCGTGACCGTGCAGTCTGCCGCCATCGTTGAATACCAGATAAACGCCACGCTTTACCTTTACCCTGGTCCCGAAAGCGAACCCATCCGCGCTGCCGCTGTGAAAAAGCTGGAAGCGTATATCACGGCACAGCACCGGCTGGGGCGCGACATCCGTCTGTCTGCCATTTATGCCGCTTTGCATGTGGAAGGTGTGCAGCGTGTCGAACTGGCTGCACCACTGGCCGACATCGTGCTCAACAGTACGCAGGCGTCTTTCTGTACCGAATACCGCGTCGTGACCGGAGGCTCGGATGAGTGATTCGCGACTGCTGCCGACCGGCTCATCACCGCTTGAGGTCGCCGCCGCAAAAGCCTGTGCGGAAATTGAAAAAACGCCGGTCAGTATTCGTGAGCTGTGGAACCCGGACACCTGTCCGGCAAATCTGCTGCCGTGGCTGGCGTGGGCGTTTTCGGTCGACAGGTGGGATGAAAAGTGGCCGGAAGCGACAAAACGCGCCGTTATCCGCGATGCGTATTTCATCCACTGTCATAAGGGCACTATCGGTGCAATCCGGCGTGTGGTGGAGCCGCTCGGCTATCTCATCAACGTGACGGAGTGGTGGGAAAACAGTGACCCGCCAGGCACCTTCCGGCTTGATATTGGTGTTCTGGAAAGTGGCATCACAGAGGCAATGTATCAGGAAATGGAACGGCTGATTGCTGATGCCAAACCTGCAAGCCGTCACCTTATTGGCCTGAACATTACCCGGGACATTCCCGGCTACCTGTTCGCCGGTGGTGTGGCTTACGACGGCGATGTAATTACGGTTTACCCCGGATAAGTGAGGAATAATGAGCACAAAATTCAGAACCGTTATCACCACTGCCGGTGCAGCAAAGCTGGCAGCGGCAACCGCGCCGGGAGGGCGGAAGGTCAACATTACCACGATGGCCGTCGGGGATGGCGGTGGTAAATTGCCTGTCCCGGATGCCGGACAGACCGGGCTTATCCATGAAGTCTGGCGACATGCGCTGAACAAAATCAGCCAGGACAAACGAAACAGTAATTATATTATCGCAGAGCTGGTTATTCCGCCGGAGGTGGGCGGTTTCTGGATGCGTGAGCTTGGCCTGTACGATGATGCGGGAACATTAATTGCCGTGGCGAACATGGCCGAAAGTTATAAGCCAGCTCTTGCCGAAGGCTCAGGGCGTTCGCAGACCTGTCGCATGGTCATCATCGTCAGCAGTGTGGCCTCAGTGGCGCTGACCATTGACACCACAACGGTGATGGCGACGCAGGATTACGTTGATGACAAAATTGCAGAGCATGAACAGTCACGACGTCACCCGGACGCCTCGCTGACCGCAAAAGGTTTTACTCAGTTAAGCAATGCGACCAACAGCACGTCTGAAACACTGGCCGCAACGCCGAAAGCGGTAAAGGCCGCGTATGATCTTGCTAACGGGAAATACACTGCGCAGGATGCCACCACAGCGCGAAAAGGCCTTGTCCAGCTCAGTAGCGCCACCAACAGCACGTCTGAAACGCTCGCCGCAACACCAAAAGCGGTAAAGGCAGCATATGACCTTGCTAACGGGAAATACACTGCACAGGACGCCACCACAGCGCGAAAAGGTCTTGTCCAGCTCAGTAGCGCCACCAACAGCGATTCTGAAACGCTTGCGGCAACGCCAAAGGCGGTTAAGACAGCGTATGACCTTGCTAACGGGAAATACACTGCACAGGACGCCACCACGGCGCGGAAAGGTCTTGTTCAGCTCAGTAGCGCCACCAACAGTGATTCTGAAACGCTGGCCGCAACATCAAAAGCGGTGAAGTCTGCCTATGACAATGCTGAAAAACGTCTTCAGAAAGATCAGAACGGTGCGGATATTCCGGGAAAGGATCCCTTCACGAAAAATATCGGTGCCTGTCGTGCTTATAGCGGCGCTTTGAGCACTGAAGCCGGAAACTGGACAACCGCTCAGTTTATTGAATGGCTGGATTCCCGTGGTGCATTTAATCATCCGTACTGGATGTGCAAAGGCTCCTGGTCATATGCAAATAACAAAATCATTACGGATACCGGATGTGGTGATATCCACCTGGCTGGTTGTGTCGTCGAGGTCATGGGAACTAAATCTGCAATCACTATCCGAGTGACCACGCCGACAACATCAAGTGGTGGCGGTACAACCAGCGCGCAATTCACTTACATTAATCATGGGGACGGCTACTCCCCCGGCTGGCGTCGTGACTGGAATCGTCAGGGCGACTCAATGACCGGAACGATTAATCAGGATGGCGGAAGCCAGAATGCCTATATGTCTACGGCCTTATGTTCAGGCACCAGAGGCGGCAAAAAATATCTCAGAAAGTTTCGTGGTGGAGAAGGAGACACTATCTGGCATGAAACAGTACAGGGCGGGGTAGTTCGCTGGGCGACTGGTAATACTGATGCTCAGGAAGAATTATCACTCAGCTCCGCTTATGGTCTCCGTTCAAGAGGTGAGATTAGATCACTCAGTGCTAATGGTCTGCGCATTGCTTATGGCAATTATGGTTTCTTTATCAGGAATGATGGCAGCAGCACTTATTTTATGTTGACTAAATCAGGTGACAGATTAGGCAGTTATAATAATTTAAGACCGCTGATTATAAATGATGCCACGGGTGCTGTATCAATGGGGCATGGCCTGAATGTTACTGGTGATATTGTCTCAAGTACCAAAGTACGTGCCGGTAGCGGGAAAAAATTCACGGTCAGCAGCAGTAATACATCCACGAAGGAAGACGCATTCAATTTGTGGGGAAACTCAAGTCGTCCTGTGGTGGCTGAATTAGGTGATGATGCAGGCTGGCATTTTTACAGTCAGAGAAATACAGATAACAGCATCACTTTTGCTGTTAACGGGCAGGTATCACCATCTAACTATGGCAACTTTGATTCACGCTATGTCCGGGATATCCGGCTTGGTGGTGCTGCCACATACAAACCTGCGAACAATGGCATGACATGGACACATCAGGCACCGTCCGGGTGTGTATATTCCGGCATTATTGTTCAGGATACCGGCTCAAACTCTGCCGATAACATTGGTGGCATATATTACAGACCGGTGCAGAAATACATTAACGGGACATGGTATAACGTGGCGCAGGTATAATTTATGCAGCATTTGATAAATATAACGGTGGGTAATCCAAAAACGGTTGAACAATATCAATTGACAAAGGACTTTGATGTTGTCTGGTTTTTTTCAGAAGATGGTAAGAACTGGTACGAAGAACAAAAGTATTTTGCTGATGACACGATAAAAATAGCGTACGACAAAGATAATATTATCCGCTATGTGGAAAAGGATGTGACAGCTATCAGACCAGATGGATTAAGTGTGGTTGAAGTGGCGGATATTACTGCTAACCGACGGGCGGACATTTCAGGGAACTGGATGTTTAAGGACGGCAAAGTGATTAAACGCATTTATACGGCAGAGGAATTGCAGCAGCAGGCAGAAAACCGGAAAGCCAGACTTCTTGCAGATGCTGAATCCGTGATTTTGCCACTGGAGCGCGCTGTCAGGCTGAACATGGCAACAGATGAGGAGCGTAGCCGACTGGAAGCATGGGAACGCTACAGTGTTCTGGTCAGCCGTGTGGATCCTGCAAATCCTGAATGGCCGGAAATGCCGCAATAAGTTGTATAAGCTCTGGTGTGAGATTACATATCTATGGCACAGAGTAAAGCCTAATCTGACAGTCCGCTCTGTGCCAAGAGCGGACGTTACTACTACTCGACCTAAAGTAAAGCAATTGTACTCATTAAATAGTGGTAATTGGGTCTGGTGCTTAATCGAACGAAATCTCATGTTAGGCGAAAAAAACGTCTGAAAAATCGATTAACACATACACCTGTGTACTATGGCCGTTATTCAATTTAAAAGGAACCATTTCCGATATGATTCACTGTCCATAATGTTTTGATTTATTAAAAAAGAGCCTTAGAGTGTGAAACCATTACGTTGAGTGGCGAACACCATTAATAAATTCTGCTTATACTTACAGCATATATTATGTTCACGTCATATAACCATGGCAAATAAGATATTGCACATCAAGCATGATTATGATAGTGATTACAAAAATGAAGAATCTTAGATAAAGGATTAGTAAGTGGTTACATTTATTTCAATGTTGTTAACCCCCCCTAAATCTTGGGACGAATTTGAGGATATGTGCAAAAGTTCATTCCAACTGCGATGGTCCAATCCTAATCTGAACAGACATGGACGGTCAGGGCAGCGGCAGGATGGAGTTGATGTATATGGTGATGACTCTCTTGGGCGTTTCGTTGGAATTCAGTGTAAAAATACAGTATCAGGAATCAGTACGGCGACAATCGATGATGAATTACTCAAGGCTGAAAAATTTCGCCCAAAACTTACGGTTCTTTACATCGCTACGACAGCGCCCAGGGATGTTAGCATTCAGCGCTATGTAAGAACACTCAATGATGCCAGACAATTAAAAGGCCTGTTTCCTGTCGATGTGGTTTTCTGGGAGGATATTAGCTTTGATTTAAGCAAAGACCCAGCTGTACTCAAAATGTACTACCCGCAAATGTTCGAACGACACCAACCGACGAGGGAAGAATTTTTGCGCAAGAGAGATATCTCAAATTTGTCGACATTGTTGAATGTTATTGATTTTCATTCAACAATAGAACATTTGCAGTGGGGCGCAAAATACATTCATTCATTAATTATTGAAGAATACGATAATATTTTGAACATTTTAAACTCACCTGTTTTTCAACTGAATGATACAGCTTTAAAGAATGTTACAATTGATTTTGCAACGGCCTGGCGTGATCTAATTATCTTGTTTAGAAAAGCTCCATATAATTATTCAGCACCAAATGATACTTTTAGTTTTATAAATCCCGGTGACCACTGTCGAAATCAGGAGGAAAGCGATTTATACGACGAAATCACGCATAGCATGAGTAATCTCAAAGATAAAATTAGTACTTTTTGTGACTTTATAAATAATCACTACCATGAAATAAACTTAACCGAAACGAGCGCGCAAGCCAGGAAATATTATTAATACTTTTTTCTTAAGGGCTGCACTCATGGCCCTTAACACCGTTAGACTGTCATATTTTGCAATCGATACGCAGTTAGGTACTTTCTTGAAGTCCGTTCCTCGCTCATAGCTGACATTCAGCTCAATTAACTCGTCCACTTCGCTCCAACAGAAGGCGTAGCTAATCATACTGTGTATTAAAGAAAGGAGAAACGATCATGTTGAGTACAAAAAACACGAAAGACCATGATAAGGAAAATATGCGTAGAGTGACTTAGTTTATTGATTTAAATAATATTTATGGGGGTAAGTGCTTTGAATAAAAAAACAAAAATTGAGAAGATTTAGCTAGTGCCAAAATAATTTGGACACCGCCCGTCATCAGACCCGCTACTACACTTATCACCCCAGCCCAAAAAGTTTCAATGAAACAAGATACATATAGTAGTACTACATGGCGGAATAATTTACTCATAGGCTTCTCCTTACTGACGTAATCGTTAAGTAACACGTTGAGGTAACGGATAAATGCGACTATTGGGAGAGCTGTGATGAGAATTGTAGGCATAGGAATCGAACCTATGGATGCACTAGCTAAATTCACTCTTCACGAATTATACAGCATTGTAGTGAGTTTGTAAATACACGCCCCAAAAGTCAATCAGTCCGCTCCATGAATGTTGTGTCAGTACTACTAAAGTTAAACATGCTAAAATAGGTTCCCAATATTCGTGGGTACAATCACTATCTGTGTAACTGGCGGAAGCGCTGGCATAACGACGATGCCTATTCGGGGGGCTTTAATATGGTCCGTTTTAACTTACTAGAAAATGCGTTGGATTCAGTGGAAACCGGGCTGGACTACTTTAACAAAGCGCTAGAAGGGCATGATCGACGTGACTACAAACAGTGCCTGCTTAACCTCTTTCAGGCCGCTGAGCTATTGTTGAAGGCCGTAGTTTCGCGCAATGGGTCTGGAGCGATTTTTAATCCAGCATCGCTTCAAGAAAAATGTGTGGATCCGGCGCATCCAACCGAGTCAGAATTACACCAGTGTAAATCTGTCAACGTCAACCAGCTTTGTAAGCTGTTAAAGACATATTACCCAGCCGAATTTTCTGAATCTGCATTACAAATGATGAAAACGGTGGGTCAGTTGCGTAATAACCTTCAGCATTTTGCCCTTGAGGTTCGTCCGCAAGAACTGGCAATGCAACTGAGTGAACTGTACCAACAAATTTTTCGTCCCGCATTCGTCATAATTCAGTCAGATGAGACCGAAAATTCATGGAACTCTGATTTACGTCAAGACATCATCGCTCTTGAGCAACAATTCCTTGATATAACTGTTAACCAGGAATACACCCTTGCACTTTGTCCCGTTTGTGAGAGTTTTTCACATTTTATCCTTTACCAAAGTGAAAGCTTTCCGGCACGGACTCACTGTATCTGTTGTGGTTTCAGCCTGAATAATCTGCAAACTTGGGATTTTCAGGAATGTCCTGAATGTAGTGTCCCATCCGTAATTTATTTACCGGAACAAAGGGTCGGTGTCTGTCTCTGGTATAAATGTGAATACAGCAAGATGGATGGTTTTGTTCCTATGGAGCCTTGTGAATGTGGTGCATTCCGGATGGAAGGTCATTGCAGTAACTGCGATCTTGAGGAATAGTAAAATCGTCCGATGAGAATGTACAGCAGCCTGGTCGATGATTTCTTGATGAATCGCTGAATTATCCGGTATTACTTGACAACTAAATCGCACATTTCTGTTTCTGGCAATTTGAAAGGTTTACTCTATGCCCCAGAATTCAGCACATACATAAAAACACCATTTCAGAACGCGTCTTGATCCAAAGAACGACTGTATGATAGATAGGCGTCGTCGTGAGGACAGGAATGATCTACCCCCCGTTATTCATACAGAATGCTGTTAGTAATGTCCGCAGATCGCTCAAAGCAGACTGTCAGATTTGATAGCGTTTGGGCTATGTAAGTAGCCAGTTGGAGAATGAGTGAGTGCAAATCAGGACTGGCGGGCGAATTGCCCGCATTTTCTTTATCTGTTGTTTCATCCACTGACCAGCCAGGTCAAATAGCGTCTCATGCACTGCCCAACAGAAAATAGTTGCACCCATTAACCACGGAGTTAAACGGATGAGTGACTATCATCACGGCGTGCAGGTGCTGGAGATTAACGACGGCACCCGCGTCATTTCCACTGTATCCACTGCCATTGTCGGCATGGTCTGCACGGCCAGCGATGCGGATGCGGAAACCTTCCCCCTCAATAAACCTGTGCTGATTACCAATGTGCAGAGCGCAATTGCAAAGGCCGGTAAAAAAGGCACGCTGGCGGCATCGTTGCAGGCCATCGCTGACCAGTCAAAACCGGTCACCGTTGTCGTGCGCGTGGAAGACGGCACCGGCGACGACGAAGAAACGAAACTCGCGCAGACTGTTTCCAATATCATCGGCACCACCGACGAAAACGGTCAGTACACCGGACTGAAAGCCCTGCTGGCGGCGGAGTCGGTAACCGGTGTTAAACCGCGTATTCTCGGTGTGCCGGGACTGGATACCAAAGAGGTGGCTGTTGCACTGGCATCCGTCTGTCAGAAGCTGCGTGCTTTCGGATATATCAGCGCATGGGGCTGTAAGACCATTTCCGAGGTGAAAGCCTACCGCCAGAATTTCAGCCAGCGTGAGCTGATGGTCATCTGGCCGGATTTCCTCGCATGGGATACGGTCACCAGTACCACCGCCACCGCGTATGCCACCGCCCGTGCGCTGGGGCTGCGCGCTAAAATCGACCAGGAGCAGGGCTGGCATAAAACGCTGTCCAATGTCGGGGTGAACGGTGTTACCGGCATCAGCGCATCTGTATTCTGGGATTTGCAGGAGTCCGGCACCGATGCTGACCTGCTTAACGAGTCAGGCGTCACTACGCTGATTCGCCGCGACGGTTTCCGATTCTGGGGTAACCGTACCTGCTCTGATGACCCGCTGTTCCTCTTTGAAAACTACACCCGCACCGCGCAGGTGCTGGCCGACACGATGGCTGAGGCGCACATGTGGGCGGTGGACAAGCCCATCACCGCAACGCTGATTCGCGACATCGTTGACGGCATCAATGCCAAATTCCGTGAGCTGAAAACAAACGGCTATATCGTGGATGCGACCTGCTGGTTCAGCGAAGAATCCAACGATGCGGAAACCCTCAAGGCCGGAAAACTGTATATCGACTACGACTATACCCCGGTGCCTCCTCTTGAAAACCTGACCCTGCGCCAGCGTATTACCGATAAATACCTGGCAAATCTGGTCACTTCGGTTAACAGCAATTAAGGAGCCTGACCGATGGCAATGCCGCGCAAACTCAAGTTAATGAACGTCTTTCTGAACGGCTACAGCTATCAGGGCGTTGCAAAGTCCGTCACGCTGCCAAAACTGACCCGTAAGCTCGAAAACTATCGCGGTGCGGGGATGAACGGCAGCGCACCGGTAGACCTCGGCCTTGATGACGATGCGCTGTCAATGGAGTGGTCGCTCGGTGGCTTCCCGGATTCGGTTATCTGGGAGCTTTAAGCCGCAACCGGTGTGGATGCTGTGCCGATTCGTTTTGCAGGCTCTTACCAGCGTGACGATACCGGCGAAACGGTGGCCGGC
>OGGW01002753.1_pt1 | contig 10542 bp, 9 predicted proteins | sample 1571291 | NCBI WGS metagenome assembly OGGW01 (sample SAMEA2582028, study PRJEB24529) | metagenome | biome: Human gut stool | place: China | collected 2011 | reverse complement strand
TGTTGATAAGGGTTCCGCTGTGGCGGATACTGTCGGCAAGAGTTTCGATCTCGTTCCCGGCACGTTTTGTCTCACCGTTGGCGGGCAAGAACTGCAATATAAGCAGGATAGAAACGTGACCTACTTCGGCGGCGACCAGAATCAGAGATATTACCGCTTCAAGATAGAGTACGACGGTGCCGCCGACAGCTTCACATGGGAAATCAACGAACCGGTCTCCAACTTTGCCCCGGTCAAGCTTTCCTACACTGTAAAGCTCGCCGGTACGCCCGCCGCCGGCACCCACGGTGTGATGGATCTGGATGTGGACGGTTATGTGGATGTGTCCTCAACACCCGTAGAGGCGACGAAGGAGCTTTATACCAATGAAGGCGCTATCTTGACACCGGTAGCCACAGACGGTGAGCAGGGTGAGGCTCTGGAGTTCCCCAAGCCCTCCGTGTCCTACACGGCGGCCGCCTATTACTACAGCGAGCCCCCTGCACCTGTGAAAAGGACGGTCAGCCCCACGACCTTTGACGCGGGAATTGCCGTATACGCTGAGGTCGCCGCCCTGTCGCTGGCCGGCGCGGTAAAGCTGTGCGGGAGGCGTGGCCGCCGCGATGCCTAAGAGGATATCCCTCCCACGGCTGATGTCTTCCACCCTGCACCGGCAGGGGAATACAGAGAGCACCCCGAAAGGGGTGCTCTCTGCGTCCGGCATTAATTTGCTGTTTATTTACGATTTTCCCTCTACCAAAGCGGTGCAAGATGTGGTATGATATTTAAGTAAGAGTATGACCCGGAGGGAGGTGCTGCTGTATGCGGCGTTTTAAACGGTATATCTGCCTGGTCGGGCTGCTGGCGCTGCTGGCAGCGGCATTGACCGGCTGCGGTTTCTCTGACGATTCGGTGGAGGAACTGTTTACCCTGCCGCGAATGGCGGAGGAGTACACCGGCCTGACCCAGGAACTGGAGACGCTGATCACACAGGGTTATGAGTACGCCTCGCCTACCGGCGGGCGGAATATCCAGTCGGTGCAGATGGCTGACCTGAACGGCGACGGACAGCAGGAGGCCCTGGCCTTTTTCCGCATGAGCAGCGACGAAAAGCCGCTGAAAATATTTGTATTTAAGATCGAGGGCGACAGCTATGCCCGCTACTGCACCATCGAGAGCAGCGGCACCGCCATCGACAGCGTATACTATCAGGACCTGAACGGCGACGGCCGGCGTGAGCTGATCGTGGGCTGGCGTATCAGTGCCGAGGTGCAGACCGTGGCGGTGTACACCGTGGCGCGGGAGCCGGTGGCGCTGATGTCCAGCGGCTACACGCGCTTTACCATACAGGATCTGAATGGTGACGGTATCCCCAGCCTACTGGTGCTTCGCACCGACGCGGACAGCCAGCCGGTGGCGGAATTCTACGGCTGGCAGGAGGAGCAGATGGGCGTGGCCTACCGCTGCGTGCTGTCCAGCACCATGGCTTCGGTGAACAGGGGTAGTCTGGTCAGCGGTCGGCTGGATGCCGACACGCCGGCGCTGTACATCACCGGTGTGGACGAGCAGGGTATGGCCGCCACGGATATTCTGATGTTCCGCCAGGATCTGGGGCTGGTGAATTTGGCACTCAGCGGCAGTAGTACTGGTGTGTCCAACGCCGTGTTCCCCTATCGCCAGCTGCTGCCTCAGGATATCAACGGCGACGGGATCATCGAGCTGCCCAGTCCGGACACCAGTTGGACAGCGGAGCAGACGGACGGTCTGGTCAGTTGGCTTTGCTGCGACGGCGACGGGCAGTTGTCCACCGTGGCCAAGACGTACCACAGCCTGTCCTGCGGGTGGTATTTCACCATACCGGAGAGCTGGTGGGACTGGAGCGTGGAGACCGCCACCACCAGCATCAGCAATGAAAATCAGTTCAGCCTGGCGATCAACGGGGATCCGGTGCTGAGCCTGTACACCATCACCGGCGAGAACCGGGAGAACCGCGGCCGCATGGGCAAGAGGGTGCTGCTGCGCCGCCAGACAGCCACCATCTACGCCGGTGAGCTGAATGACGCGGCGGCCTATTACGGCATGGATGAGGATCTGCTGCGCCGCAGCTTCAGCCTCATCGTAGGCAGCTGGAGCAACTGACAAGGAGGGACTGCCATGAAAAAGGTACTGGTACTGGAGGACGAGTCCAGCATCCGCAGCTTTATCGTTATCAATCTCCGCCGCGCCGGCTACGAGGTGGTGGAGGCGGAAACAGGCGAGGAGGCACTTGAAAAGCTGAAGATCCACAGCGATGTCCGGGTGGCGTTGCTGGACATTATGCTGCCCGGTATTGATGGGTTTGAGGTTTGCCGCCGTATCCGCGCCACCAACGCTGCCATCGGCATCATTATGCTTACCGCACGGTCCCAGGAAATGGACAAGGTGACGGGGCTGATGACCGGTGCGGACGACTATGTGACAAAGCCCTTCTCTCCGGCGGAGCTGACCGCCCGTGTGGACGCGCTGATGCGCCGATCCGGCGGCGGTGTCGTGGACGCCGGTGAGATCGACCAGCCGCCCTTCCTGCTGAACACCCGCAACCGTACTCTGGAGAAGAACGGTCAGCGGATCAAGCTCACCCAGGTGGAGTACGCCATCATGAAGATGTTTATGGAGAACCCCGGCAAGGCGCTTTCCCGCGAGGAGATCCTGGACTTGGTCTGGGGCCACGACTATTTCGGTGAGCTCAAGATCGTGGACGTGAATATCCGGCGCCTGCGGCTGAAGATCGAGGACAATGCCACGAACCCAACCTATATTACGACGATCTGGGGTTTCGGCTACAAATGGGGGCTGTGACAGCAGAGCTTTTCCGCCAGAACTTCGTTGCAGCGGCTTGACGTACACACAGTACGCCTGCGCCGCTGTGGCTCGTCCTGGGAAAAAAGTCTCTCGCTGTCAGGCTTTGCGCCGCGCCCGTGGGTGCGCTATGCCTTATTTTGCGATGAAAGGAGATGAACGCCTTGGCAGGAAAGAAGCATAAGGTGCAGGGCCTGCGCCGCCGGTGGCTCACCGGCAGCATGGGGCCGGTGCTGGTCATATTGCTGCTGGTGGGCGTGCTCATCTCCGTGGGTTTTGCCAGCAACTACTACAACAGTGCGCGCTCTACCCTGCGAGCCAAGGCCGCGGCGGGTGCGGACTATTTCAACACCTATGTGATGACCAGCTATCGGGAGTATTACCGCAGCGCGACGATCTACGCCGCCGCCTTTGACGACAGCGACAAGATCGAGCTGCAGTTCCTTAACAGTTCCGGCCGCGTGGAGGTCACGACCCGGGGCGTCACCACCGGCACCTACCCCAGCACGCCGGAAATACTGCGGGCGCTGGAAAGCGGCACGGTGCAGGACTACATCGGCCGTGACAGCGTCACTGGGGAGCGCATCCTGGCGGTGTCCGGCCTGCTGAAGTTCAACGGCCAGGTGGTGGGCGTTATGCGCTACGTTACCGCCATCGGGAACATCGACCGGCAGGTGCTGCTGACGGTCCTGCTGGTGGCCGGCGTCATGCTGGCGGTGGTGGGGCTGATCGTCATGTCCAGTATGATCTTCATCAACAACGTAGTGGCCCCCGTGTCCGCCGTGTCAGAGGCGGCCAAGCGTATCTCCGGCGGCAGCTACGGCGTGCAGATACCCAACAAGTACTCCGACGAAATGGGCGAGTTGGTGGACAACATCAACGATATGTCCCGCAAGATCGGCGAGAGCGAACGAATGAAGTCCGAGTTCATCTCCTCGGTGTCCCATGAGCTGCGGACACCACTGACGGCGATCAACGGCTGGGGCGAAACGCTGCTGGCCGATGAGTCCAACGACGTGCAGCAGATCAAGCGCGGCGTGCAGATCATGGTGAAGGAGTCCCGCCGTCTGACCAATATGGTGGAGGAACTGCTGCAATTTTCCCGCCTGGAGGATGGGCGCTTCACCCTGCAGGTGGAGGACACCGATTTGCAGGCGGAGTTGGAGGACGCGGTGTACAGCTATCGGGAGCTGTTTCGTCAGGACGGCATTGCCCTGGAGTATTCCAGTGATCGGGCGGAGTACAGCGAGGTCATCCCCGGCGACCCGGAACGCCTGAAGCAGGTGTTCTGCAATCTGCTGGACAATGCGGCCAAGCACGGCGGCAGCGGCAAGCGCATCGCTGTGCATCTGAGCCAACAGGAAGGGGAGTATGTGATCACCATCCGGGACTTCGGCCCCGGCATACCGGAGGCGGAGCTGCCCTATGTGAAGCAGAAGTTCTACAAGGGCTCATCCAAGGCTCGGGGCAGCGGAATCGGTCTGGCGGTCTGCGACGAGATCGTCCAGCGCCACGGCGGACGACTGGACATCGCCAACGCCGAGGGCGGCGGCACCGTAGTCACGGTGTATTTGCCGCTGAAAAAGCAGGCTGAACAGGAATTGTAAAAAAACAGAAAAAACTCGAACAAGTGTTGCATTTTATTGCGAGCTGTGCTATGCTTGCGTCAGAAAGGAATTCAGCAGACCTATGGAAAAGAAAAAGGGCGCTTTCCGTACCAGTATTGGCGGACAGGCGCTGATCGAGGGAATACTTATGCGTGGCCCGGAGAAGGACGCGATCGTGGTCCGTTCGCCGGAGGGCCTGGTCACCAAGGTCACCCAGCGCAAATTCGTCAAGGCCAACTACCCCATTCTGGGCGTTCCTATTCTGCGGGGCGCGGTGACGTTCATCGGCTCCATGATCACCGGCGTCAAGGCGCTGATGTTCTCGGCAGATTACTTCCCGGAGGACGAGAATGCCAAGCCGGACAAGCTGGAGGAATGGCTCAACAAGCACGTGCCGGCGGAGAAGCTGCAATCGCTGCTGGTGGGCTTTTCAGTGGTGCTGAGCATCGGCTTGATGCTGGTGCTGTTCATGCTGCTGCCTACGTTTCTGGCGGGGCTGTTCCACGCCACAAGCCCAGCGATCCACAATTTGATCGAGGGCGTGGTCAAGATCCTGGTGCTGCTGGCGTACATGATCCTCTGCTCCAGACAGAAGGACGTATACCGGGTGTTCTGCTACCACGGTGCGGAGCACAAGACCATTTTCTGCTATGAGGCGGGATTGCCGCTGACGGTGGAGAACATTCGTATCCAGCCCCGGCACCACCCCCGCTGCGGCACCAGCTTCCTGTTTGTGGTCATCATCGTGTCCATCATTGTCTCCAGCCTGGTGTTCCCCTACATCAACTGGCAGAGCGTGTGGGTCCGTGTGGGTGTGAAGCTGCTGCTGCTGGTGCCCGTGGTGGGCATCACCTATGAGTTCAACCGCCTGGTGGGGGCGCACGACAATGCGCTGACGCGCGTTCTCTCCGCCCCCGGTATGTGGCTGCAGAACTTTACGACCCACGAGCCGGACGACAGCATGATCGAGGTGGCGATCGAGGCCATGAAGCTGGTCATCCCGGAGGAGAAGGGCACCGACACCTGGTGAACCGGGGTCGCGCAGCGGGGCGCAAAACAGCGGAGAGCGCCGAAAAATACCGAAGAAAGTGAAAACGGTACGTATTATGGCGATCACATATAACAACTTGTATTTGGACGTGCGGCAGCAATTCCTGCGGGCAGGACTGCCCGATCCCACGCTGGAGTCTCGGGAGTTGGTATGCTGCGCCTCCGGGAAGACCCGGGAGGCGTTGAGCCGGGATGGCCGGCTGTACGTGCCGGAGTCGGTGGAACAGCAGGTGCGCCGCCTGGCGGAGCGCCATCTGGCCGGCGAGCCGGTGGCGTACCTGATCGGCGAGTGGGAGTTCTACGGCCTGCCGCTGGATATCTCTGAGAACGTGCTGATCCCCCGGCCGGACACCGAGGTATTGGTGGATCGGGCGCTGACGTACCTGAAGACCGTGGCCGAGCCCCGGGTGCTGGACCTGTGTGCAGGCTCGGGCTGTATCGGTCTGGCCCTGGCCAAAAACGCGCCGGAGAGCCATGTGGTGTTGGGCGAGCTGGACGAGGGCGCACTGCGTATCTGCCGCCAGAACATCCGCCGCAATGACCTGACCGGGCGGGTGGTGTCCCTACAGCTGGACGCGCGGGAGAAGCCGCCGGCCCATCTGGGGGAATTTGACTGCATCGTGTCCAATCCGCCCTATATCCCCGATGGGGACATCGCGGAGCTGGACGCGTCTGTGCGGGACTACGAGCCGCATCTGGCATTGCGGGGCGGCACGGATGGGCTGGACTTCTATCGAGCGATCGCTGGATACTGGACAGCAGCGCTCCGCGTGGGCGGGCGGCTGCTGTTCGAGGTGGGTATCGGCCAGGCGGACGAGGTGCTGCGGATCATGCGGAGCGTGGGCTTCGGCGACCTGGAGATCACCCCGGATCTGAACGGTATTCCCCGGGTGGTGGAGGGTGTGCTGTGCTCGGAGCTTTGACAGCGTACGTTGACTGTCCGTTTTTTGGGACAGTTGGGGAGATATCTTAGATACATCAGAACTTGAGGAGGACGGAACTATGGCAGTCAAAAAAGAACCTGTCGCCCCGGCACCGGTGGTATCCGACAAAAAGAAGGCGCTGGAGACGGCCATGCAGCAGATCGAGAAGATGTACGGCAAGGGGTCGATCATGCGCTATGGTGCGGAGAGTACGCTGAATGTGGAGTCCATTCCTACCGGCTCACTGTCGCTGGATCTGGCGCTGGGTATCGGCGGCCTGCCCCGGGGCCGTATTTTGGAGATCTACGGACCGGAGTCCTCTGGCAAGACCACGCTGGCACTGCACGTGCTGGCCGAGGCCCAGAAAATGGGCGGCGAGGTGGCCTTCGTGGACGCGGAGCACGCTCTGGACCCCACCTATGCCAAGGCACTGGGCGTTAACGTGGAGGATATGCTGATCTCCCAGCCGGACACCGGCGAGCAGGCGCTGGAGATCACCGAGGCCCTGGTCCGCAGCGGAGCCATCGACGTAGTGGTGGTGGACTCCGTGGCGGCGCTGGTGCCCCGGGCGGAGATCGAGGGTGAAATGGGCGACAGCTTCGTTGGTCTGCACGCCCGGCTCATGAGCCAGGCGCTGCGCAAGCTGACGGGCATCATCAACAAGACTAATTCCATCGTTATCTTCATTAACCAGCTGCGCGAGAAGGTGGGCGTCATGTATGGCAACCCGGAGGTCACCACCGGCGGTCGTGCACTGAAGTTCTATGCCTCCGTCCGCATTGACGTGCGCCGTATCGAGACGCTGAAGTCCGGCGGCGAGGTCATCGGCAACCGTACCCGGGCCAAGGTGGTGAAGAACAAGGTGGCGCCTCCGTTCCGTGAGGCGGAGTTCGATATCATGTATGGTGAGGGCATCAGCAAGCTGGGCGATCTGCTGGATCTGGCGGTGAAGCTGGACCTGGTGCAGAAGAGTGGTTCCTGGTTCAATATGGGTGAGCTGCGCCTGGGACAGGGCCGTGACGCGGCCAAGCAGTACTTCCGCGACCATCCGGACGAAGCGGATAAGTTGGAGACGGCGGTGCGGGAGAACTTCCACAAGCTGATGGGCAGCCAGTCCCGGGTGGCGGCCAAGGCCGCCGGACGGGCGGTGGACGTGTCCGCCGACGATTTTGACGACGAAGACTGATGCGGATCGAACGCATTGAAAAATCAAAGCACAAGCAGGAGCGCGTGCTGGTGTTTCTGGAGGGGGGCGACCTCCTTCGGATCACCGGCGCGGAGCTTCTGCGCTTTGGTTTATGCAAAGGCATGGACTTGTCGCCGGCGCTTGTGGTAGAATTACAGGCGGCGGCACAGCAGTCTCAGCTGAAGCAGACCGCGGCGCGGATGGCGTCGGGACGGATGCTGTCCAAAAAAGAGGTACAGCACCGTCTGATAAAAAAGGGCGCCACAGAGGAGCAGGCGGCGGACACCGCCGACTGGCTGGAGACGCTCGGCGCGGTGGATGACGAGGGCTATGCCGGCGTTATCGTGCGGCATTACGGGGCCATGGGTTATGGCCCAGGTCGGGTGAAACAGGAACTGCACCGCCGGGGCGTACCCCGGGAGCTGTGGGACGAGGCGCTGGCACAGCTGCCCCCGGCGGCGGATGCCGTGCGGAAGGTGGTGTCTGCCAGACTGCGGGGGCGGCCCATGACACAGGAGGACAGCCGGAAGCTGGCCGCGGCATTGCAGCGGCGTGGGTTTTCCTGGAATGATATACGGCCCGTGCTCAATGAGTGGGGGCAGGAAATAGACGAGACGTGAGGTATACAACGTGAAGGTTGCATTTATTTCCCTTGGCTGTGCCAAGAATTTGGTGAACACGGAGCAGATGATGGCCCTATGCCGCGATGCGGGGCATACGCTGCTGGAGGCACCTGCTGGTGCGGACGCTGTGGTCATCAACACCTGCGGGTTTATCGACAGCGCCAAGGAGGAGGCGATCGACACCATACTGTCCGTGGCGGCGTTGAAGGCCGAGGGACAGGTGGGCAAGATACTGGTGACGGGGTGCCTGACCCAGCGCTACCAGCAGGAGATACTGGACGAGCTGCCCGAGGTGGACGGCATCATGGGCACCGGCAGCTACGGTGAGATCGTGCCGGCGCTTTCCGAGATGATGGCTGGCGGTACGCCCCGGCGCTTTGCCGATATCCACGGGATGATCGACGAATTCGACCGGGTGCTGACGACGCCGGGGCACTATGCCTATCTGCGTATTGCCGAGGGCTGCGACAACCGCTGCGCCTATTGCGTGATACCTTCTCTGCGCGGGAAATACCGCAGCCGCCGCATGGAGGATGTGCTGGCCGAGGCGAAGCATCTGGCTGACGCCGGGGTGAAGGAGTGCATCGTCATCGCCCAGGATATCACCCGCTACGGCATCGACCTGTACGGCGAAAAGAAGCTGGCGGCGCTGCTGCGGGAGCTGTGTAAGCTGGACTTCCGCTGGATCCGGCTGCACTATCTGTATCCGGATGAGTTCACCGACGAGCTGATCGACACCATTGCCGCAGAGGAGAAGGTACTGCCCTATCTGGATATCCCCATCCAGCACTGCAATGACAGGGTGCTGAAGGCCATGAACCGCCGGGGCGACAAGGCAGAGTTGCTGGCACTGTTCCGTGAGCTGCGGGAGCGTATCCCCAGCCTGGTGCTGCGGACCAGCCTTATCACCGGTCTGCCCTTTGAGGACGAGGCTGCCTTCGAGGAGCTGTGCGAATTTTTACAGGAGGTCCGCATCGAACGGGCGGGCGTGTTCCCTTATTCTCCGGAGGAGGGGACGCCGGCGGCGCGTATGCTGAACCGTGTGGATACCGCCGAGGCCGAGCGCCGGGCGGAACTGGTGGTGGACGTACAGTCCCGGATCATGGATGACTTCAACGACAGCCGTATGGGCACTGTGGCAGAGGTGCTGTGTGATGGCTTCGACCAGGAGGCTATGCAGTTCGTGGGACGCAGCTACGCCGAGAGCCCCGATATTGACGGGCGCATCTATTTCACCGCCGACCATGAGGTGGAGGCGGGTGAGTTCGTGCCGGTGCGTATCACCGGCACCATGGACGGCGAGTTGACCGGCGAGTTGGCGGAGTAAAAGGGGGCTTTCCCTTTGCCCGGCACCGTGCTATAATACTGCGAGAGATAAAAGCGAAAGGTGGATACATATATGACTACGGCGAACAAACTGACGATCCTGCGGGTGCTGATGATTCCCGCGTTCTTGGTGGTGTTGTACTGGGGTTTTCCCGGCAGCCGCTATGTGGCGCTGGGCATCTACATCGTGGCGTGCCTGACCGACCTGCTGGACGGCTACATTGCCCGGCACTATAATCAGGTCTCCGATTTTGGGAAATTCATGGATCCGCTGGCGGACAAGTGTCTGGTGATGGCGGCACTGTGCTGGTTCGTGGAGGAGGGTACCTTCGCCGCGTGGGTGCTGGCCATCGTGCTGCTGCGGGAGTTTGCCGTGTCCGGTATGCGTTTGGTGGCTGTGGAGAAGGGCCGGGTCATCGCCGCCGGGTGGTCGGGCAAGATCAAGACCGCCAGCACCATGGTGTGCATCTGCCTGATCCTGCTGGGCATTCCCCAGTGGCTGAACTATGTGTGTCAGGGCGTCATCCTGGTGACCACCGTGTACTCCGGCATCGAATACTTCGCCAAAAACGCCGACGTGTTCAAAGAGGTCAAATGACTTGACACGGTGGGAAATTCCTGTTACTATTAACAGAACCGAATAGCGCGTTGATCGGAAAGAGTATGCATCAGGGCTTTGCCAAGAGAGGGACGGCCACCGGCTGAAAGCCGTCCTGCCGAGCGGTGCGGAAAGTGCGTCCGGGAGTGCGAGGGATGTGGATGCCCTCCGCATGGCCTGCGTTATGGCCGGACTTGAGTGATAAACGAGAGTGGAACCGCGAAGTCTTTTTCGCCTCTCATGCCCTACGGCATGGGAGGCGTTTTTGTTCGGCATAATAATATAATGTAGATAGAAGGAGAACCGTTATGTATCTGTATAATTCCGCCACCCACAAGAAAGAGGAGTTCAAGACCCACACCCCCGGCCATGTGGAGATGTACACCTGCTGTCCCACGGGGTACCACTTCGC
>OGGW01002752.1_pt1 | contig 10549 bp, 6 predicted proteins | sample 1571291 | NCBI WGS metagenome assembly OGGW01 (sample SAMEA2582028, study PRJEB24529) | metagenome | biome: Human gut stool | place: China | collected 2011 | reverse complement strand
TTGCTGACCTTAGTACAGGTCTATCTGGCGACTATAAAGCAGGCTGGTCTGTAAATGCTGGATTTACACATAAATTCTAATATACTAGTCGACAGATTTACCATGAGGCAGCGAGTTAATCGTTGCCTCTTTTGGTATATTTTTATCTAATACATATCAAATCTTAATTATTTCTAAAATAAATGCGTATAATTCATTTACAATTCACTAAAAATGATGTAATATTTTAAATATATTTTAAAAGTGTTAGAAAAAAGTTTCTTTATTATGAGAGTGTATATCTGTCTTTTACCGTATATAAAGGCTAATAAATCAACTCATAGATATATATTCAAGTATGAAGGAGCTTTCACAAATGTGAGTGTAATTGTATTAATAGTTGAGGTGTAAGAGGATGAGAGCAAGAAATAAATTTTTATTATCTGCTGTTATGATGACTTTATTGTCATCTACGATGGCTATGCCTAGCACATGGGCTGCAGCAGGTCTTAATTCTGATGGACGTATTTTTGCAACTACTGCAGATAGCAAATTTGAAAGTACAGGTAATACGACTGCAAATGGTGTAGTCGCATCTGATGGTGGTCAAGTTACCATTGGCTCTTTGGATACTCCTGATGCATCTCAATTGCCTAAACGCTATCGTCAACCAGCTTTCATTACAGGCATGCTAAATAACAGTTCCATTCAAGTGGATGGCGGGGTTATGGACGTGACTACTGCACCATGGAAGTCTCCATATCCAGTGGCATTTGCTTATAATAGTAAAATTAATCTTGGTGTCGATGATGCGGGTACTGTAAAGCACAAAGTATTTAATATGCAAGGCGATGTGCTTGTATCTGATAAAATGATGCCTCCTCATCAAGAACAGCAACCATCTGTTATCAATATTGGCCTAGGCCGCGCACACAATAGTCCTAACCAATTTTCTGGTAAGGCAGTGAACACCTTAGAGGATAAGGGTGGCGAAATCAACATGACCTTTGATGGTGGCATGTGGAGCCATGATTACATGGGTGGCTTGGAATCTTTCAAAATTGATGGTAAAACGGAACGCAGTAGTATTAATAACCTCACAGGTACTCGTACGCGTGAAGGGTTCAGTCGTATTTCCCAAGATTCTCGCAGCGACATTCATGTAAATAAATTGGACGGCCATATTAATGTTATTTATGACATGACTAGTGGTACTGGCTTAAATTATGCTAAACCAGGTTCTAAGAAAGACGGCCTTGATCCGGCTGACATCGAGGGTGGTAACTTCATCGTAAAATCCGCTGCAGCTGGCTCTGGCGTGCATGGCTATGTAACAGGTGATCATCTTGATACTTCTTCTGAAAGCAATGTAAACAAGATTTTAGATAACTTGGCTCATAAATTCTATTATGAAAATTATGTAAAAGGTGAAAGAAACCTTTCTGGTACAGTATCCATCGCTTCTAAAGGTATTGTGTCTAGCTACAAAAAAGCGTTGACTACAGACCAAAAAGAAGGGGATATTACTTGGAAAGACGGTAATGGTCAAGGCTCCTATGTGGTGCCAGAACCAAAACCTACACCAACTCCAGAGCCAAAACCAGTTACACCAGTAACTCCAGATCCTAAACCAGTTACACCTGTGACTCCGGATCCTAAACCAGTTACGCCGGTAACTCCAGATCCAAAACCAGTTACGCCTGTAACTCCAGATCCTAAGCCAGTTACACCAGTAAATCCTAATCCTGTTGTTCGTGGTGCGTACGATACACCTCATATGCGTGGTATTCGTTCTGCTGTAGTAGGTAATATCAATGCTTGGCGTACATTAGCTGATGATATGTATCGCCCTCGTGTATTGCAACAAGGTGAACCAACAGGTATTTGGGCTCGTATCGGTGGCGGTAAATACAGCTACGCTGGTAGCGGTATCGATACAGCTACAGATTACACACGCATTCAAGGCGGTTATGATGCTAAAATCAGCCGTGGCTGGACTGTAGGTGGTCAAGTATCCTACCTTCGCGGTTCTGAAGACTATGTATTTGATGGTTCCGGTAAGGTTAAATCCTTCTCTGTTGGTGCCTATGGTTTGAAAGACCTTGGTAAGGATCAATATGTACATGTAGAAACGCAAGTAGGTCGTGTATCTAATGACTTCACAGCGCGTAATGAAATTGGTGACCCTATGTCTGGCGATGCAAAATCCAATGCGTATAGCATCGGTGTTCGCTATGGCAAAACATTGAAATACGCTAATGGTTTCTATGTAGAACCACAAGCACAATTGAACTTCACACACTTCGGTGGTCGTAATTTCAATGTAGGCAATGTGTCTGTTAACCAATCTGGTGTGAATAGCACTTCTGGTAAGCTTGGCCTTGAATTGGGTAAACAATTTGGCCATGGAAACCTCTATACACGCTTTGCTGCAGGTCATGCTTTCACAGGCAATGTAAAAACTGCATTCGCTAGTGGTAGTGTTGTGAAATTAACAGAACAAGATCTCAAAGGCACTTGGACTGAATTTGCCTTCGGTGGCCGTTATGGCTTTAATAGCAACAATAGCGTATTTGCTGACGTTGCTACAGGTTTGTCTGGTGACTACCAAGCAGACTGGGGCGTAAACGCTGGTTTCACGCACAAATTCTAAGGGTAGATTTATTAAATATTCTTTTATATAATAGCTAACATATATAGCCTCCTAATAGTAGAGTCATAACTTTATTATTAGGAGGCTTTTATTGTATCTATCAGAGAATTAACTATATAGCATCTATGCATTTTTCGTCTAACGTTAAGGAAAAGTTATATAGACGAAATACGATATATTGTGTATACTAATGGAATTAGTAAGCATACTAGAATCATTATTGATAGAGGCTTACTGTATTAATAAATTTACCATGCTTAGTATGGGGATCTCTATGGGGATAACAGTTCCTAAGGAGATAATATCTAGTGTATGATAAATAAAGCAGCTCTGGGGAGGGCGCTTTAAGAGAGGAGAACTAATGAAACTAATTAAATTATTACCTATTATGGCAATTGCTTCTGTATGTGTTGCTGGCCAAGTACATGCGGCACAAGATCCTTTGATGATGCCTGAACAACCTGCGGCTCCTTTGACTGCAGAACAACAAGAAATCTCTCTTGCTGTACCTAGCGAAGAGGTAAAAGCTGTAGTATCTGAATTTGCAGCATTCCAATTGGGTATGAGCAATGCGTTAATCAAAGACGATAACCGTGTAATGTCTGGTCAACAACGCTATACTAATAACGTGTTGTACTACATGAACGTTCGTCGTAGCTGGTACATTACAAGCCATCGCTATAAAAAAGATAGCTATGCTCGTGTAGCATTAGATCGCTTGTACTTAGATTACAAAGAATTCTTCGAAAATCACACAACTGTGTCTGACATGAACAAAGCTGAATATGAAAACCAAATCTTGGCAATTCTTGAAAAGAATACAGCTAACATGTCTAACGATGAATTGCGTTTCTACATGAACGAAATGGTAATCTACAGCTTGCAACAAGCTATGCGCGATGGTAACAACCGCGTTAAACGCATCCGCTAATCAGTATAATTATAAATATATACTTATGAAGGAGGTAACGGTAAAAGCCGTTACCTCTTTTAGCTTTTATGGTTACTTTATTTCTAGTAAACGTGAGGTAAATCATATAATAGTGAACTTAATAGTACTATACTAATACTATGACCTAATAGCTGTTTATATATAGGTAAGCCCTTACATACTATACATAAATTTACATAATAGTATTCAAGTATATGCAATTACTCCTAGATACAAAGCAATTACAATCCTTTTGGATACTATGTTCTCTCTCGCAAGCTATAGGTCGTACTAAAACAAATAGCCCCCGTAGGATTCATTCCTACGGGGGTTTGTTTGTTAATTGTATTGGCTAATCTGTCCTTTATGAATTATTATTTATGTTATTTACATATTTTTTCGATAGCAGTATAATTTAATCGTAGTAATCATGAGGGTAATATGAAGGGAAAGTATTTTGTAGTATAACAAGGGAGGCGTATGATTATGAATCACGCAAAGAAACTACAATTATTAGCAGTACTCGGAGTTTTAACTATATCTTCTGCTAGCTTGGTACAGGCTGCAGATATTCCTGTTGTGTCCACTGGTGGTGCCACTTATAACATTGGTCTACAAGGTTGGTCATCTTTCACCAACTCAGACAATGTACATCTCGGTGGTCAAACTGGGGCGGCTAACAGTGATCCATACTCCCATACAGGGGACCCAAATGCAAAGGGTAATAATATCGCTATCGGTCGTCTTTCCTTGAATGGTTCTCAAGGCGGTGGCAATGTAGCATTAGGTGCTAAGAGCTTTGTAGGTGGTAAAGGTGACTATAACTTTTTAGGTAACTTTGCAGCAGGTTATAACTCAACTATTTCGGATACAATTGCGGTAGGTTATTTTGCAGGAGCTGGCTCTGAAGGTAATAAAAACGTATGGCTCGGTGCATCTCAAGCTGGCGGTAGTAAGGGGAATAACACTGTATTAATCGGTTCTAACTCTACTGTAAATGGCGATTTTAACTATGGCATGGGTCATGGTGTTATCTTTAAAGGCGATAAGAACTCCGCTATTGGCGCATATAACAAAATTGAAGGTAACCAATCTGGCGCCTTTGGTGTAGGTACGTATAATGTGGATACTGTTAAGGGCGATAATTCCTACAGTGTTGGTAACAAGAACCAAGTGAGTGCTAATAATACATTCGTAGTTGGTAATAATGTGAAAACATCTCTAGACAATGCAGTTGTATTAGGTAATAATTCTACTGCTGAAAGTAGTGATGTAGTGAGCACTCCTAGTTATACTTATAATAATGGTGTTACTGAAAAATTCGCTGGTACGGCTCCTGTGTCTACTGTATCCGTTGGTGCAGCCGGTCAAGAACGCACCATTACTCATGTAGCGGCAGGTCGTATTACTGCGGACTCTACAGATGCAGTTAACGGATCCCAATTATATGGAACAAACCAACAAATTGATGTATTGCATCGCGATGTGCGCCACGTAGAAAAAGAATCCAACCGCGGTGATGCTCGTGCCGCAGCACTAGCTGCATTACATCCACTACAATTTGATCCTGATCACAAGGTTCAAGTTATGGGTGGCTATGGTCACTATAAGGGTGAAAATGCATTGGCTCTTGGCGTAGGTTACTATCCGAAAGAAAACCTACTCCTTACAGCCGGTACAACTGTAAGTGGTGATTTGATGACTAATGTAGGCGTATCCTATAAATTCGGTGAAAATAAAACATTGCCTAAGATTTCCCCTGCATTCTATAACGCATTGGAACAACGGGTAGATACATTAGAAGCACAAAATAAAAAACTACAGGAAACAGTAGATATGCTTGTGCAAAAACTTAATGAAAAATAGGGTTTAAAAGATATGAAGGAGGTAATAACCTGGTTATTACCTCTTTTTTATATACATATAATAGTAAGATAATACGTTTCTAGTGACTACCTATCTTGACATACATATACATTATTCGATACACTAATATATATTTCATTTATTGTTCATGAATTTTAAATGTAGAGAGTAATGAAACGTATTGTGTGTATCGCCTTGAGTGCCCTATTGTGTTGCGTGGGTACAGCTGAGGCAGAAAAACAACAATTACATAATGATAAGGGCGTAGTGTCTGCAGAAACTGATGCTCAAACAGAGCGCATGAAGGCCGCATCAGAGGGCTTTCACATTACGCCTGCTGCTACACCAGATCATGTGATTGGCCAAGGTGGTCCGCTCGTCATGGATCGTCAAGATACTAAGACCGTGCAGTATAGCAATGTGGATGCCGTGAACCGCGCCATTAATGCCGTGGCCATGTCTAATGTGTCCAATGCGATGTACGGTGCTAAAGGTAAACCATGGATGCGACGCACTACACTGAGCTTTCAGTTCCAAGAAGGGTGGAAGCCGCTCTATTCTGTGGAGACTGTTCAACCTTTAGGTCATTACGATAATTCGTCTCGCGATGTGTGGTTTATGCAGCAGCGTATTTCTCGTGCGTCAGACACAGGGACAACCCTCAACGTAGGCGTTGGGTATCGTCGTATTTCTAAGGATGACCGTCGCCTTTATGGGGCACATCTATTCTATGATCATCGCTTCTTGAATCGCCATGATCGACTCAGTGCAGGTCTTGAATATATGTCTGGTGAAAGCGAGTTCCGATTTAACTGGTACGGTTCTGCTTCCGATGAGCGCGTCCTAGATGCTAACCTTCATACCTTAGAACGGGTAGCTAATGGTTATACTTTAGAGTACGGTAAGACTTTCAAAAATGCCCGCTGGGCTAGAGTCTATGTAGAAGGCTACCACTGGAACCAAGAACGACAAGCCGATAAGAATGGTTTGCGCATCGGTTCGGAGATGCAACTGACACCGCGCGTATCTGTAGATATGGGGTATAACAAACCGGAACACAGCTCTGGCGGTGCATATGGTAAGATTACCTTCCGCTTAGCGGGTGCGCCAATGGCTTGGTATGGTGGCAAGCACCGTTTAGAAGAATCTGCAACAGTTCGTGATAAAATGCTCAACCTCGTAAGACGTACAAATACGATTTTTGTTGAGTAATAATTTTGATAACTGAATACACAAATTGAATAGTAATGCTATCTTTTTCATTCATATAATTTTAATGAAAATTAAATGAAAAATTACCTACTATTGTTACTATATAAGTGATATACTCTAGGTAAGGGAATTTAGTGTTAATATCAATTGTTCTTTATAGATAATGGCTTTTATAAAAAGCCATTATCTTATTATATAGCTATTTTCTTATTATTGATGCCGTGTGATCGCCCGTTCATCTTAGTTACTCTCCAACGATTCAATAATCTTTGTGGTGAATTTACTTCAAAATCTCTCTCTTAATAACAAACTTAAATCATGCGGCAACGGTAAGAGGTTCGCCTTCCTCTTACCCAAAAAGGATAGTTAATCCTCATCGATTAACTATCCTTTTTTATATTCTCTTAATAGATATATAAATTACTGTTTACAAAATACGTATACGTGCTACAATGTTCATATAAGACTCATGAATAAAGCATGAATTTTAAAGTACGAGAGAATGATAGGTTTTGTAGTTTGTAAATGGAGGTTCTAAATTATGAACAAACGGAAACGTTTATTAACCTTGTTAATTAACGGTGTGTTGCTATCTAGTTTATGTATGGTAGCTAATGCTGCAGATAATGTAGCTGGCGCGGGTACTGGCGTAGCTATTGGCACCGGGTCTAATGCTCCAAAAGATGGAGTAGTTGCTATCGGTAAAGGTGCACATACTAATTATGCTGGTGGGTCTCGCTATGCTAATATTAATGGTGATGTAGCCATCGGTGAAAATGCAACAACTCATAGTTATTATGATCAATCTGGTTCAGTAGCTGTCGGTAAGAATGCGTATGTAGAAAATACGATTGGTCAACAAGACAAATTCTTTGCATTTGATCAAACTACTTTTAATCGTTGGGGTTTTGGAAGCCTTCCAGAAAAACCAGATAAAGTTGTTACTGGCGTAGCAGTAGGTGATAATACTTATGTTAGAAGTGGTGGTACCATGGTCGGGTCCCATAATTATCGTGGGAAAATTGGTGATATCACTGTCAACACAGATACATATGCAGAGAAGCGTAAAGCTGGACTAGGCGTATACTCAACAACAGTGGGAGCGAATAGCTTTACCAATGGTACTGTGGCTACTACTACTGGTGCTTTAAATGTTATTTCTAGCAATTATGATGGCAATAATTCTGCTAATGCATTTAAAAATTATGGGGCTACTATTAATGGCTCTTTGAACTCCATTGAGTCCGCTACAGCTGCCAGTAAATATTCTGGATTAAGCAATACTGTTGTTGGTACTGCTAATAGAACCAATAATTCTAATGGTTCTTTGATTTTCGGTGCAGGTAATGAAATTACTAACTCTGTTACTGATATAGATGCTAGTTCAATAACACCAACTGCTTTTGGAGGTCCATCCTCTGTAACTGAAATGGCAGAAACTGTACGTAATTTAGTAAAAGACAGCAAATCTGGTGGTTCTACCTTAGCTATTGGCGGTGGTAATAAAGCTGATTATACACAATTAACATCAATGACAGGTGTTAATAATACTATTACAGGGACTGCTGGTAATGTTGCAAAATTAAATTCCGTAACTGGGTACAATAATACAATTACTAATGCGTCTAATAATATTGTGATGGGTAATGACCATATTGTAACTGCTGATAACACAATTGCTATCGGTGGTCTTTCTTCTAGCGAAACTCGCTCTGTAGCCAATACAACAACTATTGGTTATGATGCAACAGCTTCTGTTGAAGGCGGTGTAGCCCTTGGTTATAAATCTAAGGCGACTGTAGATAAAGGTGCAGCGGGTTATGATATCAGTAGCAAAGCAGCATCTACTGATACAAGTTCCACATGGAAAGCGACAGCATCTGCTGTATCCGTTGGCGATGTAGCTAATGATGTAACACGTCAAATTACATCTGTTGCAGCTGGTACAAATGATACTGATGCAGTAAATGTAGCGCAACTTAAAAAGGTAGAAACTAAAATCTCTACTGTTGAAGCAGATGCTAAAAAACATACTACTGTAGTAGCTGGTGCTAATACGACTGTAACACCTGGTACAAATGCTAATGGTGGTGCTGAATATAAAGTAGCTGTTAATAAAGACTTAGTAGAAATGAGCTCTGCTAACTTCGGCAAAGCAACTGACGACGTTCGTGCTCGTATCGATAAGGATAGCGCTCGCTTCTTTAACGGTAGCGAAAATATCGGTATTACACCTAAGGGTATTCAAATCGAAAACACAGATACCTTAGAACAAGCTACTTTCACAAAATCTGGTATGTATGCTAGTGAAGGAAGTAATACTGTTTACTACACTACAAATGGTATCAGCGCAGGGAACCAAATTATTAACAATGTGAAAGCTGGTGTAGCAGATACTGATGCAGTTAATGTATCTCAACTTAAACGCGTACAAGATCAAATCGCAGCATCTACTAGTGTTACAACTGTAACAGCTGGTGACCACATTAAAGTAACACCAACTGTAAATGGTAATACTCACGATTACAAAGTATCTCTTGCTGATGATATTGCTGATCAAATTACAAATAACACAACAAATATCAACAAAAATACAAATGATATAAAAAATATCAAAGGTAATTTATCTAAAATTGATAAGCGTGTTGATAAATCTGTAGCAGGTGCAGCAGCGTTGGCGGCTTTACATCCACTTGATTTCGATCCGGATGCTAAATGGGACTTTGCTGCAGGCTATGGTCATTACCACAGTGGTAATGCTGCCGCATTAGGCGCTTTCTACCGTCCTAATGAAGACGTACAACTTAGCGTAGGTTCTACTGTAGGCAGTGATGAAACAGTATTTAATGCTGGTTTATCTGTGAAAGTAGGGGCTCATAGCGGTGTATCTCGCTCTCGTGTAGCAATTGGTAAAGAAGTATTAGCTCTTAAGAAAACCGTAGCTGAACAAAATGCACAAATTCAAAAATTGACTGCATTGTTGAACGGTGTTGCTGGTACTAAGATGAAAGCTGATCACACAACATTGTTCCCAGATATCCCTACAAACCATTGGGCATATGAAGCTGTAAGCGATTTGTCCCGCCGTGGTCTTGTAGAAGGCTATCCAGATGGCACATTCGGTGGCGACCGCATGTTAACACGTTATGAATTTGCTCAAATCGTATACCGTGCAATTCAAGATGGCGTAACAGTTAACGATCGCCTTGTAACTGAATTCAGCCCTGAAATGGCATTGTTCCGTGTTGATACAGTAGCGAAAAATGCTAAAGGCGAACCAACAATCGAACGCGTTCGTGTTAATAAAAAATAAGGATACTATTAATTTATAGTGTTCACACAACTTAATAAGTAACTACTATGCATACCTCAACTCCACCCCGAGGTCGCATAGTGGTGAATCAAAAAAGGAGTAACTGATATGATCAGTTACTCCTTTTGTAGTTTCCGTATTATTTAAATTTCGATATTGTTTGTGATTATATTATTTGCGATTTATTTTGCAAAATATCCTAACGCTTGGATATGCGCGATGGACTCGTCTAAATATTGTTCAGAGGAGACAATGTGTTTAGTGCCATCATCTTTTGTTCTTTCAACGGTCATGTTTTCGTTCATCGTATCAATCAATTCTTGACGAGAAATAGGTTTTGCCATTAATTTCATGACGTATGATAAACCTTCATCAACAGAGTAGTCTATTTGATTATACATGTTGCCGAGGCACATGTACTGATAGCCACCTTTTTCAACAAGGGTGGATACATAATTTATGAAATGCTCTGGAATATAGGTTTCATTTTCCACAAACGGTAATTGATCATACTTTTTAGCATACGTGTTAATGTGACCAACGATAGCAAGATGGAATAAACGTCTATACATAGCATCAGTATCAATTTCAGAAT